>Ga0255774_10002500_pt1 | contig 13950 bp, 12 predicted proteins | sample 101ome_17_FD_179972 | JGI IMG/M metagenome (GOLD analysis project Ga0255774, IMG submission 179972) | Coastal salt marsh microbial communities from the Groves Creek Marsh, Skidaway Island, Georgia - 101407AT metaG (version 2) | ecosystem: Environmental > Aquatic > Marine > Intertidal zone >...
CCGGTTCACCAACACCCTTCCGACCAAACGGTGTTTGATGAGCAGGGTGGCATGAGCGGTCAACCGGTGAAACAGCGCGCCACCGACATGATTCGGCTCGTTCATCGACACACGGGGGGAACATGGCCACTGGTTGGTGTGGGAGGTGTGTCAAGCGCCGATGATGCTTGGGCAAAAATCCGTGCCGGTGCATCCTTGGTTCAAGCCTACAGTGGATTTGTTTTTGAAGGTCCAAGCCTTGCGAAAACCATCGCCAAGGGACTCGATCGACGCATGCACAAAGCGGGTTTCTCAACCCTTGAAGCAGTCGTCGGCAGTGAACATCGAGGCGATGAGGTGGCATGATGCTCACGAGGCGAAACAGGATCCTCGTCATCGGTGCCGTGCTCACCGTGGGCATGTTGGCCACCGTGCTGATTCAGGCACCTGCTCCCACCCAAACCGTGGACGCTCTGATGGAGCGCCCGGATGAATTCGTCGGTCAAGAGGTGGCGGTTCGTGGGGAGGTTCAGGACGGGACCATCGACAACGGCACTGCACGCTTTATTTTGGAAGGTGAGACCGTCTCGTTGACGGTGTCCTTCATTGATGCAGCGGTGTCCAACGGATTGGACGACAACCGCACCGTCTACGCCGAGGGAGTCTTAACCTTCGTGGATGGTGCGTACGTGCTGGAGGCGTCTGTCATCAAAACCTCATGCCCCTCCAAATACGAAGAAGAGGTGGGAACAGCCTGAACCGTTGGTTCGTTGATTTCAAATACAATCATCACTGGGCTCGTTCCGGGATAGGTGGGGAGCTCGGCGTACCCTGAACCACAAATCGTCGTGATGGTGGGCTGAACGCCTTGGGGCGGCGAGAGCGGCCATGGGGTTCCCGTTGGCGGACGTTGATGTCTCGCCCCCACATGACTCGGGTGTCATGAACTGTCTCCGGAAGGAAACAGGAAATGGATAACCGGGGGACTAGGTCAGGCCGGGAACGGAGCAGCCCTACCTGGGGCCATGGGTGCTGTGGGGATCCGGGATGGAGGAAGCTGGCGGACTTGGCCTCGTGGAACGAGCGTCCACCCTCGGAATTCCCACCTAAATGTCAAACAGCACGTCCGCTGACCAGCCTGGGCCGTTCATGGACGGAACCGATGGCCAAGGGCTGGCCACGGCCTTGCCTGCCTTCACATACTCAACGGATAATTCGTGGGTGGTCACCGCTTTGATCTCCAATTCCCGTTCGATGTCATCGCCGTGAACCCAGGACACTTGGGCATCAAGCCTCGGTGCCTCGTTAGATGAAACTCTGACCATGACCAAGGCATCGATTAGCCACTCTTGATGAATCTCCAGTCGGTACAACACCTCATCCAGCCAGGTGACGAGCAACATGTCGCGGTCATCGGCGCCGCTTGGAGAATCAATGGACCACGTTGATGAATGTCGTTGAAGTTCATGGGCTTGTTGCGCGCCGCTGGGACTTGCAATCAAATCCAACATCCCAATGGCAGCCTCTGTCAACAACCGTTCAAACGTTGGAGCGTACACGCGAAGCCCAACGTCGGCAGTTGATGGGCGTGGCCAGGCGCTCATGGCCGCCATCACCGCTTGGAGACCTGGAGGTTCCACGCCTGTTCTGAAATCCGGTGGACCAGTTCGTCTCGGCTCAAGACAAATCCATCGGTTTTTTCTGCGCCCAAGATGCACTCACACGCAGCGTTCGCCAGCAACGCTGTCATGCGCACGTTCATGGACTTCGACAAGGCAAAAGCGATGGCGACCGCGGCTGCATCGATCAAACCAATCATTTGGCGAATGTCCACCAAACCACAGGGTGCGTGAACGGTGTCTTCTTCAGCCGAATAAATGGTCACGCCCGCTTCTCCGGCCAACACAACGAGGTGCTTCCAACCGTGCTGTTCAATCAACTTTGCAGCTGCTTCTGAACCCGTGGCCGCACCGACTCGACGCCGCATCAATTCGAGGCCGTGGGTTTGGAACAAAATCCACTCTACCCCCTCGGTTCGGTGCAACCCCGTTAATTTAGGATCGGCGATCACGGGGATGCCGGACGCCTTTGCAGCCTTGAACATCATGGCCGAACCCGCGTCCGTCACCACGCCTTGGCCGTAGTCTGAGATCACGAGGGCAGCGCACCCATCCAGGTTTGTCATCGCTTGTTCGTACATGGCTTGGGACGCCTCTCCCGGCACAGGATGGTCGTCTTCGATGTCCCATCGCAGCAAAAGTTGCTCTTCACGAATCAAACTTTCCCGAGAAGCGAGCATGCGCGTTTTGACGGTCGTGGTGCGATCTTCAACGATGGCGATTCCATCGGTGGACACACCTTCGTGTTCGAGGGCCTCAATGATGTTCATCCCGGCTTCATCGTCCCCAACGATTCCATAAAGATGCGGCTTCATCATCATGGATTTCAAGCCCCGGGCAACGTGAGCAGCAGCCCCCACATCGTTCTCTCGGCTGGTTTCCCGCAACACAGGTACGGGTGCACGCGAATTCAAATTGTTGGCATACCCATGGATGTAACAGTCCATCATGATGTCGCCGATCAACAAGATCTCAGACGATTCAGTCGAACGCAGATGCTGCTTGATGTCGGAGAGGAGGTCGTGCATTTCCGCTTCTTCATCCGTCATTCCCATGATGTCGCCCCCGCGTTGTTCAGATCGTTCATGATGCGTTGATGTTCTTCATCGCTGATGTTGAGGGATTCCTTGAGGGTGCGGAGGATGGCGTGTTCATCGACGGTGATCACGTTGTCCAACATGGCTGTTTTAAGGGCAGCAGCGTACACAGGGTAGTGTTCACTGACCGTGGGCTCACGCCTCGCACGTTCCAAGAGCGTCATGTGGACCACTTGGTCAATGCCAAAGGCGACGCGGAAGGTTTCGAGCAGGTCAATTTCTTCCTGTGCAACTTGACCGTCCTCAAGGGCCTGAACGAGCATGTCGTAGTACACCTCTTCAGGCGGTGGGATTTTGAGGGACTTTCTTGCTTCGTTTGAGAGCCTTCGGGCACGTTCTGGATGCATGCCTAAGAATTCAACCGCCTCGTTCAACAAGGACTGCTCGTCGTAGGTGATTTTCCCATCCTCCCAAGCACGTGCGAACATGCGTCGAATCAATTCCTCGCCGTATTGAGCATCCAGCGATGCCACACCCTCAGGGTTGGACACGGGTGCAACCAACGGGTCATCGTGGTAGGTCAAGCCCTCATCCACGTGAGCGATCAGGTTGAGCATGGATTCGTTGGGTTGCTCAAGTGTGCCCAACAAGCATGCGTGTCCGTTGTGCTGAACCGTCAGTTCGAGGCAACGCTTGGCCACAGCAGCGGCGTGTTCACGACCCGTTTCGGTCAGGGTGTATACGCGTTTCCGCTGTTTGCCTCCTGGGATGTGACGTTGATGAACCACCAAGAGTCCTTGGGATTCCATTCGTTTCAGCGTACGTGGTATGTGCTTGCGTTGAACGTGAACCGCAGCAGAGATGCCGGCCTGGGTCAGGATCGCAGGTGCTTCCCAGCCTCCATCGGGCAAACGTTGGTGTTGAAGATGGAGCAACGTTCGCTCCTCGGTGGTGAGGGTGCCCATGTATCCGTCCACCACGATGGTCCGCCTCCTTGTATGATGGCACTTCGCTTCAGCACATAGCCCAATCGGTTCATGGCGACGCAATCAAATGCTGCTCACCCCTCATGGGGCCATGGTGCGCCAACCCAAGGGGTACAAACCCAGGGAGCGCAGTTCGAGACCGCTGGTGTCGGGTCGTGCAAAAGGCGCCCTCCCACCTGCGAAACCGTATCCTTTGCCCGAGAAAAAGGAGGGCAGGTGGTACATTCCGCCGCCGCACAGCCTTCGTTTGCACCAAAAGAGCGCCTTCGGGTTTCGTTGCAACGACGAAGGAATCTTGTTGACGCCGGTCGAGTTGCTGTACTGCCATTGGTACCGTTTCATCCCTCTCCCCGAGCCCAAGGCTGCTTGGTTTGCCGCCAACATGGAAGCAGAACCCCAATTCGAGGCTCAAGCCATCGCTATGGAGTTAATGCGCACGAGCCACGATTTGTGTGTGCCAGTGGTCCATTTAACCCATCGGATGGGCCGTCTGCCCTCCATGACATGGGCGCTGGGTTGGCCACGCGGCTCGCCTTGGATGAAAACCTCACCTGCGACCCAAATACGGGTCCAACGAACCGCAGACGATGTTGACTGGTTTGAACTGCTGAATTGGTTTGACGAGGTCAGCGACCAAGGTCAACAAGCGATGCTGTGCGTGATTGATGATGAAATGGAGGGCACCGTTTACGCCTTGTGCGAACACCATCCCTCCGGTGAACACCGCACCTTGTCCTCGTTGTCGACGGAGGAATGGCATCGAATTGAGGCCTCGCTCAACCTTGCCGTTGTGTCCGATACAGTGGCGTACCTGCCACATGTTGAGGATTGGCCGTTGCCGTCCATCGGCGTTGAGCACTTTTCCGGTCGAACCCTCGGGCTCATGGAACACACCATGTTGCGCGATGAACAGCCACTCGATCTCGGCCGTGCATCCTTGCAGCGATGGTTGATCGAACAAGGGTTGATGCTCCGTCCAGGATTCAAATACGGTTCACTTTGGAGAGCCTACGAGCGTCCAATTGGTGAAGAGCATGCACCATGGTTGATTCAGCCGGTGGAACTTGCACCATCAACCTGGGACGGTGTCTGCCTTGCAGCGCGCCTCGCCGAGGGTGTTCACAAAACCTGGCTTTGTGCTTTTCCACAACACGCCGGTGATGGTTGGCGAATGTTGTCCATCGCCCGTCGTTCATGAGTCACGACCTTCATCGATCGGACGCCCCCAAGCATCGGTGGGTTGAGTGATCCTCCATGAATTCATTTCAGCCCGTGTCGTTGCTTGTGGTAGCATCGGGTCAGCCTTGACCGTTGGCCGCGGAGGTTCACGTGTTGACAGGGCAGCATACAACGCTACCAACCAGCAAGCGACAGCGATCACCTGCCCGGGCGTCAAGGCAATCGGCCATGTGGCGGTGCTGTCCGTCGCTTTCAGTTCAATCGGGTACGTCCACATGGCTCCTGCATCGTTGGACAGCACCAGTTCTCCGGTGATCAACATGTTTTCCGTCAGCAGGCCGTTGGGATTGATGGTCAACAGGTAGACGCTGTCGTTGGTGAGGAGGGCGTCGGCTGGACCGCTTCCAACACGAGCGAGCGGCCCATCGATGTGAAGTTCAAAACGCTGTTCGCCGTTTCCTCGGCTGGGGAGGGGAATTTCCAACTGTGTTGAGGCGGTTGGCGAAACCACACCGTTGTAGGTCGACGGTACCGGCAACCGATTCAGCAACTGAACGCTGTGGCGAAGGTCCATCGTCGTCCCGTCGCAGGTGATGGTGCCGGTGACATCAACGGTGGATTGTGCGACACCACCGGCTGAAAATCTCAGCCTGTCGAAACTTTCCGACAGCACCACGCCACGACCGTCACTGGCGGTCAATTGGCTGCTGCAAACTTGCGCATTGGCGATGGCGACGGGAACGTCCTCATCCACGAGGGCCGTCGAAACATGATCGGTTAAATCCAGCGTGAACGTTGGGCTGCAATCCGGGGCGGTGAAGGCAACTGTGTAGCGATGGTCCACATACGTCACGTTGGCCACCCATGGGACCAAGACACCGTCGTGGTTTCGAATGGTGATGCCATCGGCGCCAAATTGCGTCCCGTTTGTGAACAGATCGCCAGCTTCCCCTGCGTTGATGCCCGACGTTAAATCGCTTCGTCCGTCGGCTTCGAGGACGCGCAGGTACGGGCGTTCTGGATTGGTGTTGACCTCGTTCTGTTCTACATTCCCCACACTTTCATCCAATACGGTGACCAACACGCCGTGTCCCGGAAGTCGTGAATCGTATCCTGAATCGTTCCGCCATTCGATGAACACGGTCTCATCCGGCCCAATGGGCACCGCCAGGACCTCTCCACCTTCCGAGAGGGGTTCCAAATCAATGCTTGGTCCAAAACACGGTTGGGCGCTGCCAGCCGGCCAATTCAGGTCGAGCGTGAGGCTGCGCTGAGCATCAACGATGTCCAAGGTTGCACCGGTGGGGAGTGCAGGCCAACGACCACCACCGTTCCAATTGCCGCTGGCCATGATGTCCCAATCGCCCACCCCTTTCCATGGTTGATAGGAACTTTCAGAGTGGACCGGATACAGGTCGAGCGCCCCCATTTGGTGAAGCATTTCGTGGACAATGGTGCCAACACCGCTTGAACCGGTCTCCAAACTTGCCATGGTGTAGTGCGACAAGACGGCACCGCCATCCAGAACGATTGGGGTTTCAAAATGGGTGAAATGACTCCAAATCCGGTTGGTGTTGGACGGTGATTCTTCTTGCCCAATGGTGGTGTGAAGGATCAGCAATCGGTCAACGTTGCCATCACCGTCAAGGTCGTAAACGGACCAGTTGACTTCATCGGCGATGGATTGGACCACATGTTCGGCCAACGCAACGGGGAGGAACGTGCCGTCGGCACCTGTGTCGCGGCCGTTGCGATCGGCTCCGTATGTGGCGATGGCTGATGGCGCACGGACTGTGCGCGGGTGGACATCAATGTCGAGTTCACTTGAACCACCGCTCATCTGATTCACATAATCCAACGCACTTTGTTCGAGCAGTTGCTCTGCTGTTTGAAGGTCGTTGTTGCCAGCAGGTGACCCTGGGAAATCCGTGACGACCACCAGCCAGCGTTCGTTGGCCTGAAGCCCCAACAAGGGTTGGGTGGCATCATCGCCCTCGACGATTTGATCTTGAATCCACGTGGCCACCGTGGCATCGTTGGCCCACATCCAGGCACCCGATGCGCCAAACAACAACGCGAGAAGCCAGGCAATGACTTTTCGCATGGAGATTGACAGGTTGTGCGTGTGTTTGAACTTTCGTCGCCACTGCGTGCTCCAAACGAGGTTCAAGGGCCGTCAATCAATCTCCAATCGGTGCACCATCGGGCACCCACTTCATGGAACCACATCCATTGGTTGATGCGGTTGAACGCGGACCCTCATGTTCCGATGATGACGCATTTATGCCGTGCATGAGGCCCAGTGGGACGCGATGCCGCAGAATTGCTTGTTCAAGGTCCAACGGGTGTACATGCGCAGGGTCGCCTCGGTGCGAAGCTGCGCTCATCAAATTCAGGCCCGATAGCGTGCACTTGAGGTTGGCAAGGTTGGTCTTCATTCGGGATGGACAGGGGTGACCGTCGCAACCGGTCACCACCACGTCGGTGATGTTGGCGCCGACAACATACTGAATCAACCGCTCCTGCTCCTGGCGATGCAAGCACAGAGCCTCCACTCGTAAGCAGGCTTCCTCCCGTTCCATCATGGCACCTCCGTGGGCGTTCGCACCTGCACACGAACAATCCACATACAGCCGCCGTCGCCTTGCTCCCAGGTCATCAAATGTCTCGACCAACCTGCCGTGCTGGAGGGGTAACGTCGTCCACCAACGTCGCCCCAGTTGCTCGTTGAATGCCACCGTTGTGAGCAACAGCGGGAGAATCGCCGAACGGGCTGTCGGCGGCGTGGCCGCCACCAAGACCAGCGTGGCAACCCCGTACAATCGCCAACGCCAAACCGGTGCGGTGGCGCTCGTGATCCACCCCATCCACCCAAGACAAACCGTGGAAAACCAAACGCTTGTCATCGTCAACCAAACAACGACGGCATAACCAGCCATGGTGAGCAAGTTGAGGGCGCTGTACTGAGCATCCAGACCGATGGCCCGGTGATGTTCATACCCATGCGCGTAAAGTTCAGGAACGCCAACGGCCACCAACAGCCATGAACCGGCCAACACGACGATTGCGGTCAACACCATCCATGCACGAAGTGCCTGACGTTCAGAGAGCATCAACCCAGGTTTAGCAAATTGGAAGGCTTGATACAGGGCAAGTGGGAGGCAGCTCAACACACCCAGCAACAGCGCAGTCATCCAACGCACGACGCTCCAATGTGCTGGCTCATAGACGTTCAAACAATCGTCCAAGCAGGGTGACAACCGGACCATCATGACATCCAGCACAACGTCCACGCTTCGATACCAAATCAGCGATGCCAAGCCTACGAGCAAAAAGACCCGTGTTGTTCGCAAGGTCAGTTCATCCAAGTGCGCCTGGGCGCTAGTGGAACCATCACCGTCCACATGAAGGGCCATGCAATCCACTCACACCAGATCGGTGTATTGCTTGGGCGCACGTGCTTGAACGATGGTCCGATACACGCCAAAGGCCGCCCAAAGCGTCAACATGCCCGTAACCAGCGCGTATCCCCATGGCAAGCCGTCATCCACAATGTAGGCGAACAGGAGGGCGAGGCCAGCAGCCAATGCACCCCGTCGCAAGCCCTGTGGGATGGCGAGGCGTCGGTCCAAGTGAGGGGGGCCGCCACCAAATCGGCGTTCGTAGAATTCGCCTTGAATCACTGCAGCGACAATAATGAGGGACAAGGTGGTCCAGTAGTACAGGTTTCCGTTTTCAAAAAAGTTGTGAGCGATGCCCTCTTGACGAGCTGCTTCAACTGCCTCAGGATCCTCTTCAGCAACGAACAGGGAATCGTAATCCCCAACGCTGATGGTGCGTGCCGTCAGGTCCTCGTCGGTGCTGATTTCGACGTCACCGGGCGCTCCGATTGTAAAGCCCAGGATGTTCCATTTATCGCCCTCGTCGGGTGCACCGTTCCCGTTGACGGCGTTGCCAACGAGTTGGAAGTACACCGGTCCTTCGTCCGAGTCAGGGGCCACCCACTGGACGACCCAATCGTTGCCAGGCTCGCTCTGCGAGAGAGCTCCAGGTTCATCGGGCACCGTTTGAGAACCTTCGCCAGCAAGGAGGGTCCCAACACCGAAGTCGTAGAAGAGGAAGCCACCCGCTTCGTTTGAAGCGTGCTGAAGCGAAATGGTGAATTCGTAGGTTTCACTCAAGTTGTATGCCCGAGGGACGTTGGATACGGAAACCACCACTTCGGTCGATGGGGCGCCACCGCCGTGGCAGGTGCACCCGTTGTCGATGACCAAACTGCCACCGCCAGCGTCCCATGGCGGGCCGTTTGGGTTGCCCAGCGCAGGCGCTGCGAGCATCAAGGTGAGAAGAATCATCAACGAGATGTTACGGTTGCGTCGCTGCATCTGCTCACCTGTGTGTTTGGAATCCCCAACGCTCTTTGAATCTTCCTTCAAGGTTACGAGGCGGGCAACGGTTAGACCTCTTTGATGGCGTTGTTCAAACCGGTCATCATGGCTTTACCGTCACCGAACAGCATCATGGTCTTGTCCATGTAGAACAGGTCGTTGTCCACACCTGCGTAGCCGACAGAGAGGGAACGCTTGATGATCACCACGGTGCGAGCCTGGTCAGCATCGATGATGGGCATTCCTGCCAACGGCCCCTCGCCGGTCCGTGCTGCGGGGTTGCACGTGTCGTTGGCTCCGATGATGACCGCAACATCGCATTCGGGGAACTCCGGGTTGATTTCATCCATTTCGATGAGCTGTTCGTAAGGCACGTTTGCTTCTGCCAACAGCACGTTCATGTGACCTGGCATGCGGCCAGCAACCGGGTGGATGGCGTACTTAACTTCGGTACCGAATTTTTCTTCGAGCAGGTCGCCGAACTCCTTGACTTGATGCTGGCATTGGGACACGGCCATGCCGTAACCAGGGACGATGATGACCTTCTGTGCACCATCCACCATCATGGCCACCTCATCGGGATCAGAGCCGACCTTGGTTCGTGTGACCTTCTCTTTGGTGGTCCCGCCAAAGGACTTGAACAGCACATCCGGCAGGGTTCGATTCATCGCTTTGCACATGATGAAGGTCAGAATCAGGCCGGAGGCGCCAACGAGCGAACCGGCCACAATCAACACGGGGTTGCTGATGATGAAACCCGTGAAGGCCGCTGCGATACCGGACAGTGAATTGAGCAACGAAACAACCACTGGCATGTCGGCTCCGCCGATGGGAAGCACGAGAATGATGCCCAGCAGGCACGAGATGATGATGATGGCCCAAAGGTAGGTCGTGTTGGTTGGGTCGTTGATGGACATCACGATCAATGCAAGGACGCTGATGGTCAGCAACACCTTGATGGGGTTGAGCCAAGTTGGACCCCAGGTCGGGGTGCTGAACCATTTGCCGAACAGTTCCACACCACCCTTCAACTTGAACATCGCCAAGATGGAACCCGTCAGCGTCATCCAACCTACGAGTGCCGACAAGCCTGCTGCAACAACAACGACCTGCAACCCAAGATCGGTCGGCAACTCCAGGGATGAATCCTCGATGTACTTCCAAGTTTCAGAAAGTGCGACCAGGGCCGAAGCAGCTCCGCCAAATCCGTTGAAGAGAGCAACCAGTTCTGGCATGCCGGTCATTTCGACCTTCACGGCCATGACGATGCCGATGATTGAGCCAATGACCAAACCCGCAGCGATGAGCGGTAGGTTCAGCCCTCCATCGGCAAGTTGCATGTCAATGACCGTCGTGATGACCGCAACCAACATACCCAGAGCACCGTATTGATTGCCACGTGGCGCAGTGCGTGGGTGACCGAGTTTCTTCAAACCAAAGATGAACAACGCTGCAGAAAGCAGGTAACCGAGTGGAACCCATGCCTCCATCTCAAGCCCTCCTGTTCTTGCCGGCAATCATGTTCAGCATCCTGTTGGTCACGGCGAATCCTCCGACCACGTTGATCATGGCCAAGACCAACGCGACAAAGGCAAGCAGACCCGAAACGGCGGTGGCCCCCCCTTCGTAAGCGACGTTGGCTCCGAGAAGAGCGCCCACCACACTGATGCCAGAGATGGCGTTGGCACCGCTCATGAGCGGAGTGTGCAGGGTGGCTGGAACTTTGGTGATGAGTTCAAACCCGAGGAAGATGGCAAGCATGAAGAGTGTCAAATTGGCAATGAGTGAGGCTTCCGTGATCATCCAACCACCCCCGCAAGGCGAGTTTGTTTGGGATGTATCGCACCATCTTTGCAGATGAGCACGCCTCCCATCCCGTTAACGTAGAAATCGGAGCCCTCCGGAGCTCCGACCAGGATGTCATCGTCCTCCCCAATGACGACATTGCCCGATTCCTTGTCAACGAGCGAGGTGAAGAACGTGGTGAGGTTGTTGGAGTACAACATGCTGGACGTTGTGGCCACGGTTCCCGGCAGGTTGGAGGTCCCAACGACGATGACACCGTTTGACGTGGTGGTCACTTCGCCGGGAACCGTCGATTCACAGTTCCCGCCTACATCGGCGTTCATGTCAACGACCACTGCACCGGGTTTGAAGGAGGCTACGGCGCTTGCGGGCACGGTGATCGGGGCTGGACGACCGAAGATGCGTGCGGTGGTCACGATGATGTCGGCATCGGCAGCGACAGCGCAAACCGTATCGTTGACTTTCTGAATGAATTCAGGAGTCAACGGTTTGGCGTATCCCGATTCGTCCTCGAAATCGTCCATGCCGTCCACTTCGATGAAACGACCACCGACGGATTCAATTTGCTCTGCTGCACTCTTGCGCACGTCGGACGCATAGACAACGGCGCCCAAACGCTTGGCCGTGGCGATGGCCTGGAGGCCGGCAACACCGGATCCCATAATGACGACTTTCGCAGGACGTACGGTGCCGGCCGAGGTGGTCATCATGGGGATGCCTTTTGGCACATGCGAAGCGCCCAGTAAGACGGCCTTGTAACCGGCAAGGTTGTCTTGACTGGAATTGACGTCCATGCTCTGGGCACGGGACAGCCGGCGTGGAATCATGTCCATGGAAAGCAACGTCACGCTGGCGTCCATGCAGGCCTTCACATGCTCTGGGTGTCGGAACGGGTCGGCCACACAGGCGAGGTTGGTTCCTGCAGCCACCCCATCTAGCCCGGGGAAACGAATGCAGACGATGTGTTGGCACGCCATGACTTCGGACCGGCTGACGATGTGCGCGCCGGCGTCGATGTAGTCTTGATCCAAGTAATTGGCAGCAACGCCGGCACCGGATTCAACGAACACTTCGAACCCGGCCTTGGTGAGTTTTTTCATGCTGGATGGCACGATGCCGACACGTTGTTCGCCGGTTGGTTCCTTGGGTACACCGATTTTCATGCCGTTCATCTCACCGCCCACGAGGTGTGGGACACTTGGTCCACCAAAAGGGGGTTTTTAGATAACACGCTCAGGATGCTTCTCTTGTCTTCTGCTCCATCGATGTTGCCAACCACGGTCCTTATGTGCCTGCGGCTGGTGGTCGGGGCACAGGTGAAGCACATGGCAACCGGGCGACGAAAAATTGCAGTGATTGGAGCAGGAAACGTTGGCGCAACATGTGCCTTTGTGTTGGCACAAAAGAACCTCGGCGAGGTGGTGTTGTTGGACATTCACGAGGGATTTGCCCGAGGGAAAGCGCTCGACATGTCACAAAACGGTAACGTGCTGAACTACGATGGCACCATCACCGGCACGAGTTCCTACGAAGACATTGCAGATGCTGATGTTGTGGTGGTGACGTCCGGATTCCCACGCCAACCGGGCATGACGCGAGAAGACCTCATCGGCAAGAACGCCGACATTGTCACGCAAGTTGGCACTGGGATTAAGGAACATGCCCCCGAAAGCGTCGTGATTGTGGTCACCAACCCGCTTGACTTGATGACCTACCACATGCAAAAGGTGACGGGTTTTCCTCCCGAGCGTGTCATCGGGCAGGCCGGTGTGCTCGACAGTGCTCGGATGGCCCACTTCATTGCACTCGAACTTGGCTGCGCTGAGGAAGATGTGTCCCCCATGGTGTTGGGAGGTCACGGCGACACCATGGTCCCCCTCCCGAGGTACACCACCGTCGGTGGCATTCCCATCACGCAACTGATGGATGATGCAACCATCCAGGCGATCAGCGCACGAACAGCGAGCGGTGGCGGTGAAATCGTGAAACTGTTGGAGCGCGGCTCAGCGTTTTACGCTCCGGGCTCGGCCGCTGCTATCATGGCCGAATCGGTTCTCAACGACCGAAAACGGTTGATTCCAGCATCCTGTCTTTTGACCGGTCAATACGGCTTGAACAACGTGTACATCGGTGTGCCTTGCATCATCGGTTCAAACGGTGTGGAACGCATGTTTGAACTTGAATTGACCGAGGACGAACTTTCCTCCCTTCAAGGGTCAGGGGAGTTCTACAAAACTCAATTGAGTGAGTTGCTCGGTTACTGAAACCTCGTGCCCCTGCTGCTTGGGGCGGCTTGTTCGACGCTCACGCATCGCGAACAATGGCCAACGAATGGGTCCGGCCGCAAGTGGTTGCTTCATTGGGTTGCCCTTCCAACCGAACGAGGCGGTGGCCCTGGCGCCCTCTTGAGCGCATTCGTGCCATCAATTCCTGTCCGGTGTAACATCCCTTGTGTTCATGGACCAAAGCGCCAAGGCCGCATGCAAGTGGATGGTGGCGATCGGTGATTTCATGACCGTGGTAGGGTATCATGAGGTTCACCCTGTGGTCGTTCCAATCATCGTCCTTCCAATTGGGTTCGAGCGATTGGTCCAGCGGTGCCACGCGCATCCACCCAAAGAAACTCTTGTGGACGGTGATTCCGGGTTCTGCCAGGGGTTCAGCATCGCACAACAGGACTTGGTTCAAATCGGACACATCACGCACGCTGACCTCACGACCGAGCATCTTGTCAGATAAGTGCTTCACGAGGTGACTTCGGTTACCTGCTGAACCGACCAAGGCTACGCCGTTGGGCAAGCAAATCACATCAACAACATCGATGATTTTGGCGTTGGGCGTCAACACCACCGTTGTGCAGGAGCCGTTCACAAGGTTGGTCGACAGGCCGTTCAGGAACGTCAACACGTCCGTGCCTTCGCACCACAGGACCGAAGCTGGGTGGGTGCGTGTGAGC
>Ga0255774_10002502_pt1 | contig 13946 bp, 7 predicted proteins | sample 101ome_17_FD_179972 | JGI IMG/M metagenome (GOLD analysis project Ga0255774, IMG submission 179972) | Coastal salt marsh microbial communities from the Groves Creek Marsh, Skidaway Island, Georgia - 101407AT metaG (version 2) | ecosystem: Environmental > Aquatic > Marine > Intertidal zone > Salt...
AGCAAAGGGGTGATTTCAATGGACCAATCACCGGATTCTGGAACGTCCAACGCAAAGGCATCGAGCACGACTTTGGTCGCCGGCAATTGCGGCTCAGCAAAGGCAGTCCAAACGGTGTCGACCACCTCTGAGGAACCATCTCGCGACGCCCGAACTTCGTAGCCTGCAGCCTCCACTGGCGCGTGTCCTGAAATTCGGATCTCCGGAGACCCCGTGAGTTGGTTCATGCATTGGGTGACGGGAGCAAGAAGTTGCGTTACGGTGACGTGATGTTCCGGAGCGTCCGGCAAGGGAGCGGTCCAAACACCGCGTCCGTAGGTCGATGCGACCAGGCGGTTCTGCAACGTGTCGACCGCGAGGTCCACAACAGGCGTCAAAGGCATGCCTGAGCCCCACGATTCCCACGCTTGAGCCTCCCCGTTCCAAATGTGCACGCCAAGTTCGGAGGCGCAGGCCCAGAGATCGCCTGGCAGTTGAATGACGCGGTGAACGGGCAATTGAGGCAATCCGGCGCTCACGTTTTCCCAAGACACGCCAAAATCGGAAGTGCGCCACATTTGGGCTGATTCCTCGTAGGAAGCCATCGAAACCCACCAAACCCCGGAAGAATCGCGGTCGATCGCCACGTCCCCAATGTAGTCGCCAGGCAAGCCTGAGATTTGCTGGGCCTCGGCAGACAGGTCCCCGAACCAATGCAGTTGGTTGTTCTTGGCGATCAACGCCACGTTGGGGTCCGAAGGAGACAACGCCATGGCCGTCGCGCGGACGGTGCCCATCCCTCCCACTGTGGACCACGAGCTTCCGCCGTCGTCCGAGTAGTGCAGGGATTTTTTGGCGGCCACAATGCGGCCTGGCACAGCGGGATGCAGTTGGAACGGCGTTTGCCAAGATCCCAACTCGTTGGGTCCTGATCCTTGGTAGTAGTTGGCGATGTTCGACATGGTCCGCCCCCCGTCTTCACTGCGGTACAGCAGGCCATAGTAAGCCGATGCAAACAGGCGGCCTGGTGCACTCACGTCGAAAAAGCCGTGGAACCCGTCTCCGTCGAGGATACGGGCATCGAAGCCCGGGGTGAGAAGGTTTGTGCCGTTGTCCTGCGTTCCCAGAATGCACTTGTCCGGATCCGTTGGATGCAACCCCAACGCGTATCCCTGGGCGATGTCCAGCCCATCTGACTTGTCCGTGACAGCATTGCCATCCCATTCGAACACCCCGCCGTCGTTGGCCAAGAGAACCCTTCCGTCCGGGAGGAAAGCAATGTCGTGTTGGTCGGCGTGGGCGTATTTCGATTCAAACGCCCCTTGCCAGTGCACCTGACAATTCCAGTTCGTGCCACCGTCGAGGGTCTCCCAGACGTTGACGCCGCCAACAAGCACTCGAGTTGCGTCTTGGGGGTCGACTTCAATGCACAGATCCCAAAACGCTTGCCCTCCGTTGTCCGCTCCGTTCACGGTGTAGCCGAGCAAATTGGGGCCAGTTTGGCGCGTGGCGGGAGCCGTCCAGGTTTGGCCTCCGTCGACACTTTTCCAAAAGGCCAAAAAGTTCTGTTGGTAGTAATGTCCTCCAACGGCGTAAACCGTGTCACGTGCGTCGGCCTCTCCCCAAGCTTGGGCAGCCAGTTGAATTCGTCCCACGCTGCTCAACGACTCCGGAAGAATGCACTCGATCCAGCTCTCTCCACCGTCAGAGGATCGGAAAACCCCCTGGTTTTCAACTGCGGCCAAGGCCACGCTGTCGCTTAACCAAACAACGTCTCTGGCGTGCCCAGGAAGCACGAGCGTAAAGGTTGTTCCTCCGTTGGAAGTTTTGAATACCCCCAAGTCGGAGGCAGCCAAAAACGCATTCGGTTGGTTGGGATGACGCTGGGCGGTGTGGACGCGTCGCCCTTGACTCGCCTCAAAACTCAGTTCCAAAGGACCCCACGACATGCCAGAATCCCAGGTTTCAAGAATGCCGATGCTGTAGGTGTCCCCTCCGTTGCCGTCCCCTGTGCACAACCACATGTGGGCACTGTCTTCCGGATCCATCCAAACGTCTGTTGCCCCGAGCGGAGACAAAACGTCCACACCCATGACACTCCACGTTTCCCCGGCATCCAACGATTGCCAAAGCCCACCCGCAGGCGCACAGGCCAACCATCGGTTTGCGTTGTTGGGGTCAATCCGAATTCGATTTACACGTCCGGCTCCGCCGTGGACGGGAATCGCTTCTGGGCCGAGGTAGGACCAAACCGCAGGAAACGATGCAGGTTGCGAAGCCGCATTTCGCCAATCCTCGGCTGCCTCCCACCAACCGAAGGGGTCGGGTGCTTGCTCCAGACCTCCGCGCTCCTGCATCCACCAGGCCCAGCGTTCGAACGGCTTCTCACCGCACGAGCGACTTTCGAGGCGGAGGTGGCTTTGGGCTTCAAATTGAACGCGGGCTTCTTGCAAGTTGACTTGATCTCCGCGCATCAGTTCAGACCAATGGTTCGGTGCCGCAGGTTCAGTTTGGGCGCCAAGCTCTGCAGCCACGAAGGCCCAGACCAAGGTCCAAAGGAGCCTGCCTGTCCAAACTTCCGGGACAGCGGACCTCCAACGTGCAGAATGTGCGTGCGGCTTAGGCATCTCCTGAAGTTACGCAAGAATCCATTCAGGGTTTCATCCTGAAGGTCACAACGCACTCCAGCCCTCGCGTCAGTTCTCGTTTTACCCCACCAAGGGCTCCATTGTGTGGAACACGGCTTGCACGTCATCGTCTCCTTCAAGTCGCTCAATCAACCCCTCCACTTCTTCAACCTGCTCAGGCGAGAGGGCTTTGGTGGTTGTGGGAACACGTTCCAACCCCGACTCCACAATCTCATGGCCGTCCGATTCCAGCTTGGCTTGCAAGCCTCCGAACGACTCAAAAGGGGCAGAGATGATGATTTGGCCTGCCTCGTCGTCGCGCTCCACTTCCTCTGCTCCCACGTCGATCAGCTCCAACGTCAAGTCGTCCAGGTCCATGCCGTTGTCTTGGATGTTGAAAAAGCACATCCGGTTGAACATGAACTCCACCGAGCCCGTGGTGCCGAGTTGGCCTCCTCCACGGTTGAAGTGGGAGCGGACGTTGGCGACAGTGCGGTTGTTGTTGTCGGTGGCGGTTTCGACGTACACAGCAATGCCGTGAGGTCCGTACCCCTCGAAGGTCACTTCCTTGTAATCCGAGGTGTCCTTGTCGGTGGCCTTTTTGATGGCCCGTTCGATGTTGTCTTTGGGCATGTTTGCAGCCTTGCAGTTTTGCAAGACAGCGCGCAAACGCGCGTTGGTGTCCGGATCGGCAATCCCTCCCCCCTCTTTGATCGAGAGAATGATGTCCTTGTTCAAGCGGGCGAAAATCTTGGACATGGCAGCCCAACGTTTCATTTTCCGCTCCTTCCGAAATTCAAATGCGCGTCCCATGGAGGTTCTTTTTTGCGAAGATATTTGAGGAAGCCCTCCCCGCGCAAGAGTTGTTTTTGCAGGGTGGAGTGCTGAAAAACCTCACTCGCACGCGTCACCAAAAAACGTGAGGAAGACAATCAAATCTGCCGTGCTGATGTTCCCGTCGCCGTTTTGGTCGGCAGTGCATGAAGGGACGCACTGTCCCGCACCTTGATCCCAAACCGTGCCGGTTCCGCACGCGCAAGTCATGTCGCACGAACCGTCATCCGAAGTGGCTTGGGCGTGGTAGTTGCAAGCAATCTCGTAGGTGCATCCGGGGGACAGAAACCCACCCATCCCGGCGTTTTCCAACAAGACGTAATGCTCATCCACGGCAGGTTCAAGAAGAACAGTCCGGTTTCCGGAGGGCCAGTCGACCACAACGCTGTCGACGCTGGGAGTGGCTCCGAGACCGAAGTGCATTCTGCGGCTGTTTTGGCTCAAGTAATCCGACCCGCAAGTGAGGTTTCGCATGTCGGCCAAACCGCCCTTCCATGCCGTGACGAGGGCCCCGATGGCATCGGCGTTGCCTTCACTGGGCTCAAGGCTTATTTGAATCCAGTGGTTGCCGTTGGGGACGCCGTTGAGCAGCCTTGCATGCATTCCAATCCTGTGAGAGACGAAATCCATGGCTCCGTCCTGATTGTGGTCGGAAAAAGCAGAAGAAAAGGTCAGTTCGTTGTCTGTGTACACGTTTTCAAAGGCGCCGGTCAACGGCAAGCTTCCACCGATATTCAGGAAAAATCCATTCAAGCTTGATGAATACAGGTCCAACACGGCGGGGTAATCGGTGTAAAACGACGTTCCAGTGCCAATGAACAGGTCGAGCCAGCCGTTGTTGTCTGCGTCGAACCAAAGCGCGCCCCACGCCAAGTTGTCCAACAGGACCCCTGCCTCCTCAGCGACGTTCTCGTACGTGAGCATCGGGGGGGACACGGATTCCTCAAGAAAGGGATGACCTGAGCACACCAAGAAGTTGTTTCCCTCCGTGGCTCCGTTGCTGACCAGGATGTCCCAGTCGCCGTCTTTGTCGAAGTCCCCAAACGTTGAACTCATGGAATATTCACCGATGCCAATGCCCCACGTTGCAGCCATGTCGACAAACGTTCCGTCACCTTGGTTTCGGTACAACGCGTCTGGCCAAAACGTCCTGTCGTTGATGACGTGCAAGTCCAGCCAACCGTCTCGGTCCACGTCCACCCACGTTGCTTGAAACGACTGTTTGACCCCGTTTCCGACCCCAGCCAAGGCCGTGACGTCTTGGAAGGCCATCTCGAGATCCACACCGCCGTCGGAGAGAAAAAGGCGGTTTTGTTCGTTGTTGGTTTGCGGCGTGTGATAATGGCAGAGGTACACATCGAGCCGGCCGTTCTTGTCGTAATCGGCCACCGCGGCTCCGTAGGTTCGTTCAAGCTCGGTCCCCGCCATGCCGCCGGCATCCGGCACCTCCTGCAGACCGCCGTCGGGCATGCGCGCAAAAAGCCGGTTCAAAGACAACCGTTGGGTCACCAAAAGGTCTTGATCCCCGTCGTTGTCAAAGTCGGCCCAGAGCACGCATTTGGGTTCCCCCCCCAAATTCTCGATGCCCAGGTCGTAAGGCTCAAATCCGCCGTTTCCGTCCCCGGTGTACGCAAGCAATTCTCCCAAATACTGAGTGAACGTCAAATCGTCGAATCCGTCGCCGTTGAAGTCGGCGAAACTCACACCGTGCCCGAGAAATCCTCCAACATGCTGCGAAAAAAGTGTGCCCTCGGGGTCCCCGTCCACAAACGATTGCGCGGGCGAGCTTGCCGTCGTGCATGAGGCAACGACGACCATCAACCACCGAAATGCACAAATACGAGGTTCCATTGGAGAGGAGACTGTCAGGGATGTTGCCTAGGTCGATGAGTTCGCCAAACCCTTCTGCAAAAACGGCAATTCCCTCGACAATTGCAAGTAGATTGCCGTGAGTCGTTCTATCTTGCTGCAAACCAACTCGTCGACCCATGAGTCAATTTCCCTCATTTAAACGCTCGGCACTTGCAGCTGCAATCCTGCTTGCAAGCACCTTTTCTCACCTTCTCGTGGCTCAAATCAGCCACGGAGGCCAGCCTACAAATTGGACGCAGCCTCTTGAACAGACGTTGAATTGGAAATCCTTTCCGGCATTGGATGTGGCAATGCTCACGGCTGAGGATGTGGCAACGGCAAACATGAAAGACGCTCCGTGGCGTTTTGGCGTCGAACACGAGGTGTTTTGGAACATGCAGAATTCTGGAAATTGGAGTGAAGAATCTGGTTTCCGAGTGTGGCGGTTGGGCGTGCGCGCTGAAGGGGCCACAAGCTTGAGTTTCTACCTCTCCCGATTCGTTGTCCCCAAAGGAGGTGAGTTGTTTGTTTGGGATGAAGAACGGACACACTTCCTCGGGAGCTTCACGCATGAAAATGTCAAAGAATGGGAAGGACTTGCCCTGAGCCTGATGGAAGGCGACAGCGTGGTGCTGGAGTACCGGGAACCACTCAGCATTCCTGCCACGGGGGAAATTGAAGTCGGTCAAGTTGTGCAAGGATACCGTTCCCTTCTGCGACGTGAGGCCGAATTGCTCGCGGAGAATGCTTCTTCCGGTCCGTTCGGAAACAGCGGAGCATGCAACATCAACGTGAATTGCCCTGAGGGCGCCGATTGGCAAGTCGAGAAGCAAGCAGTTGCCTTGATCGTCAACGGCGGATTTGCGACTTGCACGGGTTCCCTTGTGAACAACACGGCCAACGACGGCACGCCGTATTTCTTGACGGCCAACCATTGCTTGGGCACACCCAACACGTGGACGTATTACTTCAATCACGAGAGCAGCACATGCTCCGGAAGCACCGGCCCCACCAACAACAGCATCTCAGGCGGTTCGTTGTTGGTGAACAACGGCGGATCGGACGTGGCCTTGATTCAGCTCAGTTCAGCTCCTCCCGCAAGCTGGGGAGTGGAGTACGCGGGATGGGACGCCTCCGGGGCCTCCCCTCAAAACGCCACCGGAATTCACCACCCTTCTGGCGACGTGAAGAAGATTTGCTTCGAAAACAACAGCCCCTACACGAGCACGGCTGGCGGTGCACAGGTTTGGTGGATCAGCCAATGGGAAGCGGGCGTCACGGAGCCCGGGTCTTCCGGTTCTCCTCTGTTTGACCAAAACCATCGAATCATCGGACAGCTCTACGGCGGTGCGGCGGCTTGTTCAGGAACAGTCAACAACGGTGCTTACGATTACTACGGACGTTTCGACGTCAGTTGGGGCCTTGGCGTCAGTCAATACCTTGATCCACTCGGAACGGGGACCCAAGTTCTCGACGGCTACCCAACGGGATTCAATCCGGACAACGGTTGCACGGATCCGACGGCTTGCAACTACAGTCCCGAGGCCATTTACGACGACGGCAGCTGCACCACGAATGACGATTGTGGGGTGTGCGGCGGTGACAACAGCACGTGCGGTGGATGCACCAACCCCGGGGCGTGCAATTTCGATCCTTCCGCAGTGGTCGACGACGGATCATGTGTCCTGAACGGCGTGAATTTGACCTTCACGTTGCTGACGGACAACTACCCCGCAGAGACCACCTGGAACATTGCCAACGACGCAGGCGACGTCGTCATGGAAGGTGGTCCCTATTCCGGCCAACAAACCACGTACACCGCAACTGAATGCGTCGCCTCAGGCTGCTACACCCTCACCGTCAATGACAGTTACGGGGACGGCATTCAATACGGCGGCGTCGTTGGAAATTACGAGCTCGTGGACGGCGACGGAAACGTGTTGGCCCAGGTGGTCTCCGGTGGGAACTTTGGGTCTCAAGCCACCCACAACTTCTGCGTGGAGGCCGGTGGACCGGACGTTCCAGGATGCACGGAGGCCTCTGCGTGCAACTACGACCCAACCGCAACCACCAACGACGGCAGTTGCACGTACAGCCAACCTTACTTCCTCGACAGCGACAACGACGGGTACGGAGCAGTTCAAATGGGCAGCACATGTCTCTCGGTGCCGCCTGCAGGGACGACATTCGAAGGTGGGGACTGCAACGACGCCAACTCCACGATGTACCCCGGCGCTCCCGCAACCGGAATAGGGGTGGACAACGACTGCAACGGCGTGGTGGATCTGGACGAAGAAGCGCCTGCGACTTGTCCGGAAGATGTCAACCAAGACGGCAGCGTCACTGTCGCGGACGTGCTGGCCGTGCTCGCCGAATTTGGCTGCACGTCTTCGTGCACTGCAGACGTGGACAGCGACGGCAATGTCAATGTCGCTGACATTCTCGCACTGCTCGCCGCCTACGGTGGGGACTGTTAAATCGATTCGCAATGACAACAGCAATGCACCATGCGGTCTTTTTGGGCTTTCTGGCCCTTTTGGCGGCCCCGGTGGCGGGGGGTGCTCAGTGCTCCACGTGCACCCCTGACCTCTCCTGCGTGGCTTCGGACTTTCCCGTCCTGTGCCCCGAGCAGCTCCCCAACGGAACGCAGGGTGAGCCTTACGAATCCACCGCTACGTTCAACTTGCCTCCCTCGGTGGTGGACCCCGGGTCGGGCATTGAAGCGACGCTGCTTACCGTGACGATTTCCTCGGTGACGGGACTGCCGTTTGGGTTGGAATTCACCCCCAACAACCCGGATGGGGTGTACAATCCTGGCGGCGGCGAATACTACGGATGCGCTGTGGTTTGTGGAACTCCGTTGGTGAGCGGATCCTTTTTTGTGGACATCAACGTCGCGGTGCTTGTCTCGGCGTTTGGTTTTCAGCAAACCGTCAACGAAAGTTTCAGCCTTCCGCTGATCATCGAACCCGGGGACGGCGGAGGAGAGCCAACCAGCTTCAGCTTGAGTGCGTCCCAAGGCTGTGCACCCCTTGACATTCAGGCCACCAACCTCATCACCGATCCTGGCGCGAGCTATTCGTGGGACTTTGGCAATGGACAAACCTCCAACGAAATCAATCCTGCTTTCACATGCGACACGGCGGGAACGTACCTGGTTTCCCTCACGACGAGCGTCACGGAATTGGCGCTTACTCAAGTCAACATCACCTCACTTGGCGGAGGATGGGGCCAAGACATTGAGGACTTTTTTGGTCAACCTGACCCCTATTTTGTCCTCAGCGGTCCGGAAGGTGGCATCTACACCTCGGCGTACGTGGATGGCAACCAAACCCCAACGTTCAGTGGGTTCAACATTCCACTCGACGCTGGCACAACCTACAACATTGCCTTTTACGACAGCGACGGTGTGCTGACGTCGGACGACTTTCTGGGTTCCAGTGATTTCACCCCGACCGAGGCGGGGGACATCACCGTGTCCAACAGCACCACAGCCATACTCACGCTGACTGAAACCGTCACCGCAAGCATTTCAGAAAGCACGCAGGTCGTTGTTTTTGAGGATTTGAACGTGTTTGCAGACTTGGACGGCGACGGGTTTGGGGACCCCGATTTGCCCGTGGACGCGTGCGATCCCGAAAACACCACTCCCTATGCCTTCAACGACCAAGATTGCGACGACGACAACGCCTCGGTCTACTTTGGAGCGGCCGGAACAGGAGAAAACCTCGACAACAATTGCGACGGCGCAGTGGACGGCGACGAAACGCTTGAGGTTCTTGGCTGCACAGACCCCGGAGCCCTCAATTACGATCCCACGGCAACCGTGGACGACGGGTCATGCGAGCTCCCTGCCTGTGTGGGGGACCTCAACGACGATTTGACGGTCTCGGTTTCCGACATCCTCCTGATGCTGGGCGAGTTCGGATGCGTCGCAGGGTGCCCTGACGACCTCACTGGCGATGACGCTGTGGGGGTCGACGACTTGCTTGCGCTTCTTGCCAACTTTGGTCTGGAGTGCCCGGAATAACTGAAAAACTGCAGACGAAAAAACTCACTTGAATGAAACACATCAACTTCTTTGCCCTGGCATTCGCCTGCGCTGCACTTGTGCTTTCTGAAACCCATGCGCAATGCACGGCCGACTTTGATTTTGGAGACGTGACTTTGGGTGTTTCCCCCAACCCCGAATTGGGAGAACAGTTTGAGCCTGGCGTGGTTGGTCAACCTTACGAGGATGTCTTGCACATCCTTCTGCCGACGTACGTTTTGGACATCGACCCCACCCTTCCGTTCTCGCCGACGACTCCGTTGGACAGCGTCGCATTGAGCACCGTTACTTTGGTGGACTTGAGCGACACGTTGGTGACGACCACCCTTGACGCGGTGGGCCTTCAGGTGACGTGCAACAACAACGGCGACTCCGGAAATCCCTGTTCCTTTTTAGGCGGAAACCAATACTGTGCTGCCTTGACTGGGGTGCCATCGGTTGAAGGCTCCTACCGCGTAGACATCAGCGTGGTCGGGTACGTCACGGTGTTTGGTTTTCCATTTGGCCAGGAGCAGGTTTTTGGATCTTTCGTCATCGACCTCGGCGAAGAGGGTTGCATGAACCCTGAAGCGTTGAATTACAATCCTTCCGCAGTCGTGGACGACGGAAGTTGCGTTTTGGACACGTGCTACGGGGACGTGAACGGAGACAATTCAGTTACCGTGGGGGACATGCTCGAAATTCTTGCAGAGTTTGGTTGCCAATCTGGATGCACGACCGACATCAGCGGAGACGGCTTGACCACGGTCGCAGACTTGTTGGGGCTTCTCAGCGTGTTTGGGGCCAGCTGCGGGTGACAACTGGGGACGGTTCGGCCTTTTCTGCACTCAACGTAGCAACCTTGGGGGAGCAAGGGTTGTTTTGATGGAAACGACGGCTCTTTGTACCTTCGGAAATCACCTGTTGAGATGAATCTACTGCGCTTCACCCTCTTGTCTTTTTCCCTGTCCTGGCTTTCATTTCAGGCTTGGGCACAGCCGTGCAATTACACGATGAGCATGTTTAGCCAGTTGAGCTCTGGCCAAACAGACTCCGAGTCAGAGGAGCTCGCGGGCACCTTGACTTCGGCAACATTCAACTTGAACTTCAGTGGCGTGGGGGCGAGTTATCCCTCAGACATGATGGTGTACATCTATGCCCCTAACGGAAACTGCATTGTTTGGGGAGGATGGAACATCAATCCGACAGGAGGCTGCACGAACATCGGAACCGGGGCGAACAATTCTTGGCCTAACAACTGGAACACGACAGCGAACGGCTTTTACACCTACACTCTTCCACTCAATGCCTACGGGCTGAACGGTTCGGGTGAATGGTCTGTCACCATTCAAAATGCTTGGACTGGTTCATCCGTTGCGACGTATGACCTTGACATCGTCTTCAACGGCATATGCCAAGGCGAGTGTTTTGATCCCCTGGCCTGCAACTTTGTTCCTGACGCGGAGATTGTGTTCAACGATTTGTGTGAGTACGCGATTGATTGGTATCCGAGCGGCCTGTACGACTGCGACGGAAACTGCTACTTGGATTTTGACGGCGACGGGATCTGCAACGCGCTTGAGATTCCTGGCTGTCAGGAAGAATGGGCCTGCAACTACAATCCCAACGCCACGGACCCGCCTCCGGCCGGTCAGCCCTGCGAATATCCTGAGAACGACGACGTGGACTGCGACGGCAACAGCCTTCTCCCTCAGTTCCTGACGCAGCCCCAAAACGCCACCGTGTCGTGCAGCAGCGTTCCGGTGGCACCCACCATTGCTGCCCAGCCTGCACCTGCGGCGTTGGCCTACCACGGGCTGTTCCCGGAAGACTGCTACGACGAGAACGACGAGGTCGACATCGAGTTCAGCGAGTCCTTCTATCCCGGGAGTTGCCCAGGGAACTACACGATTGACCGGTTTTGGTTGATCACGGATTGCCACGGACACCAAAACACCATGTTGCAAACCATCACGGTGGTGGACAACCTCCCTCCTGTGGTGTTGACCAACTTGGACGCGGACACGCTCGATTGCAACGACCCGGTGGTGTTTGAGCCGTTGCAAGCTGAGGACGCGTGCGGCGGCGCTGTGACTGTGGTGGGCGAGCCTTCCTACGTGTCGCTTCCGGGTTCGTGCGACGGGGAGTCGGTGGAAAAGAAGTACACCACCATCAAGGACCAATGCGGCAACCAAACGGTGGTGCAGCAGGTGCTGGTGATTGAGGACAACGATGCGCCGTTTTGGCTCAACGAGCCGGACGAACAAATTGTCACCGACAACCTCGCCGGCGAGGTGTTTGACGTGCCTGTGGCCGACGACATTTGCTCCGATTTTGAGGTTGACATGACCACGACCTACCAAGATGGCTTGTGCCCACTTTCCGTGGTGATGACGCGCACCTTTGTCGCCACCGACCAGTGCGGCAACACTTCTGCCCCGTTTGTCCAGGTCATCACCGAGGCCACGGATTTGACGGCGGAGGTGGACTACACGGTGGTGAGCTGCCACGACGGCAACGACGGCACAGCTTCTGTGACGTACGAGGGCGGTGTCGCTCCCTACAACGTCGACTGGAACGGGTACAACCCCGCAGCCCTGTCCGCAGGCTCCTACGTGGTGGAAGTCACCGACGCCAACCTGTGCAGCGTGGAGATGGCCTTCACTGTCACTGAGCCGAGTGCGTTCACCTTGGACCTCGAGGCGACGGTTCCTGAATGCACAGACCCGTTGAGCGGCACCGTCGACGCGGACGTCAACGGCGGTTCTGGAAACGTCACCCTTGACTGGGGTGGCATCAACCCCAACGCCGTCGAAGCAGGCACGTACACCGTGGTGGCCACCGACGCCTTGGGATGCGAAGCGACGGCCACCGTCGTCGTCCCCCCTGCCGACATCCCTGAGCCGCTTGAACTCAACGGCGATTGGGACGTAGTCCAAGGGGACAGCGCCGCGTATTACTACGAATACACCTTGGGCAGCACCTACGAATGGACGTACACCGGAGCCACCGAGCAAGAAGTCCTCGCCATCTTTGCCATCTCCCTGCAATGGGACAGCATTGGCTGGCAGGAAGTGTGTGTCACCGAGACCAACCAAGACGGATGCATCGGATTGCCTGTGTGCGAGGACGTCTTCGTGCAAGACGACGTGTGGAGCGTGGAAGAAACGAGCAACGCCCTTTCGTTGTTGGCTTACCCCAACCCAACCAGTGAATTCCTACTCATACACACTCCGACCGCGTTGATCCAAGAGCCATTTTACGTGGTCAATGTCCAAGGTGACCTTGTGTTTCAAGGCACCTTCCGGAATGAGACAACCAAATTGGACATCCAGAAATGGTCCGCGGGCCAGTACCTGTTGATTTCGGCAAAGGCCAAACCATTCGTTTTCCAGGTTCAGCGTTGATTCTCCCGGCGAGACATCTCGCCAAGAGAATCACTCCTGATTTAAAATACACCGCAACGACAAGCCGCGCTGTGGGTTTTCTTCGGAAATGCTCGTGTTCGTCGCCTCGTCCAGTTTGAGCGACAGCATGCCAGAGTTACCTCCCAATGCCATCCAATAACCGTTGTAACCGGCCTGAGCCTCGCTGGCATTGAAGAACGTCTGAAAGTTGCGGCGTCCTCCAGGCAAGGCCGAAAATCCAGACATGTTGGTACCCTCCCATTGCGTCGAATCGTTGACGATGCGCTGTTTGAAGTAACTGGCGCCGTTGGCCTCGCCAGCCACGACGTTGACACTCTGAATCAAGTCTGTCATTTCTGCAACCGTCGGGACGTGCCAACCTGAAGGGCACAATTCCCATTGAACCGCAGCCTGGTAGTTGTAAAGGGCGCCGTACAGCTGGTAATTCATCCAAGATTTCGCTTCGTCAACGTCGGAGCCCAGGTACCCCCACACGTAGGCGTGAGCTTCCTCGTAATTGCTTTCATGGTTGCCGGGGCTAACAGAGGGCAAGTGACGAACGTTTTCCGCATACCAACAATCCTCCCCCATCTGCACGGTTCTGTACCAGTATCCCTCATGCACGACTTTGGTCCCGCATTGAAACGATGATTGTTGCTGTTGAAGGAGTGCAAGTTCACCTTGCAACTGAGTCAAGTAATCGTAGAGCTCCACTGAATCAACCAAGATTGCACCAGGTGCAAAATCAGTGCCGTAAACAGCAAGGATGCTTTGCAAATCACTTGACCCAATGGACCCGTTCGAATCTCCGTCAGGATTGTAGGGCAGGATCAATTGGGCAAATCCGGTGACTTGGACACTTGTCAAGACAGCCGCAGCCATCAAAGAGAAAAAATGTGATTTCATGGTTGGGTTGAAAGTAAAAGCCCCGCCCAAATGGAGCGGGGCTTTCGAGGTTTTGGTTAGAGTGAGTCGCTCAGCTGAGCGCTCGGGATTGTTTCATCAATGGGCAATGACCAATTGTTTCACGGTACGACCGTCCTCTTGGTTCATCAGAACCATTCGGTACGTGCCGTTGGCAAGATGAGCCACATGGATCGTGTTGCGGCCTGCAACGAGGCGTTCGCTGATCACCACACGGCCAGCCGCATCCAACACTTGGAAGGCGTGAGCTTCGAAACCGTTGGTATTTACAACCACCACGTCGTTCGCAGGGTT
>Ga0255774_10002507_pt1 | contig 13922 bp, 9 predicted proteins | sample 101ome_17_FD_179972 | JGI IMG/M metagenome (GOLD analysis project Ga0255774, IMG submission 179972) | Coastal salt marsh microbial communities from the Groves Creek Marsh, Skidaway Island, Georgia - 101407AT metaG (version 2) | ecosystem: Environmental > Aquatic > Marine > Intertidal zone > Salt...
CCTCGTAAATATCGGTAACCGCTGGCATTGGTTCAAATTCAGCAGCAATTAATTTGATTGCGGAATCAGCTATCTCCTGCTGATCAGCAACAACCATCGCCACAATCTCGCCTGCATGACGATTAATATCCCGAACCATCGCTGGCTTGCTGACAAGCTGCATTTTACCGCCGCCAATCAGGGGCGGTCGATATTGGCAAAGAACATCACCAATATGATCGGCATCTAGATCGGCCTGTGTTGCGACAAGGTGAACCCCGTCCATCTGCCGCGCTGCCTCCAGATCAATATTCAGCAGGTGCGCATGCGCATAAGGGGCGCGCAAAAACGCCACACGCAAGCCCTGTCCGGGCGCAATATCATCACTATAGCGGCCAGCGCCGATCAGCAGCCGCCGGTCTTCGACCCGCGCGGTAGATTGTCCAATTCCAAATTTCATTTATCCTGCGCTCCTTAAAGACCAAAACCGCCCCATTTAATCGTGAAGACGGCGACTAGCCTCTAGTCATTGAATTGGCGATATGCCGCATAGATGCGGGTGCCGGTTGTCACCCAGCATAAAATGCCAAAGACGATTGCCATGAGACTGAAATAGTCAGGCCAGACCAGCATTGCAAGGAACAGCAGTATCGTTTCTGTTCCTTCGGTTAGACCGCCAAGATAATAAAATGCCTTTTTGCCGCGGATTTGGGTCGTAACCTGGTGTTTTTCGGCAAGGATGGCAAAGCCAAGAAAACTGGTGGCGGTGCCAATAAAACTGAAAATCAGGAACGCTGCCGCAAGCGCGGTTTCTGGCCGCGCCACTGCAAAGGCCATTGGAATCGAACTGTAAAAAATGAAATCGCTAACAATATCAAGATAGCCGCCAAAATCGCTTGACCGGCTGGCACGCGCCACCGCGCCATCCAGCCCGTCAATGACACGATTTGCAATGACAAACCACAAAGCCGGATAAAATAGGCCGGCGGCAACACATCCCGCCGCAATCAAACCAAAAGCCGCGCCAATCATTGTCACCTGATTGGCAGTCATACCTAGCGCCACAAGCCCCCGCCCAATCGGGTTTAGCAACCGGTCAATCAAGGGACGAAGCTGGGCGTCAAACATTGGGTCTAGCTCCGTTTTGTGCTTGGCCTGCGGGCAAATTGTGCAATGCCGGTTTCACCAGCAATCACATGCTGGCCCGTTTCGATCAGCAATTTGCATCCCGCCGGCACGAAAACATCGACAACACCGGCAATGCGCGCCATGCCAATCGGCGCACCAGCTTGGACAAATTTTCCTTCGGCCAGACGGCAAATCAACTGACGCGCGGTTTTGCTGCCAAGCTGGACAAGCATGATTTCGCGATCATAGGCATCACGAATACGGATTTCGCGGCGTTCATTTGATCCGCGCGCCGCCTGCCAGCTGGTGTGATCAAATCCCCATTTGCGAAACAAACCGGGTAACAGCAAATTTTCGACAATATGGCCGGTGATCGGGCTTGTTTGCAATTGTGTATCGGTCAAACGCGTTTGAATGGTGATGCGTTTGGCGGGCACGGCATCATCACCGGCAAGACCATCAGGAAATTGATCAGTTTCAATATCAAGAACAACACCATCTGCCGGTGCATAAATGATCTGGTCATCGGCTTTGGTTTGCCGGTTTGGCAGCCGAAGCCCATGCGCAAGCCACATCATTATGCCAAGGAAAAAACAGCCAAGCGGCAAAAAGATCATGCTTGTCAGGATGGTCACAATACCGGCAACCGCCAGCACCGGCCAACCATCATCGGCAATTTTCCAATCAGGTATGAATGTCATGTCTTGGCCTCATTTCCGATAACAGCGCCATTGCTACGCATAGCAAAGCCGTTTTACCGGTCATCTAATTTTTATCAGACGCCGTGGCAGATGATTGCGGTACGGCAAAAATCTGTTTTGGGTAAATCAGATCAGGATCGGCAATATCTTGCTGGTTGCGCCGAACAATATCGACATATTTAACCCCCTCGCCCAACTGGTGATAGGCAATGCGCCACAGCATATCGCCCTTATTCACCACGACCAGCGGCGATCCGTCTTGCCCCTTGGCCAGATCACGCGCTTTGACCGGCAGGTCATAACGGGCGATGACCTGATTGGCGTCATCAAATAACGCAAAGCGTAATTGATTCACCGCAATATCCATATCAAGACTGCCGGCCACCTGCCATGCGCCATCTGCCAAAACCAGCGCCTCACCAAATTGCCCTTTGGCATCATTGACCGTAACCCGAACGCCGCCTCTTGATGTGCCGGATATCAGAATACGGCTTGCATCGCGCCAGACAATCGCACTTGGTGCCAATGCTGCAATCTGACTCGCCGCAATCTGACTTTTGGCTTGGGGTTTTGCTGGAGCAGCCTCAGCAGCATCAGCAACAATTGTCCCACTGGCGGTTGCTTCACTGGCGGTTGCGGCCGATTTAGTCTTATCCACATCATCCGGCGACTGGATTAGCACCGGCACCTCGGTCGCGGTTTCCGGCAAGAGCGCAACGAGTGGTTTGGTTTCGGTATCTTGATAAATTTCAACAGCCAGACTGCGATCGGCCATTTCGGTTGTTCCGTCACTGCGTTCCATCGCAACCGAGATCAAATGCTGGCCAGCCGCAAGTGATTTTTCAAGCACAATTACCCATTCACCATTTGCATTCGCAATTGTTTCACCAAGCAGAATGTCACCTTCAAAAATACGGATTTTTGCATTTGGCGCCGCCGTGCCAGCAAAAACCGCCGCGCCATCGGGCTTGACGCGTGCAAGATCAATCGTCAAAGGCGCTGCAGGCGTGACATTTGGCGGCTGCAAGCTTGTGCCGCTATCCTTATCAGATGTTTCAGCCTTATCAGCCGCCGGCTGTGACAGCTCAATTGAAGGGCTTTGTGGTTGAACCTTTTGGTCACCCTCATCATCAAGAAGCACCATCGACAAGGCGATCGCAACAAGCACCCCGCCCACCGCAAACAGAATATAAAGTATCGATTGCACTGATGTGGTTTCCTGTTTGTTGGTGAATGACTGTTAACAGACTAATGCTAATTGCGCTAAGGTTCAATGTTAGTTAACTGCAGCCTTGGCATCAAAAGGAATTTCGATGAAAAAAATTTGTGTTTTTACCGGCGCCGCCTCAGGCATAAACCCCCTTTATAAAGACGCTGCCTATCAAATGGGACAAATGATCGGGTCACGCGGTCTTGGGCTTGTTTATGGTGGCGGCAAAATGGGTTTGATGGGCGCGGTTGCCGATGGGGTGCTTGCTGCCAATGGCCGCGTTACCGGCATTATTCCACAATTTCTTGATAATGTTGAGGTTGGGCATAAAGGCGTTACCGATCTTCACATCATCGATTCGATGCATGAACGAAAAGCCATGATGTATGATATTTCAGATGCCTTTGTCATTTTCCCCGGTGGCCTTGGCACACTTGATGAAACCATGGAAATCATCACATGGCGCCAGCTTGGATTGCATAACAAGCCGATTATAATCGTTAATTTAAACGGCTATTGGGATTCGATGTTGATCATGTTCCAGAATATTATTGATCAGGGCTTTATGCATCATGGGCATACAGGTCATTTTGATCAGGTAGATGATCTTGACGGTTTAATGGACAAGCTTGATCAGCTATTCCAGCCCGACCGATTACAGGCCTAGCAAGAAAGGCCAAGCGAAGAGAGCCAAGCAATAAGAACAAGGCTTATCTTTATAGGCGCGCCACTAAGCGCGTCATCACTAAAGGAAAAACCCTGATAATGATGGTCACAAAGATCATCGCTATCGGCGATTATTTTTGACTTGGCGAGCTGGTTTACCACCAAAGATATTCACTGCCAAAGATATTCACTGCCAAAGATATTTGCGCCCAAAAGTTTGGGCAATTAGCCGATGATGCTATTCAGCGTCGCGCTTGGGCGCATCACCAATGCCACCTTGTCACTGGCAGCATGATAATAGCCGCCAAGATCGCATGGCTTGCCTTGGGTTGACGCTAATTCGGCAATGATCGTCTTTTCATTATCAGCAAGCGCCGCCGCCAATCCGGCAAAATCATTAGCCAGATCCTGATCTTCGGTTTGTGCGGCAAGAGCCTGCGCCCAATAAAGCGCGAAATAATAATGGCTGTCGCGCGTATCGGTCTGGCCAACACGGCGTGACGGCGATTTATCATTTGCCAACAGCAATTGTGTTGCGGCATCAACCGCCTTGCCAAGCAGGCCAGCCTTGCTGTTGCCAGTCGATTCGGCGACAAAATTCAATGATTCACCAAGCGCACAAAATTCACCAAGCGAGTCCCAGCGCAAATGGCCTTCTTCGATCAATTGCTGGACATGTTTTGGCGCTGATCCGCCTGCGCCTGTTTCAAACAGACCGCCGCCATTCATCAGCTTGACCACAGACAGCATTTTTGCCGATGTGCCAAGCTCGAGAATAGGAAATAAATCAGTTAGATAGTCACGAAGCACATTGCCGGTGATTGAAATGCAATCTTTGCCAGCCGTGATGGTTTCAAGTGAAAACCGGGTCGCCTCACGCGGTGCCATGATTTTGACCGACGATTCATCAACGCCAAGCTTGGCCAGCATTGCTTTCACATAAACAATGATTTCCGCATCATGCGGGCGTGCCGCATTCAGCCAGAACACGGCCTCGGCACCGGTTGCCTTTTGACGGGCAAGACCAAGCTTAACCCAATCTTCAATCGGTGCCTGATTGGTGCTAGATGAGCGCCAGATATCGCCTTTTTGTACCTGATGCTCATGCAAAACATCGCCATTTTCCAGAACATAGCGAACCACACCATCTTCCGACATCTGAAATGTTGTTGGATGTGATCCATATTCTTCGGCCTTTTGCGCCATCAGGCCAACATTGGATACTGATCCGGCTGTTGTTGGGTCAAGCGCGCCATTTTCCTTAAAGAAATTAATGGCTTCCTCATAAACAGGCGCATAGGAATTATCCGGAATGACGCATTTGCAATCTTGCTCGCTGCCATCTGGCCCCCAGCCCTTGCCGCCAGCGCGGATCAGAGCAGGCATTGACGCATCAATAATCACATCTGACGAGACATGGAAATTGCTAAGCCCTTTTTCCGAATTCACCATGTAAAGCGGTGGATTGGCGGCAAAGCAAGCCGCAAGATCGGCTTCTAGCTCGGCGCGTTTTGCGGCCGGAAGCGCGGCAATGCGCGCCTCAAGATCGCTAAGCCCCAAATTATAATCCATGCCCAATTCGCGCAAAACATCATCATGTTTGGCAACAAAATCTTCAAGCAGCACGCCAACAGCCTGACCAAAGATAATCGGGTCAGATACTTTCATCATTGTTGCTTTGAGATGAACCGAAAACAAAATAGATTTTGCTTTGGCGTCGGCCAGCTCGTCACGCAAAAAGGCGCGTAAAGCAGCCAAAGACATGAATGAGGCGTCAACAACGGTTCCCACTTTTAGCGTCAGGCCGTCTTTTAAAACAGTGACCGCGCCAGCCTTGTTTTCAAATTCGATTTTTGCCTTGCCAGCCTGATCAGCGCTCAAGGTTGCCGATTTTTCATTGGAGAAGAAATCACCTGATGACATTGATGATACATGAGTTTTTGAATCAGCTGCCCAAACGCCCATTGAATGCGGGTTGTTCTGCGCATAGATCTTGACCGCCTGCGCACTACGCCGGTCAGAATTGCCCTCCCGCAGAACCGGATTAACCGCACTGCCCTTGACCGCATCATAACGCGCAGCAATGGCACGTTCTTCATCATTTGCCGGTGCTACCGGGTAATCGGGAAGATTATAACCTTGCGCCTGCAATTCGCTGATCGCGCCAACAAGCTGGGGAATTGATGCTGAAATATTTGGCAGCTTGATCACATTGGCAGCTGGAGTTTTCACCCATTCCCCCAATTCAGCTAAATCATCCGATTGACGTTGAGCATCGGTCAAAACTTCGGGAAATACGGCAATCACACGGCCGGCAAGCGAGATATCACGTCGCCCAATCGTTAACCCAGCAGGCTTTACAAAACGATTGATGATCGGCAGGAGCGAGGCGCTGGCCAATTCTGGGGCTTCGTCCACTTTTGTATAGATTAAATCTGGGTTGGCTGTATCTGACATATTCTTTGCCTTTTCATATGATGACCAAAACACACCCCGGGATTGGGGAAAACGTAACTGGACCTTTTGGCCAGTTTTATAGGGCGGCTGAAACCGCTTTTAATGCTTCGGCTGCCTTGCTGGCATCAGGGCCACCAGCCTGCGCCATATCAAGCCGCCCACCGCCGCCGCCGCCGCCAAGCGCCGCCGACCCAATCTTGACCAGATCAACCGCGCTTTTTTGACCAACAAGATCCGCCGTAACGGCAACAACAATCGATGCTTTGCCAGCATCAGTCGCAACAAGACAGATCACCGCATTTTCAACCGATGATTTGATTTCATCGGCCATTGATTTCAATTCGCGCGCCGGCGTGTCTTCAAGCAACCGCCCAACAAAATTGATACCATTGAAAACATCACTGCCATTGCCAGCACCGCCGCTGCCGCCAGCGGCCAATTTACGCCGCAGCTGGCTGATATCACGTTCAGCCTTTTTACGGTCTTCGACCAGCTGGGCAACGCGGTCGGCAAGCTGGTCGGGCGCAATCTTCAACAGATCAGCGCTTTTGGTCAAAATGGCATCACGCGCATCAATCCACGCCAGCGCGCCTTCATGCGTTACCGCCTCAATCCGGCGCACCCCGCCAGCAACAGCCGATTCCGAAATGATTTTCAATAGGCTGATATCGCCTGTTCGGCCAACATGGGTGCCGCCACATAATTCAACCGACCATGCTTTGCTTGGATCATCATCAGCCGCACCGCCCATTTGCACAACGCGAACTTCATCGCCGTATTTTTCGCCAAACAGCGCCAATGCGCCAAGTTCAATCGCGGCGTCAGGCGTCATAATGCGGGTTGTGACATCCGAATTCATCCGAATCCGTGCATTAACGATTTGTTGAACCTGATCCAATTCTTCGGCCGAAACAGCCTTTTGATGGGAAAAGTCAAACCGCAACCGGTCGGGGCTGACAAGCGAGCCCTTTTGCGCCACATGATCACCAAGCACAAGCCGAAGCGATTCATGAAGAAGATGCGTTGCCGAATGATTGGCGCGAAGCCGCAAACGGCGCGACACGTCGATCTGCAACCGAACCTCTTGCCCCTTGGCAAGCGTGCCAGAGATAATTTCGACATGATGGATAAACAGACCTGACGGGGTTTTCTGGGTATCAGTGACGCGGGCGGTGCCATTGTCCCAGCTAATCGTGCCGACATCACCAACCTGACCACCCGATTCGCCATAAAACGGGGTTTGATTGACAATCATCCGCCCCTTGCCAGCTGTGCCGATTTCTTCAATTTCGGCATTACCATCAACAAGCGCAGTAACAATGGCTTCGGCTGAATCTGATGTGTAGCCTAAAAATTCTGTTGGCTCTAGCTTTTGCGCCAGATCAAGCCAGATGGTTTCAGTGGCGCTGTCGCCCGATCCGCTCCATGCACGGCGGGCATTGGCTTTTTGCGCATCCATTGCGGCGTTAAAGCCATCAAGATCAACCTGCCAGCCATAACCGCGCATGAAATCTTGGGTCAGATCAAGCGGAAAGCCAAAAGTATCATAAAGCTTAAAGGCAGTTGCGCCATCAAGCGTCCCACCGGCGGCCTTGCCTGCCAGCTCGTCATTCAAAATGCGAAGGCCGCGACCAAGCGTTTCTTTGAAACGGGTTTCTTCCAGCTTTAGCGTTTCGGTAATCAGCGATTGCGCACGTCCCAATTCGCCATATTGCGCGCCCATTTCGGCAACAAGGGTTGGCACAAGCCGGTACATGGTAGGCTCGGCGCACCCCATCTGGTGAATATGGCGCATCGCACGCCGCATAATCCGGCGCAAAACATAGCCGCGCCCCTCATTTGACGGCAAAACACCATCGGCAATCAAAAAAGATGACGCCCGCAAATGGTCTGCCACAACCCGATGCGATATAATATGGCTTCCATCGGCATCAGTGCCGGACACATCTGCCGACGCCTCGATCAATGACCGCATAAGGTCAATGTCATAATTGTCATGCTTGCCCTGAAGCACCGCCGCGATACGTTCCAGCCCCATGCCCGTATCAATTGACGGTTTTGGCAAGGCTATACGTTTATCCGGCATCTGCTCAAACTGCATAAAAACCAGATTCCAGATTTCGATAAAGCGATCACCATCTTCGTCAGGTGACCCTGGCGGGCCGCCCGGGATATGGTCGCCATGATCATAGAAAATTTCCGAACAGGGGCCACAAGGACCGGTATCACCCATCGCCCAGAAATTGTCGGATGTGGCAATACGGATGATGCGGTCATCTTTCAGACCAGCGATTTTCTTCCATAGATTCGCCGCTTCATCATCTTCATGATAGACCGTGACAAGCAGTTTTGACGCATCAAGCCCATATTCCTTGGTGATCAAATTCCACGCCAATTCAATGGCATTTCCCTTGAAATAATCGCCAAAGGAGAAATTACCAAGCATTTCAAAAAATGTGTGGTGACGCGCCGTATAGCCAACATTTTCAAGATCATTATGTTTGCCGCCAGCACGGACACATTTCTGCGATGTTGTCGCCCGAACATAATCGCGGGTTTCGGCACCGGTGAACAGATTTTTAAACTGCACCATGCCCGAATTGGCAAACATCAAGGTTGGATCATTTTGCGGTACAAGTGGGCTTGATGCGACAATTTCATGCCCGTTTTTGCCAAAATATTCCAGAAAAGTGGCGCGGATATCATTCACACTCGACATAAGACTGCCCCCAGCACAGCGTTTGGCTTGTCACATTTGGTTTGCGGCGACCCTGCCATCACGGCAAACGGTCATTTATGGCACCGCACACCGCCCAATCATTAGCGGTTATTATCTACCCGCCACAAGGGGTGTCTGTCCAGATTAACTTGATGACAGCCTGCCGCTTTTTGGCAAAGACGGCGACGGCGGCAAACGCCCTATTTTGACAACCATATCACAAAGGCAAAATGGCCAGTCCCAAAACCGGAACTGACCATTTCACATTATTCACGATCTGACCAAGCCTACCTGCATAAAGTTAGGTGGCTTTCGGCGATAAAACCTTATTTTGGCATTGTCGGTGTATCGGGCAGATCAGGCGTATCTGGCACTTGTGCTTTGTCGCTTGACGCGATTGACGTATCAAGCATCTGATCGCCGACAAGCCCAGCATTTTGCCGAATGGCCGATTCGATTTCATTCGCCAGTTCGGTATGTTCGCGAAGGAATGTTTTGGCATTCTCGCGGCCTTGACCAATGCGCTGCCCCTTGTAGGAAATCCACGCCCCAGATTTATCAACAATTCCAGCAGCGACGCCAAGATCGAGCAATTCGCCCATTTTGGAAATGCCTTCGCCATACATAATATCAAATTCGATGGTCCGGAACGGCGCGGCAACCTTGTTTTTCACCACTTTAACGCGGGTCTGGTTACCGACAACCTCATCACGATCTTTAATCGCGCCAATCCGGCGAATATCCAACCTGACTGAAGCATAGAATTTCAGGGCATTTCCACCTGTTGTGGTTTCCGGATTGCCAAACATCACGCCAATTTTCAAACGGATCTGGTTGATAAAAATCACCAAACAATTCGAACGCGCAATTGACGAAGTGAGTTTGCGAAGTGCCTGGCTCATCAAACGCGCATGAAGCCCGACATGATGATCGCCCATTTCGCCTTCAAGTTCGGCACGCGGCACCAAGGCGGCGACCGAGTCAACAACAAGAACATCAACCGCACCTGAACGAACCAGCGTATCGGTAATTTCCAGCGCCTGTTCACCAGCGTCAGGCTGCGAGATCAACAGATCATCAATATTAACGCCAAGTTTGCGTGCATAAGACGGGTCAAGCGCGTGTTCCGCGTCAACAAAGGCACAAGTGCCACCTTCTTTTTGCGCTTCGGCAACAGCATGAAGTGCCAGCGTTGTTTTGCCTGATGATTCTGGGCCGTAGATTTCAATAATCCGGCCTTTTGGAAAACCTCCAATGCCAAGGCCAATATCAAGACCAAGCGATCCAGTTGAAATTGACTGAACATCGACCGCAGATTCGCGTTGGCCAAGTTTCATCACCGACCCTTTGCCAAACGCCTTTTCAATCTGGCCAATGGCCGCTTCAAGCGCCTTGTTCTTGTCGTCACTTTTCATTTTCATATCCACTACAACCCCAGCCATTTATGCCTCCTTAGTTGCACAACCACCGCCCCCCTGTCCATTCACTTTATAGTCCATGCAATTTATCTTCATGCATTTCTATCGATGCTCATTTTCACGCCGATTGCGGCGCGTGAATCTGAGCCTTTCCACTTTGGCGTGATGAAACGCCTGAAATGCCGGACTGGGGCTCTTAAAAATTTGTACCATTTCTGGTAACGAGACTCTATTCTGTACTTGTTTTGTTCCGATTGCAAGTCTATTTTCACCTTTTGTTCTGTTTTTTCGCTTTTCCAAAAGAAAACGCCCATACCATTTCGAGATACGGGCGCAGAGTAAGTTTTAAACTTTTGGCAAATGTCCTAATCGTCGCGATGGACACGTTCCATGCGTTCATGACGTTCTTGCGCATGAAGGCTTAGCGAGGCAATGGGCCGCGCTTCAAGGCGGCGAAGATTGATCGGCTCGTCAGTTTCGACGCAATAGCCATAGCTGCCATCATCGATCCGGCGTAAGGCCGCTTCGATTTTCTGCAACAATTTGCGTTCACGGTCGCGAGTTCTAAGGTCAAGCGCGGCATTGCTTTCGATTTGCGCGCGATCCATCTGGTCTGGCTGATGCAGATTTTCCTGCGAAAGGCCGGTAATGGTGCCGCTGGCATCATCCAGTAATTCGGCTTTCCAGGATTCCAGCTTTTTCTGGAAATATAAAAGCTGAAGCGGATTCATGAAATCTTCGTCTTCGCTTGGCCGGTAATCATCGGGAAGCATATTTTTCGCAATCGACCCAGCGCCAGCTTTTGCCTTTGTTGCCGCTTTAGCGCCATTTGTCGTTGTCGCCTTGCCATTTTTTGGCTTGGCAATCTCTGCTGTATCGGAAACGAGCTTCTTGTTCTTCATTTCATCACCTTCGCAATCAAATTGAAGTTGGCGACCAAAATGCCGCCCCTAAAAAGAGGGCTGTGGATTACACCGATTCAATCTGAACTGCAAGGGGATTTTGGCCAAAAGGACCTATCTGAATTCGCCTAACCATGAAAAAACATTATTAAAAAGTTAATCACGCATATGTGATTTGTTATCACTCTCTTACCCGCTTACCCTTTTGATAGCCGCAATTGAGCGCGATATTTTGAAGGTTTTTTGATGTGTGGCAATGGTTCGGTTTCGTTCGCGCAAGAGAAAATGAAATGACGTATTAACCGTTTAAAAGAGAGAGTTTTCAAAATGCATGTACTCAAAGTTGAAGATGATCCAATTGTTGCAGATGTTCTTGGCATGACATTAGAAGAAGCAGGGCATTTCAAAACAACGGCAAACACAATCGAAACAGCCCTATCCGAATTAAAGCATAACCGAATCGATGCAATTCTGCTCGATCTGAACCTGCCTGATGGTGATGGCACGCGACTAGCGCGGCTTGTGCGCAAGAATCACATCCTTGTGCCGATATTGGTTATTTCCGGCAATAGCGGTATTGATGAGAAAATTACCGCGCTTGGCGCTGGCGCCGTTGGTTATTTGACCAAACCATTTGACCGCTATGAATTGATGGCGAATCTCGATGCCATCATGCGGCGGACGCATGGTCACGGTTCAGCCACGATTTCGGTGGGCAATCTGGTTGTTGATCTCAGCCGCAATTACGCCAAGGTTGGCGAAACGCGACTTGAGCTAACCGCCAAAGAATTTCGGATCATTGAGTTTTTGGCACTGCGAAAAGGTGCTGTTCTCAGCAAGGATGCATTTTTGAACCATCTTTATGGCGGCATTGATGAACCGGAACCAAAAATCATCGACGTTTTCATATGTAAGCTGCGGCGCAAACTTGTTGAAAATGGCGCCGAAGGCCTAAGCGTTGATACGGTTTGGGGGCAAGGTTATATCCTTCGCGAAACGCGCGATTATCAGGTGCTTGAAAAAGTAGGCTAGCCGTCACCCCTTGTTTGTTGAGGCTGTGCCTGCCCCCCTCCAATTCATCTCCCGTTTGGACGGGGTTAGCGCACAGCCTCACAGCCACCCCAGCCTTGCCGACCTCTTAAAACGAGACATACCGTCCGATGCCGCCTTATCTGCGAATGGCGCGGCTTGGGCTTATTTGCGTCAAATGGGCTTGCCAGCGGCCACCCATTCATGGCAGGAAAGCGTTGGTGCTTTTGAGCATTTTTCGTGAAAAAACCCATAGGACATCCGCAGTTGCTTTATTTCAGCCTTGGTGATTTTGTGATCCATCCAGATAAACCCGATTGGGGCATTGGTCAGGTTCAATCTATCGTTGGGATGAATGTAACAGTTAACTTTGAACATGCGGGTAAACAGATGATTAATTGCAACATTATTGCCTTGAACGCCGCACCGCGCCCGACCAAATAAATATCTGGTTGTCGCCATCCTCTGCATAATACCAATTCATCTTTTGGCAGGACCCAATGTCGCATGGTATGATGTGCGATTATGCTGTAATGACGGTCATCAAGTTTTTTATGGATTTTTCCGGCCATTGATTGTAGCAACCGTAGCGCCGAATGCACGCGCGCCGCAGGAGATATATTCGTGAATTATCGCGAAATTTTGAAAAGCAAGCTAAACCAGCTAAAAAGCGAAAGTCGCTACCGGACCTTTATTGAGCTAGAGCGTCAAACCGGCTGGCATCCGCATGCGCTGTGGAACAGCCCCGACGGGCCAAAAGATGTCGTTATCTGGTGTTCAAACGATTATCTTGGCATGGGGCAAAACCCGGATGTGGTCAAATCATTGACTGGCGCCATTGATGTTCATGGTACTGGCGCTGGCGGCACCCGCAATATTTCCGGCACCAGCGCCGCGATTGTTGCGCTTGAGAGCGAACTTGCCGATCTTCATGGCAAGGAACGTGCCCTTGTGCTGACAAGCGGCTATGTTGCCAATGAAGCCAGCATCAGTGCCATTGCCGGTTTGTTCGATAATATGCTGATTCTATCCGACGCGATGAATCATGCCTCGATCATCTCCGGCATTCGCTATGCGCGCTGTGACAAGGAAATTTTTCGCCATAATGATTTGGCACATCTTGAAGAATTGCTTGCTGCCCAGCCAATTGACCGGCCAAAGCTGATTATTTTTGAATCAGTCTATTCGATGGATGGCGACACTGGCCCGATTGTCGAAATTGTCGAACTTGCCGAAAAATATAATGCGCTGACCTATCTTGATGAAGTTCATGCGGTTGGCATGTATGGCAATGAAGGTGGCGGCATTGCGCAAATGCGCGGTGTTCAAGATCGGGTCGACATCATCCAAGGAACGCTTGGCAAGGCCTTTGGCGTTGTTGGCGGCTATATTGCAGCTGATGATGTGATTTGCGATGCGGTTCGCAGCTTTGGATCAGGTTTTATTTTCACCACTGCCCTGCCACCTGCCTTGGCCTGCGGGGCATTGGCTTCGGTTCAGCATTTGCGCCGCAATTCGCATGAGCGTTTGGCTCAGCAGCGTCAGGCCACCAAATTGAAAGCAAAATTGCACGAAGTTGGTTTGCCTATTCTGGAAGGCGACACGCATATCATTCCGGTGATGGTCGAAGACGCGGCAAAATGCAGCCAAATCTGTCAGATTCTGTTGCATGATTTCGGCATTTATGTGCAGCCGATTAATTATCCAACCGTA
>Ga0255774_10002532_pt1 | contig 13824 bp, 9 predicted proteins | sample 101ome_17_FD_179972 | JGI IMG/M metagenome (GOLD analysis project Ga0255774, IMG submission 179972) | Coastal salt marsh microbial communities from the Groves Creek Marsh, Skidaway Island, Georgia - 101407AT metaG (version 2) | ecosystem: Environmental > Aquatic > Marine > Intertidal zone > Salt...
GCGCGCATTATTCTTTCCCTTTGGGAACGAAATGTTCAATCGAACGACCAATCAGTCACAGACGACGCGCCGCTCGGTGTGCGACCGCGTGGAGGTGGAGGAGACGACGAGACGGTGACGCTTTTGTCGCGCGAGGCGTTCGGTCGGTCGGTCGTTCGCGCGACGACGTCTGTCCCGCGTGCATTCATTTCACATTCAAATCCTTCTGTGAATGTGAACCGAAACGAAACGAGCGCGGACCGAAACGAAACGAGCGCGGACCGAAACGACGTCGATGTCGACTTTTCATTTAATTACACGCGTTTATGAGAAAAAAACCACCGCCCGTCCATCCAATCGTCCGACCGCGTCGATCGGTACCGCTCGATCAGTACGGAACGCACCCCGGGGCGTGACAAAAGTTCCACGACATCACGTCCATGGTTTGATGCACCTCGCTCGCCTGGTATCCAACCTTGGCGAACCCTTTGCTCCCCGTGCTCGCGGTGATGCCGATGTACGCGTTCCCGTCCGTGTCTAAGATTTTCGCCATGTCTCGATCCTCCACGGCGACTTGGAAGACGTATCTGTCCATGTCGTCGATGAAGACTTGAATCTCGCCGGGGAATTCCTTGATGATGTTGTAGTCGATGTCGGAATCCTGTGTGATGGGGAACGCCGGGGCGACGCCGGTGTAAAAGCCCCAGAACGGACGCGCGGTGGCGCCGGTGATTTGCGCGGTGTTCGTCTCTTCCAAGTGCGCCTCGGTGTCGGAGACGATGGAGACGACGCGGACGGCTTCGCCGTCGTCCGGAAAACCGCTCGACGCGACGGGAGCTTGCCTGGTGCTCGACGTCGCGTCTCGGTTGAGTTTCACCTTGACGTTCGCCTTGACGCGAGAATCGTATCCAAACTCGAACCCGGTGCGCAATTCCGTCTTAAACTTGGTGGAGGAACTTCCGACGAGTTTACGATTATCGCCAGAGTTGACGTCAGTCGTCTGCACTTGTCCCGAGCCCGCCTTTTCCGTCGTGAATCCGCGCGTGTATCGAATCTTCACCGTGTGCTTGTTTCCGTCCGCCAACGTCGGCACACTGGGCGTGCTTCCAAAGTGCGCGCCCTCGAGATCGTCGCTGTGATCCGCCTTGAGCGTGGTCACCTCCGAACCCCAGGGTTGGGTTTCGTAAAACGGCGCCGTCGTCATGAAGACGCCGAGGTGGTTGTCGTTGTACGAGACGTACTCGGTGGCGTTGATCCACCAGTGCTGCTTGCCTTGCTTTGGATCGCGTCTCTCGACGTTGTAAAAGGTGTCAAACTCGACGGCGAGGGATTTTTTCAATCCGTTGACGCACTGCGTCGGCGTGCCGCCGTACCCCGCCGTGTCGACTTGCGTCGATTCGCCGTAGCCCAAACCGTCGCCGGGGCATCCGACGAAACCGCCGTCGATGGGCGCGGTGGCGGTGGGCGCGGTGGAGGCACCACCGCCGCAGAGCTTGTACTTGCCAGACGACGCGAATGGCGCCGGGTTATCGCTGTCGTCCGCGGTGCACGCCCAACCGGTGTTTGTGTGCACGCTGTCGACGGTTTCTTGGCGATCGTCGTTGGAGATGACGAAGGCGAACCCGTCGGCGCCGTCGCAAATCCCGTCGGCACCGCCGCACTGCGATGGGACGGTGATTTTGAATTCAAAGTTGGTCTCGAATCCGTCCCACACGTGCACTTTACGGTGCCACCACACCGCGCCGACGCGCTGAGAGGTGCGGAAATCCGCGCTCGACTTCCAATGCGAGCGCGCCGTGGGGATTTTCGCGCGAACGTCCGCGTCGGACACGCCATACTCTCTCGCGTACGACTCAGTCAGGCGCACGACGTACGCGGGCGACGCGTCGGTGTTTTGAACGACTTGCGCGTCACCGGCGAAGCGCAGGTTGTGCAGCGTGCACTCGGCGGTGTACGACTTATTTCCGGATTCGCCGTATTGAACCCCCGTGGGCGAGCTCCCGCACTGGAAATTCGGAAAGTTAAACTCCATGTACACTCTCGCGCTGTACTCGCTCGCACCGACGGTTTGCGGGTATCTGTTATCGCCGTACACGCCGACGATGACTTCGGTACAGTCGGGAGAGTCGGCGACGTGAATGTAGTGACCGAGCGCGTAGCCGTAAATCGTACCGCCGGAGGAGGTTTTCCCGCCGAGGACGGATTCGTCGATCGTACCCGAGCACGCCATGGCGGACTCATCGATGTCGATGGCCCACGGTACGGATTCCCGAACGGACGTGTACGAATACGACGCCGTCGTCGGACGCGTGGACGCGTGGACGTTGGCGTAGAGGTCCAAGTTGTCGTTGACGGTGTGCACGGCGATGCGGAAATTGTACCCGTCGTGATCCGGCTTCAGGTAGTAGTACGCGTATTGCTCGGGATCGACGACGGAGGAGACGCGGAAACCGCAGCATCCGGGATCAATCTCGCAGAATCGTTTCGACCACGTCTGGTAAAAGGTGTGCAGCGGGTGCGGCAGGTACGCGCGAGGATCCACGCTCGCGTCGATCGTACCGGTGGTTTCGTGATGCGTCCCGCTAAACACACCCGCCGCGCACTTGAGCACGTTGACGCTCGCCGTGGTTGCCGACGTCGTGGAGTCCGCGTTTACGAACCCGGCATTGTCATCGTCGGTGATACTGGTGACGCGGCCTTCGATGCCAGCAGCGTCTTGGATGATGTCCCCGATGGCGAGTTCGGTGAGGAGTTTCCCACCGCCAGAGCTCACGAGCGTCCCGGCGCTGTGATCGATGGTCCAGGTGCCCGTCGTCGTGAGCGCCTTGGACGGACGATTATCGTCGGCGGTGTTCGCGGGCACGCACTTGCCGTGATTGTAGCACACCGGTGGGTTGGCGTTGTCGTCCGTCATGTAGCGTTCGCCCTCCGTGGAGATGTAGTAGCGGCAGTTTTCGACGTCGGCGACGTGCAGACGCCACTCGTCGTCGGTGTCCACCGTTTTGCCTGCCTCCCACTTGATGTACACGCCGATTCCGGTGCTCACGCCGGAGTCCGTGATCTCCGTCCACGTTTGACTGTACGTCGGATTACTGCCGACAGCGTTCGAGAAGGTTTTCCAATACGTCGTGTACGTGTACGTGTCGCTGCCGCCCGCCGTCGTCGATCCAGTGGCGGTGACGCCGGCGATTCGCACGGTGACGCCGCGCGGCCAGAGCGGAAGGAGACGCGTGAGACCGCGAACGTGAAGAGTGGTGAGGTCGGCATTTCCGCCGGTACTGGAAGCGGGGATGAACTCGCGGTTACCGAGCGTGAAGGGACGGTCGATGGTGAGCTCGACGTCGGATTGAATCGAGTTGACCATTCTCGTCTGACCGCACGCGGTGATGGTGTACCCGGTTCGAAGCTGCGTCATGAAGCGAGTGCTTCCGTATACGCCTTGGGAAGAGATGGATCCAGCCGTCAAAGCCGCGATACCGTCGATGTCTTCGAAACCCTCCTTGTTGTCCCAGTCGTTGGAGACGACGCGCTTCCCGTACGAACGAATCGTGCCGTACCCCTTGGTGAGCAAGGGATACCACTCCCAGTGAGTCGCCTTGAGAAGCGGCTCGGAGAAGGAGTTTTGGAGCACCGCGATCGCCTCGGCCTCGTTAGAAGACGCGGTGCCGAGTTCATTGACTCTGACCGTTTCCCAATCGCCGTTGATTTGTACGCTCATCCACGGACCGGCGCCGTGAAACTTGCTCGCCCACGCAGTTTCGAGTCCGAATTGACTCTCGAACCGGGTTCCTCGACCGATGATTCGGTGCGTGTACATCGTGGCGCTCCCGCTCGCGTCGACGAGATGGTCGGTGGATAGCTCTGGCGTGTCAGACGCGGTTCTCGTGTTGAGAGCGATGACGGCGGTGCCGTTGACAGCCGTCGATCCGGTCGCTGTCTGATCGTGGTGCGACTCGATCGTACCCAGACCGACCGCGCGCTTCCCGATGCGCGGCGGACAGGAGACGTAGCCCCAAGAGTTGAAAGTGGCCAACGAGGAGACGTCCTTGTCCACGGTGAGAGAAGTATCGCTGAGAATCGCGGTGATGACTCGATACTCCACCACCACCCCAGAGTTATAAAGCACGAGCCAGTACCCAGCCTTTAACTCTTTCGTGAATTCGGAACTCGTACCGGTGATGTGAAGCTGTTCGGTCGTCACGCTGTTCGGTCTGGACGTGACTGTCGACGCCGCCGCGATTGTCCCCGTACCGGCTCTCACCCCGATACCAAACTCCTCCGCAGTACTCACATCAGTTGGAGACGAACCGAGCGTGATTGACGTGTCACTGTTCACGCGCGTGATGTCATACGCAGTAGTCGCGCTCGGAATGTAAAACTTTGCCCCCGTCGACCCGCCGTGAAACTGTTGGGTAAACCGCGTGTTCACCCCGGTCACCACGCCGCTGCTCACCGTGAATTGCCCCGAACCACCCACGAGCACTTTCGACGCCGCACTCAAGTGCTCGATGTGATCGCCCTTATTCACGTCGCCGTATCCACCCTGCGAGTGCGGATCGTGCCCGCACCACCCGCAGTTGGTATCCGCCACGCACGCGCCGCAATTCGTATAATACTCGCACCCCGCGCGCGCGCCCACGATGAACACCGACGCCACGACGAACGCAAACAACGTCGCCTTGACTGTCTTTGGCGCGCATCGCATCGCGAGACGCGACGACGACATCACGCGTCGGTCGCGTATCGTCGTCCCCGTTCGCGATCGAAGAATCAAATCAAAGATTTAAACCAAACGACGCGAAAGATCACCCTCTCTCGCGTCGCCTCGCCTCGCCTCGCGTCCCGACGAACGCGACGCGTCCGGCGTCGAGCGTCGATCGCGTCGAGACGATCGACGCGCGCGAATCACCGATCGGACGAACGCGTCGAACGCGAACGAACGTCGATCGATCCCAAATTTCAAATAAAAGGCCGCGGCCCCTCGACACTGTCCCGTGTCCGTTCCGTCGCGCGCCGACGCGATCGCGAGGCGAGGCGTATGGAATCGACACGAAAGAAGACTTCACGGACGTGCGTGCGTGCGTCGCGCGTCGCGACGCGCGTCGCGGTGTGCGGACGACGACCGAACGACGACGACGGAATGCGATGCGGATCGCCGGCGAGGGGTGGGCGCGTGGTGATTTGATGGTTATTTTGAAGGTTATATATGTATGGGGTGTTCGTCTCGTATTGAAGACCTTTTTGTGGTATGTGGTGGTGTGTACTATGTGGGGGAGGGGTTCGCGAGAGCGCTCCGCGGGCGGCGCGCGGAGACGTCGAACGCGCGCGGAGAATGGTGGTTGGTGTATTGTTTTACGTCGTTTTCCAAGTGTGATGTTACATCGGTGGTGCGTCCGGGGCGCGTGTAGGGAACGGAGGACGGCCGCCCGCGCGTCGTCGTATTCGCGCGGGCGCGTGGTTCGATTCGATTCGTTCGGCGCTTCCGCGTTCGCCTCACTTTTTCGCATCCGCGGCGGCCGCCTCGGCGGCGGCTTTGGCGGCGGCTTCAAGATCAGCGCGAACCTTGTTCAAATCGCGACACTGTGGGCCCGGGGGATCTTCGAGGAGGGTGGTTTGACCGCCGCTCGGTTCCGCCTTGTCGCGCGTCTGCGAGCCGACGCGCGGCGATTTACCAGCCTTTAACTCTTGGCACACAGCGACGGCGCTCTGTGGGGTTAAATCTTCGTAATAATTGTACGTGTACCCCTCGATGCCGTTGCGGTAATCGGCGACGGCGATCATCGGCGCGTTGACGCAACATCCCATGCACTCCATCTCGCCGAGCGTAAACGTCCCGCACTTGGTGGTTTCAAACTTCTCCACCCCCATGTACTCGCTCAGCGCCTTTTCGATGTCTCTCGACCCTCTCAACATGCACGGCGTCGTCCCACACACCATGACGTGCAACTTACCCATCTTTTGTCGATTAAACATTGAATAAAACGTCGCCACCTCGTACACGCGAATCGGCGCCACCTCCAAAATCTCCGCCACGTGATTCATCGTCGCCAGCGTCAAGTGCCCGTCGTTTTGTTGCTGCGCGAGATCCAACAGAGGAATCATCGCGCTTCGCTTGTAATTCGACGGGTACCGCTTCAAGATGGCGTCCACTTTCGGTTTCGCGCTCTCGTCGAAGGCCCACGTCAAACTCGAGTTATCCTCGGGCGTGTCCCTGTGCACCATCTGTCCCACGACGTACGCGCGCGCGCCGAGCGTTCCATCCGCGCGCATCGCGAACGTCGTTCGCATCGCTCGAGACGTCGCGCGGGCGTCCAGAGCGCTCGCGCGCGTCGAGATCCATCGCGGGCCCACCGCCGGCTCGCGCGGGACGATCGTCGCGCGCGCGAGCGACGCCGCGACGCGCTCGGCGATGCGTCGACGCATGACGAGACGAGTGCGCGCGCGTCGTGTTCGTGAGGCGGTCGCGACGTTTCGCGCGTCGGCGTGTGCGGGAAAGGGCGGGCGGCTCGCGACGTCGATCGATCGTCCAGGTTTTTGAGCCGACGGCGCGGCGACGACGAAGACGAAGACAAAGGCGCGCTCGGGCGGAACTGGTGGGGAAAAAACGACGCGCCGCGCGATGTCGATGGATTGTTCGGTCCTCGTCTCCTATAAAACGCGCCTCGACGCGTATCCGGCGTATGGATCGCGATCGGCGTACGTCGGGAGTCGCACGCCGCGACTCCACGCCCATATTCGACACGACGCGACGACGACGATCGGGAGGCACACGCGCGTCCACAGACTCGCGTCCGGGAAGAATTTGGCGAGAAACATGAACACGGTGGCGCCGGCGGCGACGCACGTGCCGTAGAGCTCTTGTTCGGCGTGCATGATGCGCACGGGTTGGGCGCAGAGAAGGTCGCGATAGACGCCGCCCGCGCACGCGGTGACGAGCGCGCACAACACGCCCGGAAGCGCGCCGAATCCCCCGATACACGCCGCGTTCGTCCCGACGACGACGAAACATCCCAACGCGAGCGCGTCGGTGACGTTTAACACGGTGTACATTTCTCGAGAATACTTGACGCCGTCGCGAAGTTTCGGCCAGAGATAAAACGTCGTCGCCGACGCCGCCAACGCCGTCGCCATGTACTCGGGTTCCCGCATCCAAAACACCGGCAGATCCCCGGTCAAAATCTGTCTCGTCGTCCCACCACCGATGGCGGTGATGAATCCGACGAGTAAACACCCCAAGAGATCCATCCCGCGCGACCCGGCGGTGATGGCGCCCGCGTGCGCGTACATCGCCGTCCCGAACATGTTCATAAATTTCAACAATTCCCGCACGTTCCCGACCGTGAACACGGGCGTCTCCGGTAACGCTCCGATGTGATCGAACTTTAATTTCGACGCTAAATCAAAGCTCGGAACGACGTAATACGCCAACGCCATGGCGAGATAACACGCGCTCGTGTACGCCGCCGCCAAAAAGGCGAGCTTGGCGTAATTCATCCTCGGCGCGTCCGGTTCCACGGGCGGGGGCCACTGATTCTTGGATAACGACCGCGAGAACGTCGAGTCGTCGTCGTCGTCTCGTCGTTTTTCGGACGACGCGCGCGGGACGACGAGGCGTCGTCGTCGGGACAAAAAGAGGTTGGTGGTGTTTTCTGCGCGCTCGATTCGATTATGATTCTCGGGACGCCGCGTCGCCGCGCGTCGTCTCCCACGACGCGCGACCGACGCGCGCGTCGATAAACATGAGCGCGTCGACGTCGTCGACGCGACGCGCATGTAACGCGCGGTCGGACGACGAGACGTGCCGACGCGCCCGGTACAGTTGGTTACCTTGTTCCCTTTTCCCTCTGGAAAGAGGAAGGGGGGACTGTTTTTTGAGTCGTGATTCGTCGATTTTTTTCGGGCCATGGATTCGCGAGCAGTACGAGGCGCGCTCGCGCTCGAACGTTTCCGCGGGAGCGCACGAAGACGTCGGCCGAGGCCAACGTGGAGATTTGTAAGTGCGCCGTGCGCGCGATTCGCGGTTTTAGAGGAGGAAACGTGAATGATGATGATGAAACTGATGATGATGCGTTTTTTAGATTGTCATCGCGACGTGCGAGAGAGATGTTCGACGAGTGTCTCCTTTTCTTTCTTTTTCCGGTGGTGCGAAGAGATATCGTCGGTTTTAAGCCCCCTGCGCGATGAGAACGGGGTGTCGAGGTTAGTCGCTCCGTGGTTTGAGTTCGAGAATTTTTTTCGGCGGGGCGAGGCGAGAAAAACAAGAGACGACGTCGAGAAATTTCAAAATTTCTCTTCGTGTCTCTCTCTCTCTCTTTTCTTTCCTTTCCGACAATTCCGCAGGCAAGCCTCGCGCCAGCGTTCCCCGTCGTGGAGGAAGTCTTCCCTTTTTCGCGCAAAAGAAGAAACAAAGTCAGTCTTTCTTTTCCTTTCTTTTCCCGTCGAGCGAGCGACTGACCGAGCGATTGAATGAAACTCGATCAGCAAGTCAAACGAGTCAAAACGTTTCAAACTTACCTTGCGTGCCGATTTCGCTGTTATCACCCTTGCCGAGATCGTCCTCCAACTCGTGAATGACGAACGCGCGACCGATGATGGAGTTGGCGCCGCTCAACGGAATTTGCGAATCCTCGATGGTAAAGTCGCACCCGCCCGCAGTGGCCTCGACGTTACCGAGATCACCGGCGTGACGCACGGAATCCGTCGGCGCGCCGTGCACCATCTTGTTCGGGTTAAAGTGCGGTCCCGTGGACATGCACCCGTTGGTCGTGTCGCCGAACTCGTGCACGTGCAAACCGTGCTTGCCCGGGGCGAGACCGGTGATGGAACCGACAATCTTCGTCGGTCCGTCACCGTTTTGGGACAACTTGAGCACGCCGGAGACGCCCGCCGTGCCCGTGAGCACGCACACCGCCGTCTGCGAGCGAAAAAAAGATGAGAGAGACACACACGCGTCAGTCCGCGCTCGTCGGTTGGCGGTTCTCGCGCGCGCGCGCGCTCGAAAACCGCGCCGCGCACCTTTTCTTCGGCGACGACGCGCACGCTCATGGCGCGAGACGATCTATAACGATACACAAAAACACGACGCATCGTCAGTCACCGCGTTCGCGTCGCACAGACACACACCGCGCGCGGTACCACCCCCTCGTCCCGATTCATCAAAAACAACCCTGGTCGGGACCCGTTTCGTTCCGATCGCGATCCGACCCTCGCGCGCGCGCGCACCGCGCCCGCACGCACCTCGCGGCGACGACGCGAGACGCCAACGGCGTCGCGGTCGCGATCGAGGACGAAAACGTGAGCGCGGGCATGATGGTCGGTCGACGAACGCGTGGAGTGAAATGACGTCACGGATAAGGGGTCGGGGACGCCATCGCGCGACGCGACGCGGACGATCCCGCGACGTCCCGCGATGACGACGCGAACGATGTGCTCGACGCGCGCGGCCGTGTCGCGAGTCGACACGGCGCGACCTCGCGCGATGGGTCGACGATTCGCGCGCGGTGGGCCCGGGACGAAATCATTCGCGACGCCATCGAACGACGACGCGTCGACGACGACCGCGACCGCCGCGCGTCGGTTAGAGTTCATGGTGGAGATGCGATGCGAACGGTGCGCGACGAGCGTGCGCGAGGCGACGGAAGCCGTGGACGGGACGCTGTCGGTGGAGACGTCGCTGGGGACGAATACCGTCGAGGTGGTGACGACGGCGACGGCGCGCGCGGTGTCGGACGCCATCGAGGCGCGCGGGTACAAGGTTCGATTGATCGGACAAGGGAGCGCGACGCGCGGGCACGAGGACGAGGCGTTCGGGGAGGCGTTGGCGCGAGCGTTGGGGACGGATGTGCGAACGCTTCGACAGAGTTTGGCGTGCGTCGGCGAGTTTAAAGGGCGCGCGTACGGACACGGCGACGTCGCGGGGACGGTTCGGTTCGTCCAGGCGAGCGAGGAGGTGTTATTGGCGGAGATCACGCTGAGTGGATTGCGTCCGAACGCGCGCGTGGCGGTGACGGTGCGGGAGTGGGGGGATTTGACGCGAGGCGTCGAGTCGTGCGGCGGCGCGTACGGCGGAGACGCGGGCGTCGTCGCCGTCGTCGATGTCGACGCGAACGGACGCGCGGACATGCCGTCGACCATCTTAAACTCTCAACTCAAGTGTTGGGATCTCATCGGACGCGGCGTCGCCGTGCACGCGACCGAGGATGCGGGAGACTCGACGGGGGCGGTGGCGAGCGTCTTGGCGCGAAGCGCCGGCGTCGGCGCCAATCACAAAAAGTTGTGTCAGTGCGACGGAACCGTCATCTGGGAGGCGGGCGAGGATTTCTTACCCGTCGTCGTCGAGGATGAGTCCAAGGCGGACGGTCCGCTCATCAGTGTCAAATCGCAGACGGTTCGTCGAGGGTGACGCGCGAACGCGCGAGGTTTTCATACGTACGTACACATTCATTCATTTTCATTACACGTCTTTGCGTTCACTTAATCTTGATCAGAGACGGAAGCTTGACGCCGTCTATGGCGCGTTTCGCCTCGGCCCACGTCTTTCGCGTCGGCGTCGCGGTCGTCGCGGTCGTCGCCGCGGATCTCGTCGCGAACGCGCGAGGCGGCGGAATGCGCGACATCACGCGTCGCGCGCTCGCGGACGAACTCGTCGTCTCGAGCGCGGGAAACTCTCTCAGACGCGATTCGCGCTCGCGCGCGCTCTCGGTGTTCAACATGCGCCTGTACTCGCCGACGGATCGAAGCGTCGGCTTGGCCGGCGACTCGGCCGCCGACGCCGACGCGTCGAGTCTCGCGGCGGACACCACGGGTTTCGGTTTCGGCGGGAAACCCGGTCGCGACGATAATCCGAGCGACGGTGTCGGCGAGACGCGCGGGAGCGGCGGCGGAGGCGTCGGCGGCGGCGGAGGCGGTCGCGGCGGCGGCGGCGCGGCGGGTCTTCGCCGCGCGCGCGCCGTCGTCCATCCCGCGAGCGACGCGTCGTCGTCGTCGTCGTCGTCGAGACTCTCGCGGTCGTCTCGTCGCGCGATCGTCTCGTCGCTTGAATCCATCGACCGAATCGTCGTCGTCGTCGCGTTCACCGTCGATGACTCCGTCGACGTCGCGCTCTCGATCGCGGGTTCGGCGACTTCGCCGCGCGTTTCGCCCGCGCGCGCCGTTCGACGCTTCCCCTTCTTCTTCCCCTTTCGAGTCGTCGTCCCCGTCTTCGACGACGTGACGTCGTCGTCGTCGTTTTCAAACGCGCGAAGCGCCGCCTCGAGCGCCTCGTCGTCGACGCGCGCCACGTACGCGCGCGTCGGTCGGGCGACGCACCTCGCGAAGAGCGCGCACGCCGCGAGCGCCGCGCCCTCGTCGTCGATCTCGCGCTCGACGCGCGCGGCCGACATGGCGCGGTGGACGATTCCGTGAAGCGGCGTGGACTCGTATCGATCGATGAGCGGACGAATCGCGCGTCGGACGCGCGCGTCGGAGGCGTCATCTTTGTCGTCGTCGGCGTCGACGCGGAATTCAAACGGACACTCGGCGCGCGCGCGCGTCTCTCGAACCACCGCGTCTCGCGCGTCTCGTAAATCTCTCGCCGCGTCTTCGAGCAAAGCGGTGACGTCGACATCGCGATCGGCGTACGAGGCGTCGATGCGCTGTCTCCGCGTCGTCGTCGTCCGCGTCGTCCTCGTCGTCCTCGTCGTCGCGTTTCCGCGAGCGTCTCGAGACGCGGGAAATTCGCACGCGTTGACGGCGCGCACGCGCATGACGCACGTCTGGGCCGCGTCTCGCGTCTCGGACGCCGTCGGTACGCGCGTCGCGTACGCGAGGGCGCACTCGTGGAATTCGCGTCGCCATCGCGCGTTCGAGTCGTTCGAGTCGTTCGAGTCGTCGGCGGCGGCGGCGGCGTGAGCGTCGTCATCGTCGTCGTCGTCGTCGCGCCGGCGACTATCGGCGGGCGCACCGCGGCGCGCGAGTCGAATCGTGCGCTCCGCGTGTCGAAACTCCTCCGCACCGAGCTGTAACGCCACGACGACGTCTCGAAATTCTCTCCACGAATCGATCGCTCGAACCAAGAGCTCGCGACGCTGAATCAGACGCACGGACGACGCGGCGCCGACGTCGTGCGCGCGCAGAGATTCCAGTTCGACGAGCGCGTCGTCGAATTCGCGACGATCGGCGAGCCAGGAGACGACGCACGCGCTCGCCTTGGCGTTCGTCTCGGCGTCCCATCGCGCGAGTCTCGCCGCGTCCTCGGCGTCGAGCGCGCTCGCGTCGAAACCGTCGAGGACGATCGCGTCGACACCGTCTCGGCGCACAGACTTCGAACGGTTATCGCCGCGGCGAAAAGAGACGAACCGCTCGAGCGCGCGGAATCCCTCGCGTAACCACCGTTCGACGTCCTCGGACGAGTTCGACGCGAACACCGGTCGAACGATGTCCGAACCGTCCTCGTCCTCGTCGTCCGCGCGCGCGTACTCGCGTCCCGACGCCACCGTTCGACGAAGGTGACGCACGGCGGCGCGACGCACGGCGACGTCTCGTCGCGCGTCCTCCTCGTCGTCGTCGTCGTCGTCGTCACCGTCGTCATCGTCATCGCGATCGCGCTCGATTCGTTCCCCGTCCCCGTCCCCGCGTCGTCGCCGCGCCGTCGACCGACGACGCGCGCGCGTCGTCGACGACGTCGATTCCCGTCGTCCCACACATCGCGTCAATCCGCGCTCGATCGCGCTCGCGCTCGCTCGGAACGCCGTCGGAAGCGCGTCGGCGGTCAATCGAGTCAACGCCGTCGCCGCCGCGTTCGCGTCTTTCACCGCGCGCGCGAATCCTCTGCGAATCGCACCGACCGTCTCGCCGTCGACCGATTCGCACGCGGCGAGCGCGAGATCGAGACGGTGGGCGTCGTCCACCGCGTCCGCGGTCGTCGTCGTCGTCGTCGTCGTCGTCGACGCGGGTCGCTTGGAAGATGAATCGACGATCGTGATGTCGCCGCCATCATCGTCGTCGTCGACGTCGACGACGTCCGCGCGAGAGGCTTCGACGACGCGACGACGACGCGGTGGACGCAGACGCGCGCGCAGGCGTCGTCGAAGCCTCTCGCGCACCGATTCGCGCGCGACGACGCGCATCGAACGGCGCGAAGTGGAGTCGAGATATGACGCGATCGGGTCCGGTCCGATCGCACAGTCGATCGTCGTCAACGCGCGCGGGACGACGACGACGACGAGTCGATGTCCGCGCGCTCCACCGCGGTCCGATTCCAAGACGAAACACACGTTCGTCCTTTGGAGAACGAACACACGAATACACGACCGGACGCGCGGTGCGCCTCGCGACGCCCCCGTCGACCGTCTCGCCGTCTCGCCGTGACGGAGTGATTGACGACGAGTCATGAACCGTCGAGGACGAGGACACTGGTGTGTGGCGTGGCGTGGCGTGGAGGAGACCATCGCGCGATGTGATGTCCAGTATGTGTATGTACATCATAGTGTATGACGTTATAGTTTATCTACATAGATACAAAGACGTACATGTGCATACACCGACACGCGCGCGCACACACGTACACCGATTTGTTCGATCTCATACATAGCGTTTGTAAATAACAAATACGACTCTATATACACTACTGTACGCGTACAAAACACCAAGACACACACACACACACCGATTTGTTCGATCTCATACATAGCGTTTGTAAATAACAAATACGACTCTATATACACTACTATACGCGTACAAAACACCAAGAAACACACACACACACACACACACCCGCGACGTGTGGTCACCATCGCGTCGCGCGTCGTCGCGCGATCGGCGATCGTATAAGCACATACCGTATAAAAAGCACACACTACGATACCG
>Ga0255774_10002544_pt1 | contig 13800 bp, 13 predicted proteins | sample 101ome_17_FD_179972 | JGI IMG/M metagenome (GOLD analysis project Ga0255774, IMG submission 179972) | Coastal salt marsh microbial communities from the Groves Creek Marsh, Skidaway Island, Georgia - 101407AT metaG (version 2) | ecosystem: Environmental > Aquatic > Marine > Intertidal zone >...
TCAGGCGCTTGTTGCCAAGACAGAGGAAACACGTACTGCGCTACTTGAGGCCGCTCAAGAAGAGAAAGATCACCTCGATTGGTGTGAAGAACGAATCGACGAGTTGGGCACCCACACCAGCCGACTTAATCCCCTCTTTTTTGCAAGCTCCTACGCGCTAGGCGCACTCACCGGCGCTATCGGCGACAAGGTGAGCCTCGGCTTTGTTCACGCGACAGAGGAAGGTGTGGCAATGCACTTGAAGGAACACCTGCAGAAGCTTCCTGCGGATGACCGCAAGTCACAACTGGTACTGCAGCAAATGCTCGCTGAAGAAGAACGTCATGGCGCGCACGCCTTAGAGCAAGGTGGCGAGGAATTTTCAGATCCCGTGAAACGCATGATGCGCACCGCCAGTCAGGTGATGACTAAAACCACTTATTGGCTTTAGCAACAACACCGGTGTGTCACGTCTGTCCCTCGCGCGCGAAGCTATCCCTACCGGGTGTGTGTCTCGTGAGAGTGCGTCACCTCGACACCACCCGTCGCCAACATGATCGAAGCAGAGCAGTATTTTTCCGCTGACAGTTGTACAGCACGTGCTACCTGATTGTCCTTGAGACCTTCACCCTCGACAACAAAGTGTAAATTGATAACAGTGAACACCGCGGGCACACCATCCGATCGTTCAGCCTGAAGTTCAACTCGACAGTTTGAAATCGCTTGCCGAGACTTTTTGAGCATAGTGATGACGTCGAAAAGTGCACAACCACCTGTTCCGAGCAGCAGCATCTCCATCGGACGCAAACCATGATTTTTGCCTCCGAGCTCCGGCGGGCCATCCATCACAACACTGTGTCCCGAACCAGACTCGGCGAGCGTCATAACGCCATCTACCCATTTCACTGTCCCGTGCATACCAATCTTCTCGATCAAACCAATGGAAACTCTCGGTGCGGCAGTGTGTGGCACCCAGCCGCGCGGCCCGCTATGCTACTGTAAGTGTGCGATAAATCACATAACGGCGGTCCCGATGAACTACCTAGTGAGTAAGCGTATTCCCAATGCCGAGGCGTTCCTCGTGCATTGCGAGCGACTCTCGATGAAATCGAAGTCGGTCGTATTCCGTCAGGGTGAACCCAGTGAGGACCTCTACCTCATTCTGGATGGTTCGGTGTCTGTGATCGTTGACGATATCGAAGACCCAGAGCAAGAAATGGTGGTGAGCTATCTCAACCCGGGTGAGTTCTTTGGTGAGATGGGGCTATTTGGCGAAGAGCACCGTACGGCTAACCTTGTCACCCGCACACCGTGCTAGTTTGGTCGCATCAGTTATCAAGACTTCCACGCGATTCGTCAGCAGTTCCCGGACGTACTGTATGCGCTGAAAACCCAAATTGGGCAACGCCTAAAGAATACGACCCGCAAGCTTGCTGACCTGACGTTTATCGACGTCTATGGGCGTATTCACCGATCGCTCATTCAGCTCACCACATTACCCGAGGCCATGACCCACCCTGATGGGATGCAAATTCGCGTGACACGGCAAGAGCTAGGGAAGCTGGTGGGCTGTTCTCGCGAGATGGTGGGAAGAGTACTGAAAATGCTTGAGGGCGACGGCTACATCACCGTAGCGGGAAAGACGATTGTCGTTCTTCGAGAGCCCGCCAACAGCACTGCTAGCAAAATCAACCAGTAGCGTCACTCACCATGGCGGATAGTGCGTCTCCGGGTGAGGGCTGACGCATAAACGACTCGCCAATCAAAAACGTTGAAACACCGTGATCTAGCATCAGCTTCATATCGGCCGCTGTGTGCAGCCCACTTTCGGTTACAACAGTAACGCCTGCAGGGACATCTGATAATAGATCGAGCGTGGTCTGGAGGCTGGTATCAAACGTGTGTAAATCGCGATTGTTGATACCAACCAGATCAAGATCGAGCGCCAACGCCCTCTCGAGCTCCACACGATCGTGGACCTCCACTAACACGTCCAGTTGTGCCTCGCGCGCCTCGGCGTAAAGATCCGCCAATTGCGCGTCGTCCAAGCAGGCAACTATCAGCAAAATAGCATCCGCGCCCAGCGCACGGGACTCCCAAATCTGATAGGGGTCCAAAGTAAAATCTTTGCGGATCGCAGGCAGCTGACAAGCGGCTCGTGCTGACTTCAAATAGTCGTCAGCACCTTGGAAAAAATCGATGTCAGTGAGTACTGACAAACATGAAGCACCACCATTTTCATAGCTTTTAGCGATCTCAGCTGGATCAAAATTCTCGCGAATCACACCCTTGCTTGGACTCGCTTTCTTCACCTCTGCGATAACCGCCGGATGACCCGCGTTGGCTCGTGTCCGGAGTGCCTCAATAAACCCACGTGGCGCTGGCTGAGCGAGTGCTTGCTCTTTCACTGCGTCCAGCGTTCGGAGGGTCTTCCGCTCCCGAATTTCCTCGAGCTTGCGGTCGCAAATTCGGCGCAGAACCGTTGGCGTGTCGCTCAACATTAGGCGCCTCCAGCGGCTTGAGTTAGCTCAGCAAATGCCTCGAGGGTTTGCAGTGCCTTACCCGAACGCATGGCGTCCATCGACAACTCAATGCCGGCCTCGAGAGAATGGGCTTGACCACCAACATAGAGGCCTGCACCAGCATTCATGGCAATGATCGAGCGTGCTTTCGCTGATCGATCAGACGTATCGCCACCCAACGCTGAGCGGATCAGAGCAGCTGATTCGTCGGCATCTTCAACACACAAGTCAGCCACTGAATCGTGCGCATGCCCGAAGGCTGCTGGGTCAATTTCGTAGTGTGTCAGCTCGCCATTAGCAAGCTCACAGACCGCAGTCTTTGCCGACACAGAAATTTCATCCAAACCATCAAGTCCATGAACCACCATCACGTGTTCACTCCCCAAATCGCGCAGAGCAGAGGCCATAACATCACATAAGGCGGGTGAGAATACGCCGAGCACCTGTCGTCGTGCGCCGGCGGGATTAGTCAGCGGACCCAGGACATTGAATATGGTTCGCATCGCCAGTTGTTGTCGCGGACCAATAGCGTGCTTCATTGCACTGTGATGCATGGGGGCAAACATAAAGCCAACGCCAATCGACGCAATAGAGTCCGCGATCGCGGCAGGGCTTACAGAGAGATCAACACCCAGCGCGGATAGCACATCAGAGGAGCCCGATGAACTCGAGACCGAACGGTTACCGTGCTTGGCGATTCGACCACCTGCACCTGCCACGACGAAGGTAGCCGCCGTCGATACGTTAAATAGGTTTGCACCATCGCCACCTGTGCCCGCCAGATCGATCAAGCCATCGGTATCGATATCGACAGGCGTCGCAAGCGATCGCATCACGCTAGCGGCACCCACGATTTCATCAATGGTCTCGCCTTTCATACGTAGACCCACCAGAAGGCCTCCGATTTGAGCCTCAGTCGCTTCCCCCTGCATGACAGTGCGCATAACGGTCTCCATGTCAGCGCGTGACAGGGACTGTCCGGCTACAACCTGCGCGATGGCTGCTTGAATATTCATTGCATTACCTCAGCTGGCTTGCTTCAGGAAGTTTTGCAGCATGGCGTGACCATGCTCCGTCAGAATCGACTCGGGGTGAAACTGCACACCCTCAACGCTGAGCTCGCGGTGGCGAAGACCCATGATCACATCGAGTTCACCAGCATCGTCTACTGTCCAGGCTGTTATCTCCAGGCAATCCGGCAGCGTCGCAGGATCAACCACAAGCGAGTGATATCGCGTCGCCGTAAAGGGCGATGGCAGCCCATCGAAAACACCCGTGCCATTGTGGTGAACATCGCTTGTTTTACCATGCATGACCTCGGGCGCCCTGACTATGTCGCCACCGTAGGCTGCACCAATGCTTTGCATGCCTAAGCAGATACCAAAAATAGGGATCTCACCGGCGAATCGCTCGATCGACGCGATGGAAACGCCCGCTTCGGTTGGCGAGCAGGGTCCGGGAGAGACACAGAGCAGCGCAGGCGCTGCCGAGGCAATCTCATCCGTCGTAATTTCATCATTACGATGTACGGCAACATCTGCCCCGAGTTCCCACAGATATTGAACAACATTCCAAGTGAAGGAATCGTAGTTGTCGATCATTAAAACGTTAGGAGCAGTCATCTAATCAACTCGCCTCTACCATGGCTGCAGCTCGCAGGACCGCTCTGGCCTTGTTGAGCGTCTCTTCCCACTCGGATGCAGGTACCGAGTCGGCAACGACACCAGCGCCGGCTTGTACCACCAGGGTGTTGTCTTTCACCACGGCCGTTCGTATTGCTATCGCCGTGTCCATATCGCCGGACCAAGTCAGATAACCCACAGCACCGCCGTATACACCGCGCTTTACGGGCTCGAGTTCATCAATAATTTCCATGGCACGGATCTTGGGTGCCCCGCTCAGCGTTCCCGCAGGCAAAGTCGCTCTCAACGAGTCAATGGCCGTTACATCATCGCGAGACTCACCGGTCACGTTCGATACGATGTGCATCACATGCGAATACTTCTCTATGACCATCTTATCGGTTAACTCGACGCTACCGGGTGTTGCAACGCGACCCACATCATTGCGCCCAAGATCGATCAGCATCAGATGCTCAGCACGCTCTTTTTCGTCGCCGAGCAGTTTGTCCGCGAGTGCGGCATCCTCTGCTTCCGTCGCGCCGCGTCGAATCGTGCCTGCGATGGGGCGCACGGTAATTTGACCGCGTTCCGCGCGGACCAGAATCTCGGGTGAACTCCCAACGACATGAAAATCATCAAGATCGAGAAAGAACAGATAAGGAGAGGGGTTTAAATGACGCAATGCGCGGTAGAGATTTAGCGGCTCTGCCTCAAAAGGCAAGGTCATTCGCTGCGAGATGACAACCTGCATGACGTCGCCATCCAAAATGTAGTCTTTTACTCGCGCAACCCAAGACTCAAAGGTCGCTTGATCGGTCTCAAACGTCACTCTTGATTCGATGTCGGCTGTGTCTGTGGCCCCTAACTCAAAACGCGGCAACGATGGCATCGGCTCGGAAAGGCGTGCTTCAAGCTCCGACAAGCGATGGTTAGATCGCTCGAGGGCGCCTTCCTGCGTCGTATCCGCGCTGACGATCAAGGTCAACGTGCCCCGCAAGTTGTCAAAAACAACCACTTCCTCAGCAAGCATCAGCAGAATATCAGGGGTATTAAGCGTGTCCCGATTTGCCGTCTGTGCCAACTTTGGCTCGACGTACCGAACCGTGTCATACGAAAAGTAACCAACCCATCCACCATGGAACACGGGGAGTGAATCAAGCGGCGCGCTGTTGGTTGACTCGTGAAGTCGTTCGACTTCAGCGAGCGGATCTTCGACCTCGTAACGCTCAACAAGTTGAGCTTCCTTATAGCGGGAGATCTGTTTGCCCGATACGACAAATCGCTCTCGCGACGAGAGCCCCACAATAGAGTAGCGACTCCATTTCTCGCCGCCCTCTACTGACTCGAAGAGAAAGGAATAAGGTCGATCACAGAGTTTGGTATACGTCGACAACGGTGTCTCAGTATCAGCCAGCAAGGTTCTCGTCACAGGAATGCGCGAGTAACCCTCAGCCGCTAGGGCATCAAACGCTGTTTTACTCAGGGTTTGGGTCATTTGACCTTGGCCAACTCGTCGCGCATCGACTGGATAACCGCCGCATAATCGGGCTTACCGAAAATAGCAGAGCCTGCGACAAAGGTATCGGCGCCAGCTTCAGCAACCGCCGCAATATTAGCCGGGCCCACACCACCATCGACCTCAAGGCGAATATCTAGACCTGAATCGTCGATAAGCGCGCGCGCCTCGCGCAACTTGTCGAGCGTCGATGGAATAAACGATTGGCCGCCGAAGCCGGGATTAACTGACATCAACAAAATCATGTCGACCTTATCGAGTACATATTTGAGCGCGTCGAGATTCGAGGCTGGATTAAATACCAAGCCGGACTTGCAACCTGCATTGCGAATGAGCTGCAAGGTCCGATCAACATGGGTCGACGCGTCAGGATGAAAGGTGATGTAAGAAGCACCCGCATCGGCAAACATGCCTACCAATGCATCTACTGGCTGCACCATCAAATGAACGTCAATTGGCGCTGAAATACCATAATCTCGGAGCGCGCTGCAAACCATGGGTCCAATGGTTAAATTGGGGACGTAATGATTGTCCATCACGTCGAAATGAACAATGTCAGCGCCTGCATCCAAGACTGCTTCAACGTCTTGCCCCAAGCGCGCAAAATCTGCCGCAAGGATTGACGGAGCAATTAAGTAATCACGCATGAGAAGTTCCATCGGTATAAAAGTGCGTAGTGTAAAGCGGGACGGCCCAAGCCACCAGCCAAGCCCCCCTATCGAGCGTTACTACTCAGCCTAAACTCGAGCTCCGATAAACGCTGCGGTGTTCCCACATCTGACCAAACCCCCGACCACAACTCACCCGATACCTGCCCGGATGCAATCGCACGATCAAACAGCGGGCGAAGTGGCGCAAAGTCTTGCTCCAGATCATCAAAGAGCCTATGACTCATGACCGACAATCCAGAAAAGGTTGCCTTGTCAGACTCACCCGTACCGACACGCGCGTCACTGACAGCAAAGTCACCGCTTGGATGATGTTCAGGATTGGGAACCATGACCAGATGCGCCATGTCGTCGCCCAGTTCCACTTCTGTTAGACGGGCAAGCGGGTAGTCGGTAAAGACATCGCCGTTCACGACCGCAAACGACTCTTCCTTAAGTAGCGGTAAGGCCTTCCGAATACCCCCTGCAGTTTCTAGGGGCGTCTCCTCAAGCGAGAGATGAATACGGCAGCCCCATTGCTGACCATCACCACAAAAAGCAACCACCTGATCGGAGAGGTATGAGGCGTTGATCACCAAGTCGGTAAACCCAGCACTGACCAAACCCTCAATGTGGCGCTCCAACAATGTTTTGCCCGCCACTTGAATAAGTGGTTTCGGCATGTTGCTGGTCACGGGACGCATACGCCGCCCCTCGCCTGCCGCAAGAATCATCGCGAATTTCATGACGGGCTATACCAATCTTGGCGCTCTACTGTGGGGATGACCGAGTCTTCAAACCAGTCCCAGAAAACACCGATACCTGGGTAAGTGTCGCGATATAGATGACAGGCCTCTCGAATGTAGGCGATCACCACAGGGATATCTCTCATATAGCTGGGTTTGTCGTCCCTCAACCAAAGGCGCGAAAAGACACCCAAGATTTTCACATGACGCTGCAAACCGATGAGGTCAAACCACACAATAAACTGCGGCCAGGAGCCCTCATCCAGCTGACCCTCGCGTACCAAGCGCTTCCAATAATACTCAAGCCAAACTAACTGTTTTTCACGTGGCCAAACCACATAGACATCTTTAAGCAGCGATACGGCGTCATAAGCCACCGGGCCCATGATGGCGTCCTGAAAATCAATGACGGCTAATGGCGCATCTCCCGCTGACACCATCAGGTTTCGACTGTGATAATCCCGGTGCACCAACCCTTGAGGCTGATGACGCGCAGCGTCGATGACGCAGGCACTCAGCTCCGCAAAAACCGAGAGCGCATTCTTTTCGGAGGGCAAGCTCAGCGCCTTGGAAAAAAACCACTCTGGGCAGACATCCAGCTCGCGCTGAAGCTCCTTTTGATCGTAATGCGGGAGCTCTGACTCCACCGCACGAATGGCGCGAATCACCGCCAAGGTATCCAGAGCCTCTTTGTACAGCGCATCTACATCATTCTGCTCTAAGGCCAGGGAAAAGGTGGTGTCACCCAAGTCCTCTAGTAAAAAGTAGCCTAAGGCCAGATTAGCCCGGGGCATGGATGGTACCCGCACTCCAGCGCCCTCTAGGGTGCGCTGTATCAGCACGAATCGCTCATTGTTCTCGCTTGGCGGTGACACCATCAGCACCCGAGAGCCAGAAGCAGGACCGGAGACCCGATAGAATTTTCGAGGGCTCGCATCGCCGGCAATAAGCTGCAATGCCACATCCGTCGCATCACACTTTAGTATCTCTGCCAGCCAACTGCGTTGTGCTTGCCCGTCTGACACCTCAGCTTCTCCTCATATAGGCTGATAAACCCGCAGCATTGCCAAAAAAACCCGGGAACAACCAAGCCTTCAGCGCGTTACACTGTCGGAGACCATAATAACCTGAACCTTGCGCTGAAACGCTTGTGTACGAGCTTTTGAACTCCAAAAATCTTTCCGGACTGATGCAACTAATTATTGGTGCAGCGCTTCTAGTTATATCAGTGTTACCGCTGGCTCATGCCAACGATGCGATTGAGGAAGAGCGGATTCAGGCTAGGCTCAACTGGGTACCGCTTGCCCAGGTAAAGCCAGAGGATCGCGATGACCGCTGCTTGAAGTGTCGAGGCCAATACCAGGACCCGTTGGCCAATGTTGATCGCTCAACACCACCAAACCAATTAGATCTCGAAGTGAGTGCCGGCGATAGCGATATCACGGACGACACCTTGTATTTCTCAGATGACGTCACCGTGTCCCAGGGCTATCGAACCCTTAAAGCGCAAGAGGTCACCATAGACCGAGTCGAGCAAACAGTGTCTGCTCAAGGCCCCATCGAAGTTCGCGAGCCTGGGATCGTCATGTATGGCGATCAGATTTCCTACGACAGCGTGAGCGAACGCGCATCACTTAGCGACGCCGAATTTGTCATGTTCGATCAGCAGCTTTACGGCATTGCTGAGAGCGTGACACGCGATGCCAATGGGTCACTTGAAATTGAAGACGGTCAGCTCACTTTCTGTGCACCCACAGATCCGAGCTGGCTCGTCACAGCCGAAACATTAAATGTCGACCCTAATGCCAATACCGGTGAAGCCTGGGGCGCACGTATTGATATAAAAGGTGTTCCTGTCGCCTATTTACCATGGGTGCAGTTTCCGCTGAACGATCGCCGCAAAACCGGCCTACTCTTTCCGGATATCAGCAGCGATACGCGAGGCGGTCTCGATATAACGGTTCCGGTGTATATGAACCTGGCACCAAACTACGACGCCACCTACTCACCCCGCCTTATCCAGGACCGCGGCCTCGTGCATCAGCTCAACACGCGATTCTTGGGCAGACAAACCGGCTTCTGGGATGTCTCGGGCACCTATTTACAGGATGACGACCTCGATGTGTCGGGTAGGGACAATAACCGCTGGCTTATCAACGTGCTGCAATCAAGCGACCCGTCGGCTCGGCTGCGTACGTCCATCGACTTCTCAAAGGTGAGCGATAATGAATACCTTAGAGACCTTGAAAACAACACCCTCAGCGCGCAGCGACAAACGGCGCTTCTGCAGAGGGCAAGGGTGGACTGGCTCGCAGACAATTGGCTTTTTGGTTTGGAAGCTCAGCAGTTCCAGAGTATCGCGGAAGATCTAACTGACAATTACAAGCGGCTACCCCAGGTCAGCGCGGTCTGGCGGGGCGACGCTAAATTGGGTCCGCTCGAACCACTCCTGAAACTGCAGGCTGCTAACTTCGATACCGACCTCGATAAGGCGAAGGGTCAACGGGTTTACCAGGAGCTGGGGGTTAATTTACCCATCACCCGCGACTACGGATTCTTAAATACCAGCTTGATGCACAGAAGCATCCAATATCGCCTGAAAAAGCCTAGCACCGGTGAGACGCGGAATGAATCAGTATCCTCATGGCTGGGAAGAATCGAGGGCGGATTGGAGTTCGAGCGAGATACCGAGCTCTTTGGTTTGTCGTTCACACAAACACTCGAACCGCGCGTTCAATATCTTTATGCCGGGTACGATGATCATGCGGGCATTCCCGATTTTGATAGTGCAGAGCTAACCTTCAGCTACCGGCAGCTGTTCCGAAATACGCGCTTCTCGGGCTACGACCGACTAGCGGATGCTAACCAGCTCTCGCTTGGTGTCACCTCACGACTGATTGATACCGCGACGGGTAAAGAACGCGTGTCAGCAAGTTTTGGTCAGGTGATCAACTTTAAAGACCAACGCGTGCGGTTGAAGGAGAGCGACGCTGCCCTGACCGATGAAGGCTCAGCGCTCGCCTTTGCTCTCAACGTGCGAACCAGTGAGCGCTGGAGCATTCACAGCAACCTCCTATTCGACAGCTATGAGGACAAACTCGACGCAGCCAATGTCCGTGTTGGATTCAGGCCGAACGAGGATGCCATTGTGAATGTCGGCTACACATTGCGAGAGCCACCCGCGTCGTTTGCTGCCAGACCTGTTACCGAACAAGTGAATACATCGGCCTATATCCCCATCAATGACAACTGGAGTGCTTTTGGCGCCCTGCGGTACTCGCTTGAGATCGACAGTAGCGTAGAAGATATGATCGGTGTCGAGTACGATGGCTGCTGTTGGCGCGTGAGGTTGATTTATATGAGTTACCTCGACACGCTTCGGGACGTCGATGTGTTCTTACCAGAGCCGGAACTTACACGGGATCGAGCGTTCCAATTTCAGTTCGTTTTAAAGGGATTAGGCGGCTTCGGAAATCGAGTTGATAATCTCATGCAGGATATGATCAGAGGATTTAATGCTAAACGCTAAGCTCAAGGGGTGGCTTTTCGCTGCTCTTGCATCGTCAATCTCTTCGGTAGCATGGTCGCAGGTCGTCCAGCTCGATAGTGTCGTGGCCATCGTCGATGAAGACATTATTCTTGCGAGTGAGGTGCGCGAGCGAGTCGAGCAGGTAAAGGCGACCGCTGCCCAGCGCAACATGACCCTGCCAGACGATGAAACCGTGGTGCAGGAAACGCTCGACCGGTTAATCCTAGAGAGCATCCAACTGCAATTGGCCGATCGCTACGGTGTTCGCGTGCCCGACGCGCAGCTCGATCAATCAATGGCGAGGATTGCTGCCCAAAACGGCCTCACCCTCGAGCAATTTCGGGATGCCCTGATTCAAAACGGTCAAAATTACGTCGAGATGCGTGAAGGTCTCCGTGATGAACTCGCGATTCAGCGCGTGCAACAGGGCAGCGTGATGCGAGACATCAATATCACCGAGAAAGAAATTGATAACTTCATGGCGACGGAGGAAGGCATTGCGCTGACTGAACCGGAATACCGCGTGGTACAGGCGTTGCTACCGATTCCTCGGTCCGATAGCGCTGAGCAGCGAACCGCAAAGGAAGATTACGTCGATGGGGTGCTTGCCAACATTCTTGCCGGAGCTGACTTTTCCGAGGCAGTCAGTGTTCAAGAGCCCTACACCTTTCAAGGCGGTGACCTTGGTTGGCGAAAACTCAGTGACATTCCCAGTATGTTTGCTGACATTCTTCCTAGCCTTAAGGCTGGCGACACAGGAAAAGTTCAGTCGAACTCCGGGCTACACCTTGTTCACTTGGCCGAGGCCCGTGGCCTAGAGCGTCTCGTCGAGCAAACCAACGTCCGTCATATCCTCGTCACACCTAATGAAGTATTGGATGACGAAGCGGCGCGTAGTTTTGTTCTTGGCCTCAAAGAGCGAGTCAATAGCGGAGAAGACTTTGCCGATCTCGCTAAAGAACATTCGGACGACATCGGATCGGCGCAGGAAGGCGGTGAACTCGGATGGACCAATCCGGGTCAGATGGTTCCCGAATTTGAGGCTGCCATGGCAAGCGCCGAAATCGGCGTGGTGACAGAGCCGGTCCGTAGCGAGTTCGGATGGCATATCCTCGAGGTCACAGGACGTCGCACCGAGAATTTCGCTGAGCAAGTCAGGCGCAACCAGATAGCAAACTACCTTCGTGAAGCGAAATACGAGGAAGAGCTGGAAAACTGGCTCAGAGAAATTCGCGACGAGGCGTTTGTCGACATCAAATAACGATGCAATTGTTATGACGGAGCATGCCCGTCTTGTCATTACTGCGGGTGAGCCCGCAGGTATTGGACCCGATGTTGTTCTCGGTGCCCTTCAATCACCCTTTGATGCGCAGATTGCTGTCGTTGGCGATGTGCAGGTATTGGAGCAGCGAGCCATAGCCCTTGGCATGGACCTGCAGTTTGCCCTGTTACCGCTCGACGCAGCGCCACCGCTGCACACCCCCGGAAAAGTGAGTGTGTACCACATACCCTGCGCAAGGTCAGTCGAGCCAGGTCGGCTCGATGTGGCAAATGCCAGCCACGTCGTGCAGACCTTACGGACATCGGTTCAATTGCTAAAAGACAAGCGGTTTGACTCAGTCGTCACGGCACCCGTGCAGAAGTCCGTGATAAACGACAGCGGGCTGAGCTTCACTGGCCACACAGAATTCTTCAGCGAGCAGTTTGGCTGCGAGGACGTGGTCATGTTGCTGGTGAATGATGGACTGCGCGTAGCGCTTGCGACGACACACCTGCCCCTGCGAGAGGTCCCAGATGCGATCACTCAGAAATCCCTCCTTCGTAAGCTCGAGATCATCCACAATGAGCTAATGCGCCTTTACGGCATTACGCAGCCTCGGATCGCCATGTTGGGGCTCAACCCTCACGCGGGTGAAGGTGGGCATTTAGGACGCGAAGAGATAGAGACCATTCTGCCGGCACGCGAGGAAGCACTGCGCCGCGGCATCGATGTAACTGCACCGATCCCGGCGGATACGGCTTTTACGTCCAAACAGGTGCTCGATGCCGACGTTGTGCTGGCTATGTTTCATGACCAAGGGTTGCCTGTACTCAAAGCGCGAGGATTTGGCTCGTCCGTCAACATTACGCTGGGGTTGCCCACGATCCGCACATCCGTTGACCACGGCACTGCCCTGGAGCTTGCGGCCACCGGTGAGGCCTCATCTGAGAGTATGAAAGCAGCGATAACCGAAGCGATCGTCTGCGCTCAAAAGCAGAGCTTATAAACTGAGCGACAGAATACGGCTCAGCGTTGCCTCGTTTTCACGGATAAGTCGATCCGCAATTCGCTTCAGGTTTTCAATATTAGTCTCGGAAGCGTCATCCATGTCGTCATTGGCTTCGTCGAGCGTCACCTGCAAACGGATATACCGATCACCTAAAAACATGCGCATTTGATGATTCGCCGCTTTGGTTGCGCCGTCGAACATGCAGTCAAGCAGGGGCATCACCCAACCAGCCTGCCCCCAATCTTTTGCATTTTCATAAGGAATCGGCCTTACCAACTCGCCGGTCCCCAATGAAACAACCATCAGAGGCTCGTTAGGATATAGCTTCAATGCTTCTGCGTACGCCGATACAACGGGTGAATTTACAAAAACCCCACCGTCTATCAGCGCTCGCTGATTTCCCTGAACATCGATAAGCGCGGGCTCAAAATAGGTAGGTGCTGCGCTGGTGGCCCGAGCGGCATCGCGACACCTGACCGTTTCATGGTCTGGATGCCAGCTCTTCAAAAAGAGCGTTCGTCTCTCCTCGATGTCGTAGGTGGCCACCATGGTCGAGCCGAGCGTCTCGCCCAGTCGCGCATTAGAGAAATATTTTCTTAGGGCTGCCTCGAGTGGTTTTGCTGAATAAAGCTCATCGAGAACCCCCCCAGCGGAGCGAATATTTCGCCAAATAGTCCGCTCAAATATTTTATCGCCACTATTTTCAAAAAAATCTGCAAGATCGTGCGCCGAGTATTTTGGCGCCCCCGCTGTATCCGCCTGAGCGAGACCAAGCGCGATAATGCCGCCCGAAGACGTCCCAACACAAAGATCAAACAACTCACAGATTGGCTTGCCTGACTGACGTTCCAAGTAATCCAGTACAAGCGAAGGAATAATCCCTCGAATACCACCACCATCAATGGATAGAACTTTTCGCATATTCAATTATTTAATTTATTCGCGTTATGCAAACTGTGTCTTATATTT
>Ga0255774_10002568_pt1 | contig 13729 bp, 9 predicted proteins | sample 101ome_17_FD_179972 | JGI IMG/M metagenome (GOLD analysis project Ga0255774, IMG submission 179972) | Coastal salt marsh microbial communities from the Groves Creek Marsh, Skidaway Island, Georgia - 101407AT metaG (version 2) | ecosystem: Environmental > Aquatic > Marine > Intertidal zone > Salt...
AGCTCGACGAACTCCGTCCACCCCTCGCCGTCGTGCGTACCTCATCCGGTGTCCCCGTCGTCATCCGTCGTCGTTCCGTCCAGTCGAATCCGCTCGATCCGGTCCGTTGCCGTTCGAAACCAACCAACCAATCAATCAATCAATCGAGAGTCACCAACCACCCGACTCCCACGCGCGCGCCCCGAGACGAACGAAGACCCGACCGAACCGAGACCGAACCCGAATTCAGATTCAAAAACCAACCACGACCGCTCCGACGACTTTGCGACGAACCCGTCGCCACCCGCGCCTCGACCACGACCGCGCGAGACTCTGCCGACGCGTCGACGACGGATCGACGCGCCGAAACGTTTCAACAAACACCCAGACGGGTCTCTGGCGCATCACAGAGCGATACCGCGTGCGTATCGTGAGCGTTTTTAGGCCCGTGTATCCATCGCGTCGCGTGTACAAAAAAAGATTTCTTCTTCCGCGGAATCGAAGAGCGCCTCGGCGCGCGGGTTTTTTGGACGATTTAAATCTGTTCGCGCACTGTTTACACGTAAGAAGAAAAAAAACACCATCGATCCGATCCGACCCGGCTCGACCAAAAGCTTCGATCCGATTCGCGCGTTCGGTTGGATTAATGCCGAGGGTGGTGACGTCATAACAACACGCGCGCGCGCGATCGTTCGGGCGATCGGGTGTCTTCACGCGAGGTGCGACCGCGGAGGCGGAGCGACGGACGGAGGCGCGGAGTGCGCCGAAGCGTGGGCGGAGTGCGCGGATCGATTCGATGGATTGCAATCGCTCGAATGGGACTGAGAGCGATTTTGAACGATTGAATGAATGCGAGTGATCGAACGACTGACGGAGGATGTTTTGAACGACGCAGGACGAAGCTATAACACGCAAAAGAGGAAGATGAGCTCTGTGACGATGATGTCTGCGCGCGCGAACGTGTCGCAACGCGTTGCGCTCGGACGCCGAGGTAAGGCGACGCGCCGCGCGCCCGCGCGGGCGCCCGCGACGAGAAGCGCCGCGGCGGATGACTTGCAAGACAAGCTCAAGGAGGTGACGGCCACGTTGAACGAGAAGTGGGAAGAATCTGACGAAAAGCCGGCGATCGTTACGCTCGGCGTGTACGGCTTGGTCGGTCTCGTCGCGGCGAACGGTACCCTTCGCGCCGTCGACGGTTTGCCGCTCATTCCGGATTTGCTCGAGCTCGTCGGCATTCTCTTCTCTGGTTTCTTCGTCTACCAAAACCTGCTCTACAAGCCGGACCGCGCTGCGTTGAAGGAAACTATCACGAAGACGCTCAACAAGATCTTGTAATACAAATAAACCGACGCGCGCGCGATCGCACAGCCGCGCCGATATGAAAACTGAACCGAGTTGCCAGCCAGACAGAAAAGCGCCGACGCTCGCGCGGTGAAAATCAATGACGACGACGCGACGCGACGAGGCGTGAAAACGGGAAGTGCATGAGGAGACGAACGAACGACGCGTGGTTTTTATAGCTAGTTGTATCTCTTCGCCATGACAACAAATGAGAACTAATTTTGAGCGTTTCGCTAAACGCAACGCAACGCTTACGCCTTGGTGGTACCAAAGACCTTCGCCTTCTCGTCGCTGGTTTGGAAGCGACCGTGGCCAAACTTGGAAGAAGTGTCGATGAACTTGAGCGTAATCTTCTCGGTGGCAACGCGGCGCGTTTGCTTGAAGAGAGATTGGCGCATGGTGATCAAGCGCTTGCGCGGACCGACGACGCCACCCTTGATCATGACGTAATCGCTCTTGACAATACCGTAGTGCGGGAAACCACCCATCGGGGTAATTTCCTTCTCGGTGAGGTCGTGGAAGGTGTTGGCACCGTAGTTGGCATCGCCAGCCTTGCCAATCTTGTACACCTTCTTGTTGATTTCGGTACGGTGGTGGTAACCGTGTTGACCAGCGCGGGCAACCGTGTAAGAAACACGGGCCGGGTGCCAGGAACCGATGCACGCAACCTTGCGCAAACCACGGTGGGACTTACGCGGGAGGCGGGTGACACCCCAACGAGTGATGACACCTTCGAAACCCTTACCCTTCGTGACGCCAATGAGATCAATCATTTCATCTTGTTGGAAGACGGAGTCAACCGGGACAGCCTTTTCGAAGAGGGCGTAGCCGAAGTCGACCTTGGCGGCGATATCGCCACCGTTGACTTGGATTTCCATGATGTGGGCCTTCTTTTGCTTCAAGCCCTTGACCTTGCGGACTTGGGTGTGAGCGATGACACGGATGACGTCGCAGGACTTCTTGAGTTCTTCGAGGTCCTTTTCGACAGCGCCGCTCGTGTAGTTCTTGGCGTACTTGGTGAAAGCCTTCTTCTTGGACTTGAACCAGTTCTTGTAGAAGCGACGCTTGACTTCGTCGTTCAAGTGCTCGGCCCAGACAGTCTTCTTGCCGCGCAAGCCCTTCGGGGTGCGGACGTAGCCGACGAGGCCAACGACGATGAGTTCCGGGCACTCGATGATGGTGACGGATTCGCACGTTTCCTTCTTGTGGAGCTTGGAGCCCGGCTTATCGACATCACGGACGATGTGAGTCATACCAGCCTTGAAGCCCATGAAGGCGGTGAGGTGCGGCGGCTTGCTGGCATCATCCTTCGGGAAGGACTTCACCTTACCGCGAGAGCGCTTGGAGCGCTTCTTCGGCAAGAAGCCAAGGTTACCGAGACGCGGGTCTGTTGAATGGGAAAACGAGCGCGCAATCGTCAGTCATCGTGTTCGATACATCTTTTCATCAATCTCTCTCGCCACTTTGTTCGCTCGCACCCGCCGCGAACGGCGGCGAAACACCCCTCGACCCAGATGCGCGCTAGGGCTTTTCACCCCCGATCGCGAAGCGCGAGCCTCCAACCAATCACGCGCCGTCGTCGTCGATACGTACGTTCGAATTTACGGTGAGACACTGCGCGAAAAGAAATAAGCGAAAGTGTTAACATCGGTCAGTCGCCTCGTCTTCGCGCGTTCACGTTCGCGTGTCGTCGCGAACGGTCCTCGAGACACTTCGGGGTCGTCTCACGCCGTCAAGGGAAACCCCAACCAAAGGGTCGGAAGGATTCCTTCCAACCGCAGCCGACACCGACGACGCGTCATCATCGCTGCCGGCGTCTTGGTGGAATGAATGTACAATCGCGTCGCGTCGCGTCGCATCGCTCGAGCGGTCGTCGCACGTACTCTCGTCTTACGCGTCGAATAAAGGCGGATCGCGTCTCGCGGAAGAGAGAAATCTTCCTGTGGGACAAAGGCAGACAGGAAAACAAGGTTTACATTGGTGGCACCGATCCACTATGGGTATGACCAAACAGTTTGCTTTGACTAAATTTGTGCTACTCGACTGCAGCGCGCGGTCGTTAGGGCGAGCATTTAAGCGGCTTAATGTTCGGCGCGGTCTCTCGCGGCGACCGCGGCGATGTCGCCGTCGGTATCAGTGTCGACGTCGACGCGAAGCGCGGTGAGTCTCTCGCGAAGATTGACGATGCGAGGACGCCAAGACGGATCGACGACGACGTCGCCGAGGTTTCGGGCCTCGCGCTCGAGCTCGGCTCGAGACTCTGCGGCGAGTTTTGCGCGACGTGCGCGAGCTTCCGCCTTGGCAGTGCGTTGTTCGAGAAGAATGCGCGCTTTGCGCTCGCGCTCTTCTTCCAACGCGCGCTGTGCTTCGAGCTTGACGCGTTCAGCCTCGAGTTCGCGCTCACGGCGGCGTTGAAATCGCTCGAGCTCGAGGAGCGCTTCCGCCTCCATTTGCGCTCGAGCGTCTAAGATACGCTTCTCCTCCGCTTCTTCAGCAAGCTGCGCTTTTGACTTTTTCTCCCGCTTGGTCCCCTTGGGCTCCTTACCCTTCTTTTTGATGGGATCAGACTTGGCCGGACGGGCGCCGAGCGCCTTGCCCGAGAGCTCGTATCCGTCCAGCTCAGCAATCACACGCCGCATCGCGTCGCTGTTTACGCACTCTAAGAACATGTACCCCATGTGTCCGCCCTGTCGCACCGGTACGCGGGCGTTGACGACGCCATCGATCGACATGGCGAATTCTTTGAGCGCCGCCTTGTCCATCTGTCGCGTCACGCTTGAGACGTGCACCGTACGCTTTGCCGTCGTGGCACCATCGTTTTTCGTCGAGGACGACGACGATGACGCGTCTGCCGAAGCGTCAACTCTATCATCGTCGTTCTCCTGCTCGTCTTCTTCTTGCTCATCATCCTCGTCTTCTGCGGCCGTCGCCGCTGCCGCCCGGTCCAACGCCACCACTCGACGCACCCTTCCAATGTCGCCGTTACTTAACCTTACCTTTATCCCATCCTCGTGAAAGCTCGAGTTGGTGACGAAATCGCTAATCTCCCCGCTCGACGTTCGTGGCGTGCCGTCCCGCAGCTCCCCCGGTCGCGGGGTGACGACTATCTCAACCTCGACGCCGAGAGACAAGGCGTCTCTTCGACGACCAGTTAGAGCGTCTTCATCGACGTCTCGTGACGACGACGACGACGACGACGCTCGCGCGACGCTCGAGACGCGATGATGGATACGACGTCCGTGAAGTCGCGTCTTCGCTGGCGTCGTGCGCGAGACGAGCAGCGCGGGATCGACGGTGACGGTCATCGAGCGAGCTCGCGTATGAGGAGTGGCGGTAAAAGTGCGTTGGACGACAGACATGTCGATCGGCGCGGGAAGTGGGTGTCGTGGAAAGTCGTTGTCGTACGAAAACAACAATGATACATTTATAAATACATCTCTACCGAAACACGTGGTGATGGGGCTAGGCGAGAGCGATGCGGTACACAGCGACGCGTTGCTCTGGAAAGAGGCTCTCAAACGGCGGCGGACTCGGCGGTGGGGACGGTACTTCGGGCTCGCGAACCTCCTCTCGCGTCAATCCCGCGCGTTCGATCGCTTCAAAGAAATCCATATCCATCCCATCGTATCGATGTTTCGTGTGCGAGTAATAACAGACAGCCTTTGGATTGGCGTCGAGCAACTTTTTTATGACTCTCGGCAGCATGTGCACCCCGGCGTCTTCGTACACCAAATCTGCCCCGAGCACGACGTCGTACCGCAAATCATCCGTCGTAAGCGCCGAATCCACATCGTTCCAATCTAACGCTTTGCATCTCAGCTCAAACGTCACCGCTCCCGCCTCTTCACTTCCGTCATTGTTCCGCTCGCGTTCCGACGTAGCAGCCGTCGCGCTCGCGTTTGCCTCGACGCGCGTCCTCAACCAACGCAACGCCCCACCAGCCTCCATCTCCGTCAGCGTCAGCGTCCGCAGCGACCCTCTCGGCGCCGCGCACGCGCGCGCGAGCACGCATCCGAGCCAACCGTTCCCAGACCCGAGCTCGAGCGCCGTTTCCACACCCTCGAGCGCTCCAGAGCGTTCGAGGTACTCAACCAACCGTCGCGCCGCTGGCCACACCAACTGCCCCGTCGTGTTAAAGCTCGTGCACTCGGCGTACTCGCTCGCGGAACCACCGCGCCAATCGTCCAGCGCGTCCGCCCAAGTGGACGGCGACGGCGACATCGCTCGGCGGGCGCGGGCGCGGGACTGACGACAGTGTGCGACGTTTTGGGTGCGTTTCGTGAAAATGTCGACGCGCGACGCGTTGACGTCGTCGTCCGAGACGTCGACGAGCGGTCGAGCGATAGATGTCCTCGTTCTCTGCGGGCTCCCGCCGGGGGCGAAGACGCTTCGCGCGTCCCCGAGGTTTGCGACGGGTGGACAAGAGCAACGGCTGCAGGAATCCAGTGTCACCAACAACGCTCAGCAACACGTGTCTAGGCAGTTGACGTCGTTGTCGTCGTTCTCGGCGTCGTACAACGCGGTCAGGGAGCGGAAGACGTACGCACCGGGGGTTTTGGACGAGTACCCGGCGACGCGAGCGGCGACGGCGACGGTGGCGGCGACTAGTTCGGGAGAGGCGGTTGAACCAGAGAACGCGAGCGGGAAGAGGTACCCGGAACAGTTGGCGACGTTGGCGCTGCCACACGGAGTGGACGCGTACACGGCGAGCGAAGAGCCACCGGAAGACGCTAAACTCGCGCAGGTGTACCCGGTGATTCTCACCGGCGAGAGCGGTGGCAAGGTGTACGTCGCGTGCGTTTCGTTTCTGGCAGCCGTGCCAGAGCGAAGTCGAAATCCGGCGGGCGAAGATAGGACGTTGAGCGGAGGACTCGCGCGCGCGTGCGTGTGCTTGGTGTCGAGCGTTCCGTGTTTAGACGCGTGGATGGAGGCTGCGCTGCACGTGGCGAACGGGTATTACGTGAATCCGCACGTTAATTTGCCCAACCTTTCGACGTTTGCGAGCGACGTGGTGGAAAGATTGCGTTGGCACGCCGATCGAAGTGTGCTCTTCCCGGTGAGCACGGCGCTCGTGCCCGTTCCACCGGCAAACGATTGGAATTATGACACGTGTGATGCGTTTGTGGACGCGAAAGAAGCGCTGTTTAGGAGCGTGAGCGTGCGAATTATCATCAAGAGTGTGTGTGCTATCGCGTGCGAGCGTCGATTGTTAGTCAGAAGTAAGCAGGTGAGCCTTTTGGTAAAGTGTTGTGAGGCGCTTCGCGGCTTGATGTATCCGCTCGTCTGGAATCACGTGTACATCCCGTGTGTGTCTATATCTATGGTGGACTATCTTGGTGCCCCGATGCCGTACATCATGGGTGCGACTAAAGACGTAGAAGTGGACGACAACGCTTTGTCCGGCGTTGTCATACTCGATTTGGACGAAGGAAGACTGCACGACGGAGGGTGGCAAATCGTTCTACCGTCCGATCAGCTCGTGAGTCAGGTTGTCGAACGCGTCGGTAGATTGATCAAACCGGGAGTGATCGACATGGATGATCACGTAGCTCAACTGAGCACCGCTTGGACGACGGAAATAAGCAGCGACGTGTCCAAGGTGTTCATAGACTTTTGGTATGAGCTGCTACAGCTGAACAAGTTGCATCAGTTTGTCGTCGCAGATGCGAATGGGGGATCACACCTGAGATTACACGATTATAACAATCAACTGGGTCATCGTCAGACGATTCTGACGGATACTATTCTGGACACGAATGCATTTGTTCAGCTCGTCAGCGACGTCGCCATTCTGAAGAATCGTTCGGCGAGACAGATGGCAAAGAAGTCGAGAGTGCGCGCTAAGTTTCGCTCGGTGCAGCTCACTGAGAGTTCGACCGTCGATCCGTCATTATTCGTGAAAAACGACGTTCGGGCTCTTCAGAAGCTGAAATTACGCATGAATTCACTTGATTTCGATGCACAAAATGAAGATGCATCTCCTGACGAGCTCGACAACGCCGCGAGCTCTACAGATGCTTCTGTCAAGGCAGAACCATCGCAGACAGTACAACATGATCCACTTGAACAGTTGGAGATCTCTAAGATTAAACCGATACAGACGCGAACACCGCTCGTGAGTAGGATCAAGAAAACTTTCAAGCGCGCTATCGGATCGGATATGATTTCCAGCGCCGCCGCCGAGTCCATCGCGGAAAACGGGGCGATGGAACCCGTCCAGTTCGACTGGTATTACAATACGATGACCAAAACGGATGCGCGTAAGCTATCGCAGATTGTCCGTGAACGCAAGGAGAGATACAGCGAGCTCTACGACGAAGATGAGAATTCCGATGAAGCAGAAGCCGAGGCTCAGATGCACGAGGACGAAGCAGAGCGAATAACTATTCTCCTTCCCATCATCAACGCACAAGATGATCACATCGCAGACGTTCTCTCCGAGCATGCGGCCGAGACTAGCTATTTAGCCTTGATTGATGCGATTGATCAGTACCTCACAGATGGTGGTCGAAGATTTCGTTTTGTGCACTTTGCAGTCAGGGCTGCAGCGATGCACGCAGACGCGACAGGCGATTCCAAATCGCTCGCAAGACTTTTAAACATCACTAGGCGGTTCCAGCAGATCGGTGCACGCCGTCGATGGCTCGCGAATGCAGCTCGTTGGGACGACGTTCGGCTTTGGGTGAGCTTGCTCGAGATAAACGATAAGCATCGCTGGCTCTCAGGCACAGATGCCGATTCGAAGGCGCAAGATATCGCGCATTGTCTAGCTGCTGTGGGATTATCCTCATCGCAGTCGTCAGTCATTTTGAGCCAGTTGCGTAAACATCCGTTGTTTTCTGTCGTGAAAACACCGTCTTCGGAGCCCCAGCTCACGCTAACATCACGATCTGTGTACTCTTCCATATTGTTTGAATCTTGGCGCGAGACACTCCGCGATTCGACGGTTGAACAACTCGGCATTTCAGACGTGCGAGTGGTTCAGAATGTACAACACGCGTGTCCAGGGATTTCAAATAGCGAACAAATATGGCGAGGTGCTTCAGTCACTGCGATGTGCGTTCAATCAGGCGTGATGACTTCTTTGGTGGCGCTGGGAAGCGGAAGAGGATCCCTGGCGTTCTGGGCACCTGACACACGCGCACTTTCACTGGACGACTATCCATCCGAAACCTCGCCGATTTCGGGTCTCACATTCGTACCACGAAGTAACAAGGTCTTTGGTGGAAGGTACAACGGTGGTGTTGAGACTTGGGACGCCGCGAAATGCGTTCGTGAATCAGTCATCGCCGACGCACACCAAGGCTCAAAAGTTTCCTTTGTATCGCCTGTAGTCAATCAAGTGATCTCGTCGGCTCCATTAACAGCCTCTGCCGGACAAGACGGGACTGTCAAACTTTGGGATGCGAGAAAGGGCGGCTCTGCGGTGAGCATCATCAAGGGTCACAAAGGCGGTGTCACCGCATTCGCGACTCGAGACGCGCGGGGCGGCGCTGTCGGTAGTATCCTCACCGGGGACGCTATCGGTGTCGTTCGCGCCTGGGATCCCCGTCACGCAAACGCTGGACCTGTGGCAATGGCGCATGCGCACACTGGTCGAGTTACATGTCTCGCTCCACTGCAAATGTCAGATTCAACGGCGAGCGCCGGAGTGGATGGACTGGTGCGAGTTCTAAGACTGGACGGCGAATCTGGTGGTGATATTCGACTAAGCGGCCACATGGGAGACATCACCTCCTTAGCCGTCATCAAGCAAGAAACCCGCGGTAGAGAACCTATCGGCGTCATCGCATCAGGCTCGAGCATTGGCGAATTGTATTTGTGGTCGGGAGGCGATCTTGTCAACGACGTGCGTCAGCCGTGGAGATGTGTCAACCAATCTCGGGCGCACACCGGTGCGGTCACCGTTCTCAGCACGGATATAAATCGCGTGCGTCGCATGACATCCAAAAGCGACACGAAATGGTTGCTGTCTGCATCTAGCGATCGATCACTCGCCGGTTGGAATCTGTCCAACGCCATGGATGACGGCATGTTTACCAACAAATGGTCGCCGACTCTCATGTACGCACCATCTCACCAAGATGCCACTGAGAGTGTGTGCTCGTGCGTAGAAGTGGCGAAGAGGCGGCTTTTTAGTGGCGATAGATTTGGAAGCGTTCACTGCGCTAGCCTCCCCAGTTGGGAAAATTGAAAATAGAAAAGAGTTGCTTGTGTACGCTACATAGCGCGCTGTTGTTATCCACGCCGCAGTCGCTCACCCACGCCGCAGAACGCGAAGCATGAATGAATACGAACGAAAACGCGAGGAGCGCATCGCGCGCAACAAAGCCGTCCTCGAGCGTCTGATCGCCAATAACCCTGCGCACGCTGCTCTACACACCGAACGACCGAGCGCGTCCGCTTCCGCGCGCGCCAAGCCAAAGAAAGCCGCCGCGGTACCCGAGCATGAGCTCCGTCGAAGCGGACGCGTCCGCAAGCTCCCGGCGCCAGTGTACACGACTTTCGATGTCCACGATGATCTCGGTGACGGTTACAGAGCAGCCAAGCGCGCGAAGCACGGTGACCAGAAGACTGACGAGGTGAGTCATCAACGAAAGATGCCGAAACAAGTGAGCTCGACACCGTCGGCTCCACCCAGCGCCAACTCGCTTCGCGCGCTGAAAGCCAGACTTTGGGACGTGTACACAAACTATCTCGGCGAGCCGATCCCCCCTCCGCCGGGCGACGGTGGTCTCAAGGCTGCCGTCGTCAGAGCGTTGAGTCCGGTGAGTAATCCAAAGTTTAGCAAGATGAGTGGAATTCAAGAGTGGGCCAATTGCGTCGCGCTGTACGTAAACGTCGGTGATAAGCACGGAAACACGTACAACAACGTGTTTACGCACGCTGGGTCTCGAATCACGTGGTTCGCGCAGCCACGACAGAACGAAGATACTCCGGTGATTCGTTCCATAGTCGCCACGGCAAACATGGAGGAGGAAAGCGTGGAAGATACGAGAGAGAGAGCCAACACGGAAGAAGGGGTACAAGGGATCAAAGGCAAGGATTGGCCGCTTCACTTGTTTTGTAGAATGGAAGGGTGCGAATACGTGTACTGTGGACGACTCAAGATGATTGACTACCAACCGAGTAAACACCCGATGAAGTTTACGATGCGACTGGTTGACGCTCCGCTGCTACGAGGAAGTGAGCACTTTTTAGGACTGGTAGACCTCGCCGACGCCGACGCCGACGCGAAGAAGGCTTAAATGTATTCTAGATGTTCGATTTATAACAATTATAGTTTTACGATGATACTATTTCGCCTCCGCCGTCGCGGCTGACTCTTCTTCAAGCTCTGCCTGGAGTTCCTCAGCCATCACCTCCTGTTCCGCCACCTGGAGCGCCATCGATAGTTGATCCCCGCCGAGGTCTGCGCCAACATCTTGCGACTGTACGATTTCTTTGAGTTCGAAGAGTTGCGCGCGTAGGTTAGCCGTCGATGTAACGAGCTTACCGACGTCGTCATCCAACAATGCGCCGGTGTTGTGCAACTTGGACATCTTGTTGCCGACTGTTTTGAGTTGTTGCAGAGCCACAGAGAATTCTGTAGCGGACACCAATTCGTAAGTCTCCACTAAATCTTCCAATTCTTCGCGTAAATCCTCCAATTTGCTAAAACGAACATCCACGGTGAGACACACCGCTTTCACCTCTTCGCTCGACATGTTTTCGCTCATGCGTACAATGCCCAACAATGTCGATCGCAGGGCGTTCACCTCGCTCACTATTTCATTCTCCATGGCGCTAATGTGCTCGCTCAACGTGGTGACAATGTGCGCGTACGCGTGCATTTCTCGAATCAGACTCTTCGAGTTTGCTTTAATGTTGAGTTTGATCATTTTCCGTTGTTCCTTTGATTTGAAGGCTAACCACTGTTGCGTGAAATTGGCGCCGATGACAGAAATGGGAAGCGCCGTAATCACAACCGAGCCAAACATTGTCAACGCGGCGACGAGTTTACCCCAAATGGTCGTAGGCACCGCGTCCCCGTATCCTACCGTCATTAACGTCACCATACACCACCAGAAAGCTCTAGGAATCGAATCGAAATCGTCAATCTCGTTCGGAGCGAGACCTTTTGCTTGGCCATTTTCTGCAAAGTAAATGAGCGCGCTAAACATCACCAAACCCAAGATGAGTAAAAAGCCTAGAATGAGAAACATATCCGCGCTGTCTTGCACCGCCAGTATGATAACTTGAATCTTTCTCGCTCTGCTTCCGAGTCTGAAAATCTTCACCACTCTAAAAAGACGGAAAATCCTCAGCACGCGCGCGCTCGACGTGCTACTCGCCTGGTTCCCCGAGTATCCAAACGTCAACCCAGAGATGCAAATCTCCATGTACCACGGCACTATGGAGACGAAATCAATAAAGTTGAGTGGATCCTTGATTGCTTTCCACTTATTTGGTGCGCAGCCAATCTTTAACGCGTACTCAATCGTGAAGATCAATTGACACACCATCTCCACGACGTCCAACGCCACCTTGCCCGCGTGCTGCGGCATCGTGCTCGCGATGAAGGATGAAATCGACACAAAGATCAAAACAAACATCAGCGTGTGAATACTCAACGCCAATCGGCTCGATGACGGTTCCGTGAGCGTCAAATAAATCTTCTGACGTATAGTCAGGTTCAACAACCGGTTTTTCCTCGTCGGCACGCTAAACTTTGCCTGCACGCGTCTGATCTCCTCTCGCACATCCAAGCCGTTCATCTCTACGAAGTCCACGAGCAGTTTATCCTCATCCTTGAGCTTTTCAAACCGTTCACCCCTTCGCACTCTCATCAACAACTGGTTCAATATCACCGCGACGCGAACCTTTGTCCACAACGCCCTCGATCGCATCTCTGGACCGCCCGGGCGGTACTTCACCTTACGCAACGGGCTCGGGTGTCCGTGTCTCGCCTTGACGTTATCGGTGAACGCGTCGTCGTCATCCGCGAGCCTCGCGTTCACTCCACCACCCAGAAACGCCGGCGCCATGTCGACCGACGCGCGCGACGACGACGGAAGACTGCGAATTCAGTTCAATTGAACGAATGGAATGTAATTCTGTTGAGGTGCGATTAATTTCCACTCCTCGCGCGCGTCGCGTCGCGTCGCGTCGCACGAACGATCGACGACGGACGTCGCGATTTGAATGAACCTATCAACTCCCCGACGACGACGACGACGACGGTCTCGCGGTCTTCGCGCACCCGTGGGTCGCGCGCGCGTCGCGGCGAGTTGTCAGGGCGGATCGCACGCGCGCATTCGCGCTCGACGCTACCCTATCCCCAATATGACGAGTCATGACTCGTCGTACGTGTGGATGTTTTCTTCACAGAGGGGAAGCATGGTTGGACGCGCGCAGCGAGCGGAAATCAGCGACGTTTGCCTCGGGAAATCGATCGCATGCGTGGGATTATCAGAATTCACTGTGCGTTTACGTGTATTGTTTATTGAATGGAATGCGCCCGGAGGATTACCGTCGGTCGCCGGCGTCGCCGATGTCGACTACGGAGAGGCGCGGCTTTCGCGCGCGTCCGGCGTCCGGCGTGGAGAACGAACCAGACGGACGGATGTTTGGTCGTCTCGTCGACGAGGGAAGAATACCCTCTCGACGACGATCGAAGAATATCCCCGAACGCGTGTGTGTTGTCGTTGCGTGTATGGTACATGTTTCGAAAGAAGAAGAAGAAGAAGAAGATGAACGGCGTCGCGTGACCGATTCCGCGCGCGCGCTTCGCTCACCGAGCGAAACGAGACTTGACTGGAACCGCGCCAACGTTTTCCTTATCCACCGTCGCAAACCTCGACGGTTTACCCACCACCGCCGAACGATCGTCGAGATTCACCACCGGCGCGTGGTTGACGTGGTGCGCCTTTCTCGCGACGAATTTCGACGCCGGGCTCAACGCCGCGTCCGTCGGGCTGTGAAACCTCTTCGCCCCAAACGTCGGTCTCGAACCCACGTTTGACTTACCCCCGACCGGCATCGCCGGTTCCTCCTCCCCATCCTTAACGTTGAGTTTCCTCGCGAAATCTCTCCAGTGCGTCTCCGTCTCGTCCTCCGTCTCCTCCTCGGGCGACGACGACGACGACGCGCCTTCCGCGCTGTTCGGCGCGTCCGCATCCGATGAGTCGTTTTCGCATCGGTGCGTCATCGGCGACGGCGTGCGCGCTTCATCATCCGCGTCCGTCGCGACAGTCGGCGTCGTCTCTTCTTCCTTTCGTCGCGGTTCAGGCGTTCGCGGCGTCATCGTCGTCGTCGTCGTCGTCGTAATCGTCGTCGTCGTCGGTGTGACGTTTCGTTTCGTTCTCGTTCCCCTGACGTCGGTTTTGGCCAAACCCTAAACCCTAGTAGGGGGTATTTCTTGATTCAT
>Ga0255774_10002574_pt1 | contig 13706 bp, 11 predicted proteins | sample 101ome_17_FD_179972 | JGI IMG/M metagenome (GOLD analysis project Ga0255774, IMG submission 179972) | Coastal salt marsh microbial communities from the Groves Creek Marsh, Skidaway Island, Georgia - 101407AT metaG (version 2) | ecosystem: Environmental > Aquatic > Marine > Intertidal zone >...
TGGTGGTGCACCCGGCGGCGGGTCATGCGGCTGGCACCTTGGTGAATGCCTTGATTGGCTATGCGCCGGAACTCGAGGCACTGCCGCGGGGCGGTATTGTGCATCGTTTGGACAAAGAGACCTCTGGGATCATGTGTGTAGCTCGTTCTCCTGTGGCCCATCGATCCCTGGTCGCGCAGCTGTCAGCGCGGACCGTAAAACGCGAGTACGTGGCGGTCTGTCAGGGCGTCTTGTCAGGCGGGGGCACGATTGACCAGCCGATAGGGCGGCACCCGTCGGCGCGCACAAAAATGGCGGTAACCGCGTCGGGTAAACCTGCTATTACGCACTACCGGGTTCAGGAGCGGTTTGCACATCACACCGCGGTTCAGGTTAATCTCGAGACCGGACGGACCCATCAGATCCGGGTGCATATGGCGTGGTGTAAACACCCGCTGGTGGGGGATCCGGCTTACGGTGGGCGACTGCGGGTGCCCAAGGGTGCCAGCGATACGCTGCTAACGGCGCTCCGTGGTTTTTCGCGTCAGGCGCTCCATGCGCAAAGCTTGCGCTTCCTGCACCCCGCAACAAATGAGCAGGTAGGTTTCGATACCGCGCTTCCAGCAGATCTGGTCGAGCTACTGGCTGTCCTCAAGAGCGAGGACGGTGCTGAGTGAATCGTTTGATTCTTTGTGCGCCGGTTATGAGCGAGCGGATCGCGGCGTTTACTACGCTTAGAGCAGGCGGGCACAGTAAGCCCCCGTACGATCACTGGAATCTCGCGGCTCATGTGGGCGATAACCCTGAACATGTGACAGCCAATCGCGCCTATCTCGAGACTTATCTCCCCGGTTGTGCTACGCCACGATGGTTGACGCAGGAGCATGGCACGCGAGTTGTCGCAGGGCATGATCTGGCGTTGGGGGAGGAGCCCTGTGCCGACGCCAGCTGGACCGATCAGCCGGGCGTCCCTCTGGCTGTGTTGACCGCAGACTGCTTGCCCGTGGTGTTCGTTAACGACAGTGAGACAACCCTCGCGGTGGCGCACGCCGGTTGGCGTGGGCTTTGTGCTGGCATCCTCGAGAACACCCTGCGACATCTCGGGGATCCTAAGACCCTGCGGGTATGGCTGGGGCCGGCAATCTCCCAGCGTGCTTTTGAAGTTGGCGAGGATGTGCTTGAGCAATTCATCGGCGCACGCGGAGAGTCTGCGCGGGCTTGTTTCAGACAAGGAACAGCACCGGGTAAATATCACGCTGATCTGTATGGGTTGGCGAGACAAGCGTTGGCGCTCGCGGGGGTAACGCATGTGACCGGCGGTGATCGGTGCACCCTCGGTGAACCCGAGAATTTCTTTTCTTATCGCCGTGAGGGCCCGACGGGCCGCATGGCGACGGTTGTCTGTTTGCTTCCCCGCTAACTTCTTCGCACACAGGTCCTCTATGCCCCCTTGAAAGATAGGGTCACTGCCTCCATTTATAGAGGAACGAAAAGGATTTCCTGCTCGACAGGTAAGAGGATCAAGCGATGAGAATGGATAAACTCACCCACCAGCTGCAACAGGTTTTGGCGGACGCTCAGTCATTGGCTGTAGGGCGTGATCACCAGTTTATCGAGCCCGTGCACGTGCTCAGTGCCATGCTGCATCAGCAGGGCGGATCGGTGCGACCCCTACTCCAACAGAGCAAGGTTGACCTTGCACAATTAGGTACGGCAGTAACCGATGCCATCGACTCCCTACCAACCGTTAACGGTTCGACGGGGGATGTTCACATTTCCCAGGAGACCAGCCGGCTACTGAATCGCGCGGACAAGCAGGCTCAGGATCGAAAAGATAGCTATCTCTCTTCCGAGCTGGTATTGCTTGCCATGCTCGATAAGAGCTCACCGGTGGGCTTATTGCTCGCCCGCGCCGGTGTCGAGATCACAGCGTTGAGTGCAGCTATCGATGCGGTCAGAGGCGGAGAGAAAGTGTCGTCGGCGGAGGCCGAGGAGTCGCGTCAGGCGCTCGAGAAATACACCGTCGATCTCACCGCTCGCGCAGAGGCGGGCAAGCTGGATCCGGTCATTGGTCGGGACGATGAAATCCGTCGCACCATTCAGGTATTGCAGCGTCGAACCAAAAACAACCCGGTACTGATTGGCGAGCCTGGCGTCGGCAAAACCGCGATTATTGAAGGCTTGGCACAGCGGGTGATTAACGGAGAGGTTCCCGAGGGACTCAAGGACAAACGGATCCTGGCGCTTGATCTCGGGGCCCTGTTGGCCGGTGCGAAATTTCGGGGAGACTTCGAAGAGCGCTTGAAAGCTGTGCTCAATGAGCTTTCCAAGGAAGAGGGACGGGTCATTCTGTTTATCGACGAGATTCACACGATGGTGGGCGCGGGCAAAGCAGAAGGCTCGATGGATGCGGGCAATATGTTGAAGCCAGCCCTGGCGCGCGGAGAACTCCATTGTGTCGGTGCGACTACACTCAATGAGTACCGTCAATATGTTGAAAAAGACGCAGCCCTCGAGCGTCGGTTTCAGAAGGTGTTGGTGAACGAGCCTTCCGAGGAAGACACTATTGCAATTTTGCGGGGTCTCAAGGAGCGCTATGAGGTGCACCACAGTGTCGATATCACCGATAGCGCCATCATTGCTGCCGCGCGACTGAGTCAGCGCTACATCACCGATCGCCAGTTGCCCGACAAGGCGATCGATTTGATTGACGAGGCGGCTAGTCGTATTCGCATGGAAATCGACTCAAAGCCCGAGGCGATGGATCGACTTGAGAGGCGGCTCATCCAGCTAAAAATCGAGCGCGAAGCGGTCAAGAAAGACACCACTGATGCCGCCAAAAAACAGGTTGAACTATTGGATGATCAAATAGAAGCCATCGGGCGCGAGTTTTCTGATTTGGAAGAAATTTGGAAGGCCGAGAAAGCGGCAGTCCAAGGCGCCGCCCAGATCAAAAGCGAAATTGAGCAGATAAAGACTGAACTTGAAGCGGCTCATCGGGCGGGGGATCTGGCGCGCATGTCAGAAATTCAATACGGCGTCTTGCCCGAGTTGGAGAAGCGATTGGCTGAAGCTTCGCGTGACGACTTGCCGGCGGCGCAGTTGCTTCGCAGTCGAGTCACGGAGGAAGAGGTTGCCGAGGTGGTATCTCGTTGGACCGGTATTCCCATCGCCAAGATGCTGGAGGGCGATCGCGAGAAGTTGCTTAAGATGGAGTCGGTCCTCCACGAGCGAGTGGTGGGGCAATCCGAGGCGGTGACCGCAGTAGCCAATGCCGTTCGCCGTTCGCGGGCAGGTCTGTCAGACCCCAACCGGCCCAACGGATCCTTTCTGTTTCTGGGTCCGACGGGGGTGGGTAAAACCGAGCTGTGTAAATCCCTTGCCGAGTACTTGTTCGATAGCGAGCGCGCCATGGTTCGCATCGATATGTCGGAGTTCATGGAGAAGCATTCGGTATCCCGATTGATTGGTGCGCCTCCCGGCTATGTGGGTTACGAGGAGGGAGGCTATTTAACTGAGGCTGTGCGCCGCCGCCCCTACAGCCTGTTGTTGCTCGATGAGGTCGAGAAAGCCCATCCCGATGTGTTCAACGTCCTGTTGCAAGTACTCGAAGATGGACGCCTGACCGATGGTCAGGGGCGCACGGTTGATTTTAAAAACACCGTGATTGTGATGACCTCCAACCTTGGATCAGACTTGATTCAGGATATGGCGGGGGATGAGAACTACGAAGAGATCAAGCACGCGGTATTGGGTGTTGTCAGTCAGCACTTCCGCCCCGAGTTCATCAATCGCATTGATGAGACGGTGGTGTTTCATCCGCTGCGCCAAGATCAGATTCGAGGTATCGCATCCATCCAGTTGGCAGGGCTTCGTGGAAGGCTGGCGGAGCGGGAATTGTCCCTCGATCTCGGCGAAGACGTGCTAGATCATCTGTCTCAGGCCGGCTTCGATCCAATTTATGGGGCACGACCACTCAAGCGGGCTATTCAGCAGTTGATCGAGAACCCGCTCGCGCAATCGATTCTCAGCGGAGAATTTGCGCCGGGGGCTACTATCAAAGGCAGTTTGCGCAATGAGCAAATTGTGTTTGATTCAGCCACGGTGCATTAACAAGCCCGAACATCGCCAACCCCTGGCGGAGAGACGAGGAAAGGCCTGCGATGCAGGCCTTTTTTTGTGGGTCTTTCTTATGGAGCTTTGTTATGGATTTTTGGGCGACCAAGACAGCGGTTGAAAACGCGTTGACAGTTTTCGGGTACGGGTGAGCCAGTCCGTCATGAAACGCCAAGACATTGCTCATTGCACTGTTATTCATCCTTAACCAGCACTGTTGACTCGTTTCCGCGGCAGGAAGGCCAAACTCTGTGTTGGCTCCCGTGAACGTGGAGGACTGCAAATTCAGATCGGCGTTATGAAGGACAGGTGGCTTGATGGCGGCAGCGGGCGAAAGCGTGAACACAACGGAGAGGGTGGCTAAGGGCTTTTCTCTCATTGAGCTACTGGTGGTGATGGCGATCGTGGGTATCTTGGCAGCGGTGGCGGTTCCGAGTTATCGCGCGATATTCAGCCAGTCGCTTCAACGCGAGGGGATGCTCTATTTGTTGCAGTTGCGTTCAACCCAGGAGCGGTTTCGTCAATCGACGCGGCGCTATCAATCCTTTGACGTGTTGCGGGGCCATATTCCGCTGTCTACGCGGTTGGCAAACGAATATCGCGTCGAGGTCCAGGTCACCGAGCCCGGTGATTATTTCGTCTCCCGACTCATACCCAAGACGATGGCCGAGAACGTGGCGGCTATCTCCCTCGACAGTCGCGGTCGGCGTGAGCCCTCACATCTATGGCCATAAATGATGACTTTTCTTATTGATGTCTTGGTGGCTGGAATTGTTGCGCTGGTCTTGCTGGCAGGCGTTTATGGGCTCGCTACCGACACCGTGCAAGTCGGGGAGCGAACGCGAGAACAGCTGATGGCGCGCGTGGCGTTAATTAATCTCGAGGGGGAGTGGCGGCTGCTCACCCCCGAGGAGCGCGTGGAGTTACTGGCGAGCCCGTCGTTCTGCGCTAGCGGTGAAGTCCGGGAAGGAGGCGGGCCACAGCGCATGGAGGATTGGTGTGCGGCCCTGGTAGAGGTTTTCAGCGCTCATGGGGAGCCCGTGCTTGCCTGTCTCTCGCGTTTATTACCTAGTGGTGCCATGCGAGCGACCATCGCCTGGGGAGAGGACAGACGACCCGTCGCTGCAGGTTGTGAAGCGATCGCTGTCCCCAGCGATTTCCGTGAGTGGGTTTAGAGGGTTGCGGCTATCCCACAGACTGGCTGGCGCTACCCTAACGTCACTGCTTATTGCCCTCGCCTTATCAAGCACACTGCTCGCTACCTTGGTGGCGATATCGGCGCAGTTGATAACGGCTTCAAGGTACGCCGCTAACGAAGCAGATTTTGTCGCAACCGTGGGTTTTGCCGTGGAGGCGATCGGGGCGTCTGCTTCCGCCTATGATTGGCGAGAGGCCGCTGATCGCTCTATTGAGCCCTGCGCTCTTAAGCATCACCCTTTAGGTGTCTGGGTGGTAGCGCCCGATATGCTTACCTGTACCGGCGCCCTACCAGGCCAGGCGAATCCGTTTGCGCTCTTGACCGTTGACCAAATTTCTTGCGGGGAGGGCTGCGTAAATTCCCAGGTTCGCCGTTTGTGGTATCGCCGCGATTACGCTTGGATCCCCGGGGATGACGTTGGCGCCCTGATGGTGAGAACCTTTGGGCCCGATGGCAGCTACGGGAGGGGAGAGATGCTGGTGGCCGGATTATCCGACTGGCGCGTCTCTACGATTCGCTCGGGTGACTATGCAGTCGGTGTTACCCTCGACACGCGCTGGCGCGCCAGCCACTCGGTTGGGAGTCAAGATCAGCCGGCAGAGCTCTCGGTCAGTCTCTTGTTGCAGCCGGGGCTCATCCAGTGAGGATCTTAAGACAATACCGCTTTGGGGCCACTGGAATGACGGGCTGGGTGACTACCGCTTTTGCCCTGATTCTGCTGGGATTTACCCTGCTGGCAGTGTTGTCAGCCCACGAGCTTGCGGTCAGCGCCAGTGCTTCGCTGGCTTCCCCTCACAAGGAGCCCCCCAACGAGTAGCTCGCCAACTATTTCCCATAAAAAGTCTATTAATGCGTTGCAAAATAATATTTTATTGGTATCGTGAGGAATAGTGCCCGTTGAACGACGGCCTCACTCGTTGCATTCTAGGGAGGTTGCGAGAGGTACTGGATATGGTGCGTGGGAGCAGGGGATTTACATTAATAGAGCTGATGATCGCGGTGGTCATCGTGGCTATTTTAGCCTCCGTGGCTTACCCCTCGTATCAAAGTTATATGCGCAAGGGGCATCGAGGGGCGGCTCAGGCCTTCATGATGGAAGTCGCCCAGCGCCAGCAAAGCTATTTCATCAACAGTAGAAGCTATGCGACCTCCCTGACCGCGTTAGATTTTCCCGCGGACACCTTGGCTGGCTTTCCGTCAGACCACCCCGTCAAATCACGGATTGCCCCCTATTACACGGTTGGTGGCGTCAACCTCGGTGTGTCAGCCGGTCCACCTCCCTCCTTTACGCTTGAACTCACGCCAATATCCACCTCAATGCAATCTGATGACGGGTCGCTTTGCCTTACCAATGCGGGTGGACGTACCCGGAACTGCCAGAGCGGTGGGACGGAAGAGGCTTGGTAATGCGCCAGCATGTTGGGTTTACGCTTATCGAGTTGCTCGTTGGTGTAGCGCTTCTCGGAATTTTGATCGCGATAGCACAGCCCGCATTTTCAAATCTCATTGCCGAGCAGCGTCTTAGGCAGGTGAGTCAACAGCTTAGAAGCTCCCTTACCCTGGCACGCTCAGAGGCAATCAAACGGAATGAGGGTGTCACCGTTTACGGGCGGGGTGGCGCGTGGGCCAATGGGTGGTGCGTAGAGCCGCGGACTACGGCCGGCGGATCGCTCATTACAGCTTGTACAACAACGCCGATTGATGCCTTTGTCGCGCCTGCCGCTACCACTATCACGGCGCAGAATGGAATCAGTGAAGTGTCTTTCAATGCGTGGGGTCGCACCGCGTCCTGCCCCCGCTTTCAGCTCGAGACCCAGGCAGTGGGTAATAGTTGCAAAGTTTGCCTCTATATTGAGACTGACGGACGGATTGTTGCCAAACAGGGCGTGTGCAACACCAGCTGTCCGGGTTCTGAAGATAATAACCCTTGGGCGGGGGCCTGCAGCTCGTGATTCGAGCGAGGTTCACCGGGTTTACGCTAATAGAAGTATTGGTGACGATTCTTATTGTCGCTGTCGGACTGTTGGGGCTGGCCGCTCTTCAGGTCAATACCCTCAATAAGCAGTGTGAAACACTTCAGCGAGCACAGGTCACCGCGATGGTCGAAGACATGGCGTCTCGGATACGCATGAATCCTTCCGAGGCAAAGTCTGGGGCTTACTATGGCAGTGCCAGCGGCACTAATTGCGGAAGTTTGTTGGGTGCGGATCGCGACCTATGCGAGTGGAATGCCATGATGTCCGGAGCATCTGTAGTCGATGACGGCGTTAATCTTGCGGCGCCTCTTGATATTCAGGGATGTATCGAAGTAGGTCCGACGAGCGGCAGCGGAGAGACCGTGTTGCGGGTTAGCATGGCGTGGCAGGGGATCACGACATCAGCGGTTCCCGGCGTCAGCTGTGGTACCGGTGACTACGGGGACGAGTCCTATCGCCGGGTGATATTTAGGGACGTAGCGGTGAGATGAATTTATCTGCGCTCGCATCCACGGCTCGAACGCGCGTGACGTCAATACGCGGGTTTGGACTTGTCGAAATTATGATCGCCATGACCTTGGGCGTGCTCATTATATTGACTGTATCGACCTTGTTTTCAGACACCAGTCGCACACTCTTCGAGGTGAGTCGCACGGGTCGACAGCTTGAAAACTCGATGTTCACCTTGGATTTATTAGCCGGTGAGCTTGCCCTCGCCGGATATTGGGGGGAGGCCGGCTACCCCATTGTGGCGGATACCCAAATATTTCTCTCCGATGAAGATATTGAGACTGCCCCCGGTTCGTTGAGCTGGACTCCGGGTAGCGCCGTACCGCCAATTTGCATGGGCACGGGTGCTTCCATTAGTGGCAGTGCAGATGACAACAAGGCGGAACTGGCCTACGCCATGGAGTTCCCTGTCTACTCTGCTTCGGGGGCATCATTGAACAGCGAGTTCACCGCCAATACCTGCGGTGGTAGCGGGGCGACCGCGCGAGCAGGCTCTGAGTTTTTCGTTGTAAGGCGAGCCAGCACATGTGCGACCGGATCGTCTCCCTTGCCAACCAATAATAACTGCCCCGTCCTCGGAAATTTTTACCATCTGCAGACCAATGGCTGTTACAGCGAGAATGCGGGATTGTCTGGTGGAGAAATCAAGCTTTATCAAGTGACCGAAGCCACCGTCGGCACCTTGTTGCCCTTCACCGCCTATGACTGCGCTACAGCAAGCCCCATCTACCGCTACGTAAACAGAATCTACTATGTAGACGCTAATGACATCCTTACCCGCCTCACACTGGACAATGACGGGGGTACCATTCGCTTCATGCCCGAGCAGCTCGTGCAGGGCGTGGAATTACTGAGGTTTGAATGGCTTATTGATGCCAATGGGGACGGTGAATATGACACGGTCAGCAGAGCGCCAAGCGTCGCGGACTGGACAAACATGGTCGGCGTGAAGATCTGGTTGGTTACGAGAGCCACCACCGAGGAGCCGGGTTTCACAGACGATTTTACCTACACAATCGCAGGAGATAGTTGGACGGTACCGTCAGGCAATGAGGGTTACCGACGACGAGTTCAAAGCCGTACCGTTGATCTTCCGAATATAGGAGGGCGCCGACGATGAAGCAGTCGCAGCGGCAGGGCGGCATGGTTCTAATGACGGCGTTGATCATGCTGCTGTTGGTGACGATTATCGGCGTCGTGACTGCAAATAATATTCAAACCAACTTAGCAATTGTCCAGAATGTTGAAGCCCGAAGCGCGGCTCGGAACGCGGCGTTGACAGCGATTCAAGAGGCAATCTCGACCACGGGGTTCTTACAGGGTACGAAGGCTTTTATCGTGGGCTGTGAGGGAAGTTCCTACACGCGATGTCTGGACCTGTCGGGCGATGGTGTGGAGGACGACATCACCATTGCGCTGTCAACACCCTCTTGTATTTTTGCGTCGCCTATTCGGAACACCGAGTTGAATGTGCTCACCGATGCCGATGATGCAAGCTGTTATCAGCCGGGCCAATATTCGTTGTGTGCGACAGCTCTCTGGGAAGTCACGGCGATAGCGACTGATACCACTACCGGGGCAAAGGTAGAGATTAGGCAGGGTATACAGACTCGCACGACCACCAATCTATTGGCGAGTGCCTGTAACTAGAAAAATAGATCGATAGGGTTCGATCAAGGGGTATAGCAATGAAAGGATTCATATCAAGAGTGGCGTTCGTGCTACTTACTTCGCTGGCATCAAGCGTTGCCAGCGCGGAGGATATCGATTTATTTGCCAGCGGCCTTACCAACGAAGCTGCATCGGACTCATTACCCAATGTGATCTTTGTCTTGGATAACTCAGCCAACTGGGCACGGCAAAGCCAGCAGTGGCCTGGCGGAGACGAACAGGGGCAATCCGAGGTGGAGGCAATAAAAAATACGCTGGCGGCCTTGCCTTCCGATGTTGATATCAATGTTGCCCTGCTTGAATTTGGCACACAGGGAGCTAATGAGCAGCGTGATGGGGGATACATACGTTTTGATCTCCAATCCTACCAGTCAAACAGTGCGGCGTTTGAGTCTGAGTTGGGTACGATTTATGCCGGCATTAACGACAGTGATGAGAAGCGCGATCAGAACCGGGCCTATGGTCATTTAATCCACGACGTTTATAACTATTTGAGCGGAGGGGCCGTCAATTTTGGCGGTGCCGCAACGCCTACAAACCTGGTAGATAACAATGGCTACAGCGCCCAGTACACCAATTTCGCGTCGCCATTAGAAGAGGGTGATGTCTGCTCCGAGACCTACATTATTTTTATTTCCAATCCTCAGTCCAGCGGCCTGACCGCGGATGACACTGACAACTCGGATGCCTTGACTGCCCTGTACGCTGCGTTAGGGCAGAGCCCACCCGGCGCTCTCGCTGGTGCAAGTAGCGGCGGTCTTGATGTGCCGGAATACGAGAATACGCAGGTGAATCAGGGCTCCTCCAATGATGTATCGCTGGGTTATTCTGCCCAGTGTTATTTGGGAGCCAGCGCCTGCGACACGGGTATTGTTGCGAACGCAAGCGAAACCACGGATATACAGGCGGCATGCGCGACCTCCGCTGACGGCTGTTTCTGCGGGACACAAGGTAACCAGCGCACCACAGACGATGGCGCGGGTGGCACCTGTCCGGGAGGCGGCAACAGTAAGCAGTATCGGTATGAGGTATTTGCACCGGCTAGCTCCAGCTCTTCCGGTAGCTATGGTCCCAATGGAAATAATATCGACGGTGTCGATTGGAATCTGGACGACTGGACCAAGTTCTTGCATGAATATGGTGTGCCGCTTGAAGTAACCGCAGACGATGGCACGTCGGAAACCTACAGAGTGCCTATCACGACTTATACCTTGGATGTTTATAACGCCCAGCCTAATGTGGAGCATTCAGCAGTCATGGATGCTGCGGCGGAACAGGGTGGTGGATACCGGCAGTCTGCGACGAGCGCTGCCGAGCTGGAAGCGGCGCTGAACAGAATCTTCGGCGATATCATCGATATCAATACCTCGTTTGCTGCGGTAACGCTGCCTCTCTCGGCGACCAACCGGGCTCAGGCAGAAAACAAAGTGTTTGTGGGGATGTTCCGGCCGGGTGGACTCAGGAAGCCGCGATGGCTTGGAAATCTGAAGCAATATCAGCTTGCGGTTTTTGACGGTGACATTGAGTTGGCGGATGTGGATTATAACCGGGCAATCAATCCCCAGACGGGCTTCGCTGGCTCCTGTGCGACAAGCTTTTGGACCACCGACACAACGGATATTGATTCCAGTACCGCGGGTGATCAGCCCTACTTTGATGGTTTGGGCCTTGACCCTAATCCGGTAAGCGAATGTTCTTCGGCGTTTCTGGCGGGGAGGAGCGTCTTATCCGACTCCCCGGATGGCCCCTTTGTAGAGAAGGGCGGCGCAGCCCAGCAGATCCGACAGCAAGTTGACTCGGCTAACAGTAGTGATCGCGTAGTTCTGACGGAGGCCAGCAATGTACTTCGCGCACTCGCCTCGGGTGATTTTAGCGATGCAGCCTACTTTGATTATTTGACGGGGGAAGATCCCGGTCTCCAGGGCGGCGATTTCAAAATTGATGATGGCTCGGGCACAAACACCTATGTTGCCAACCCGGATTTGGCGGATCCAGAGGTGATGCCCGGGGCCGGTTTGCGCGCAACGATTCACGGTGACATTGTGCACTCGAGGCCTTTGACCATTAGCTACGGCCCCAGCGGCTCGGGCAGTACTGAATTCAGAATTTATTATGGCGCTAATGATGGTCTTTACCGGTCACTTGATCCCGATTCGGGGCAAGAGGAGTGGGCATTTATTGCCGAGGAACATTACGACGGTATCGAGCGTTTATATCGAAACACACCCACCGTGGATTTTTACGGCCTGGATGCCTCGCTGTCGACGTCTATCGATGCGGAGTCAAAAGACTATTTCTTTGATGGCTCGACGGGTGCGCACACCGTTTACAACAGCAGCAATCAGCTCACAACGGGCTATATTTTCCCGACCATGCGCCGTGGTGGCCGGATGATATACGCTTTTGACATCAGCCCGACGGGAAGTGCGGGGGTGCCGCCGAGCCAGCCTTCCTTCATGTGGAAGGTGGGTTGCCCCAGCTTGACGGACGACACGGGATGCACATCAGGCTACAGTAATGTGGGTCAAACATGGTCAACCCCAGTGGCAGGCTTCCTTGAGGGGTACGACAGTGGTAACACGCCGGTGCTGTTTGTAGGCGGTGGTTGGGACGACTGCCTGGATACTGATTCTGCAAGTTTTGGTTGCTCCAGCAGTGATAAAGGCGATGCGGTATACGTGATCGATGCGACCGATGGTACGTTGCTGGCTGAGCTGGCAACCGATGGCCCGGTGGTGTCGGAGGTCGAGCCGCTCGACGTCGATTTTGATGGCAAGGTGGATTTTGTTTACGCTGCCGATGCTGGCGGCGCGATCTACCGCATTTCTTTTGCCACTCTAGCCAGTGAATCAGCTTTGGCCACGGTGTCCTTAAGTCAGGGAAGCTGGACAATTAAAAAAATCGCGGAGGACTCGGGTACCGACAAGCGCTTTATGAACCGACCCGTGGTTGGCGCTGTCGGAAATAAGGTTTTCGTGACAATTGGCAGTGGTGATCGAGAGCGGCCCCTGAAGGTGAATTACCCTTACGCCAGCGACATCGACAACCGTTTCTACGTGTTGGTTGATCGACCTTACCCGTGGGATGAAAACAACGACGGTACATTGCAGGCCTCAGAGTCCAATATCAATTTGAGGACGTCGATTGACCTCGATGGATCCACCATGCTGAATGCCGCCACAGGTCTGGGGGCCGCAGAATCCATCCTAGACTTCGACGGCTGGTACTTGAACCTATTGGATCAGGGTGAGCAAGTGGTTAACCAGTCTGCGATCGGGGGCGGTGTTGTGTACTTCAACTCCTTTCAGCCCGTGGGTAATAATGACGGCCTGTGTGCAAATCTCGGTACGGCAAAGGCCTATGGGATCCCGATATTCGATCCGGTCGATGATACGGGTACCGCGTTTGGACAAGGAATACCGATTCCGCCCATTATCGTGACGGTTGATCTCGATTCTGGTGACCCAAGTTGTACTGGAGATGGGTGTGGTTCTGGAGAAATCCCTGACGAGGTTGTGACAGTATGTATTGGGTGTCAGGGGTTTGACCCTGTAGAGATTACGCCCCAAACCGATGGTCAGCTTAGCGAAGCCTTTAGGGTGGAGAATGTTGACCGACAATAGCTCTGAAACAGCAGCTCTGAAACAAGAGCGCTAAAACGAGGGTGCTACAACAAAAGCGCCAAGTAGTCTCAGCAGTTCGCAGCTTCAACGTCGCGAGCTCTGTTTAGCTGCTCAGCACGTTCAGTGTCAGTCATGAAACGCACTTCCCCGCTGTCGTCGGTTACCCGAACCCTGGGGAATGTCTCCAGCTGAAAAATGGCTTCTTTGGCCTGGGCGCACAATTCGGGGTGCTTCTCGATCCGAACCCTTGTGGCTACTTCTCGATTCCCCATGCTGCCACCCTCGCTCCCATACTCGCGCTTGGTGTCGGCAGATGCAGGGTTGCTCGCTGGATTGGTCACCGGTGACACCACGTTTGTATTGGCGCCATAGCGCTCCGCATTGATCACTGTATAGGGGGTACCCGCAGGTGGTGGCCGATCACTCATGACCGGATTGCCGTTATCGTCATTCCAACGATAAAGATCACCGGCGACACTTAATGACACCTGGCAAGCGAGTGCAAAAAAGACCACTGCCAGTCTGGGCCTTACCTTTACCAGTCTGGGCCTTACCTTTAATAGTGTTGGGAATAGTGTTGGGGGAACACCCAATGGTGTTCGAAGATTGCCAGCCTGATGGATTACCTGAGCG
>Ga0255774_10002580_pt1 | contig 13691 bp, 9 predicted proteins | sample 101ome_17_FD_179972 | JGI IMG/M metagenome (GOLD analysis project Ga0255774, IMG submission 179972) | Coastal salt marsh microbial communities from the Groves Creek Marsh, Skidaway Island, Georgia - 101407AT metaG (version 2) | ecosystem: Environmental > Aquatic > Marine > Intertidal zone > Salt...
GTCGTTTGCAAACCTTCCCCACCAGAATCCCCATGAATCGAATTGCTCCCTTTCTGTTTGCCACAGCGGCCGTTTTTGCCGGTTGCAGCGGCCCCAACGGCAGCCTTCACCGAGAAGTGAATCCGTGGATCGGCACCGGCGGCCACGGCCACACCTACCCCGGGGCCACTTCTCCGTTTGGCATGGTTCAGCTCAGCCCGGACACCCGCCTCGAGGGCTGGGACGGCTGCGGAGGCTACCACGACACGGACAGCGTGATTTACGGGTTCAGCCACACCCATTTGCAAGGGACCGGGGTCAGCGACTACGGGGACATCTTGGTCATGCCCTGCACACAATTCCACGACGGTGCCCAGTGGCGAGACAAGTACAAGAGCGCCTTCCACAAAGACACGGAACAGGGCCACGCAGGCTACTACCGCTGCGAGCTTGCGGATCACGGGGTGGTCGCGGAACTGACTTCCACCCCACGTGTGGGCGTCCACAAATACTCGCTCACCGAACCGGACACCTTGACGTGGATTGTGGATTTGGACCACCGAGACGACTTGGTGCATTACAGCATCGAACCCCGTGGAAAGCGCATGCTCGTCGGCCACCGGGTGTCCAACAATTGGGCCACCGAGCAGCACGTGTACTTCGCCATGTCGTTTGACCGCGATTTCGAATGGGGCGATCAACTGGGCCAAATCACCCGCATCGACACCCTCGAGGACGGCACCGTACGTCAAGAAATGAGCATGGTGCCCGTGTTCGTTGCGGACTTTGGGGTGACCTCGGAATTGAATGTGCACGTGGCGTTGAGCTTCTGCGACGTGGAAGGCGCCATCCGGAACTTGGAAGCGGAGACCGACGGGTTTGATTTCGCCCGGTACCGCGCAGAAAACGAAGCCCGATGGGACGAACAACTCGCCCGAATCGAAGTTGAAGGCGGCGATTCGGACGACCGCACCACGTTTTACACCGCGCTGTACCACGCCACAACCGTACCCAACCTCGCCAGCGACGTCGACGGACGCTACCGGGGAACGGACATGCGCGTGCACCAACTTCCCGAAGGCGACGGGGATCACTACACCGTGTTCAGTTTGTGGGACACGTACCGTGCCTTGCATCCTCTGCTGGCCTGGATTGAGCCGCAACGAACGGAAGACATGGTCGCCTCCATGCTGCGCATGTACCAGGACGGCGGTCAGCTCCCCGTTTGGGAATTGGCGGCCAACTACACGGGCTGCATGATTGGGTACCACAGCGTCCCCGTGATTGTGGACGCCGAAGCGTGGGGACTGAACGTCGGAGATCCTGCCTTGGCGCTCGAGGCCATGATTCAGGCCGCAGACTCCATGCACCTCGGGTTGGATGCGTACACTGCACTCGGCTACATCCCTTCAGACCACGAGCACGAGAGCGTGTCCAAAACGCTGGAATACGCCTTTGACGACGCCTGCATTTCGAGGTTTGCCGCGGCACATGACCAGCCTGAAATCGCCACCCGGTTTGCACGCAGGGCGGCGCATTGGAAAAACCTTGCCCACCCGGAAAGCGGATTCCTCCAAGCAAAACGACAAGGAGCTTGGGTTGAGGGGTTTGACCCTCGTGAAGTGAACTTTAACTTCACTGAAGCAAACGGTTGGCAATACCTGTTTGCGCCGGCCCACGACGTGGCGGGCCAGGTGGCGATTTTGGGCGGCGACTCGGCCTACCTCGCTCGGCTGGAAGCGCTCTTCTCTGCGCCCATCGAAACCACCGGACGAATCCAGCCCGACATCACGGGTTTGATTGGCCAATACGCGCATGGCAACGAGCCAAGTCACCACGTGTCCTACCTCAGCGCATACGCCGGGGACCCAGCCGCCGTTGCCGACCGCGTGTGGCAGCTCTGCCACGAGATGTACTCCAACGCCCCAGACGGCCTGTGCGGCAACGAAGACTGCGGCCAGATGAGTGCCTGGTTTGTTTGGTCTGCGCTTGGGATGTACCCGGTGGAACCCGGTTCCGGTGAAGTCGTGCTCGGGACGCCGTATTTCAGGCGTTCCGTGGTGACGCCGGCCGGGAGCTCGACGTCCACGGAAATCCGGGCGCGCGGCTGGAGTCCGGCCGCCAAATACATCACCGGCCTGCGGTGGCATGCCGCCGACGGGACGTCTTCCCCGGTCTTGAAGCGTTCGTTTCTTCCTGTGCGTGATTTGAAGGACGGCGGCATGCTCGAGCTGTTGATGTCGAGTCGGCCCGACCCGTCGTTTGGCATGCAAGCCTCAGACCGCCCCACTTCCGTTTGGGAGGCCCCAGGCTTTGTGGCCGTGCCAGGAATTGAGGCGCCCCGAACGTTCCAAAAGGACAGCACGTCGTTTCAACTCGGGCACCTCGAACCCGAAGCCCTCCTGGAGTGGAGTCGCGACGACGGCAAGACTTGGGAAGGCTACAGCGGAGAGGTTTGGATTCACCAAACCACGGACATCCAAGCACGAGCGATTGCGGGACTTGACACTTCCGTCGTGGTCAATCACCGCATTTTGAAAGTGAACCACACCTGGACCTTGACGCTGGAAACACCCCCTGACAACCAGTACACCGCCGGGGGAACGCAAGCGTTGATTGACGGCCTTCAAGGCGGAACGGACTTCCGGACCGGTGAATGGCAAGGGTACTGGGGTGAACCCATGGTGGCTACCTTGGATTTGGGGAAAGTGGAGCGCGTTGCTCAGATTTCACTCGGCGCGCTGCAAGACATCAAGCCGTGGATTTGGACGCCCAAGCGCGTGCTGTTCTCCGCCTCGAAAGACGGCAGGGACTTCGACGTGTTTCATGTCGTGGACTCCCCGGTCTCGGTGACGGACTCCACGGTCCAAGTCGCTGAATTCACGTGCAGGGTGCCTGTCGAAACCCGCTACCTGCAAATCGAAGCCGAGGCCCACGGCCCCATCCCGGAATGGCATTTGGGGCGAGGCAACGACCGTTGGATGTTCTTGGACGAAATTGTCCTCGAATTCGCCCCGTGATTGGACTGTGCTGATGGACTACTCTGAAAACCCGTTTCTTTCAAGAGGCTTGGCCTCGACTACGCTGCATCCCTTGGGACTCGAAGTGGAATCGGCCGAGGGGCCCTGGATCCGTCTGACCGAGAACCGTTGGCTCTTCGACGCCATCAGCGGAATTGGGGTTTCGAACGTCGGGCACCGTCATCCCGCAGTACACGCGTCCCTTCAGCGCCAGCTGGACGCCCATCTGCACACCCTCGTCTACGGCGAGTTTCTGCAGGAAGCCCAAACCTCTGCCGCCAAACTCCTCCTTGCCACCCTTCCCGAGGAGCTCAACTCCGTGTATTTCCTCAATTCCGGAGCCGAAGCCATTGACGCTGCCCTGAAACTGGCCAAACGAGTCACACGTCGTCGGCGCATGTTCGCCGTCACCGGCGGGTACCACGGAAACACCCACGGCGCGCTCTCCGTTTCATCCAACGAATCGCGCAAGGCCACCTTCCGGCCCTTGCTGCCCGAAGTTGAGTTTCTGACGTGGAACGATTCCCGCGACCTCAGTCGGATCGACAACGAAGTGGCATGCGTGGTGGTTGAAACGGTTCAAGGAGATGCCGGAGTCCGCATCCCGGAGCCTGAGTGGCTCTCTGCGCTCGCATCTCGTTGCAAGGAAACCGGAACCCTTCTTATCCTCGACGAAATCCAATGCGGCATGGGCCGCACGGGCAAGATGTGGGCCTTTGAACATTTCAACCTCGTCCCGGACGTGGTCTGCATGGGCAAGGCGCTCGGCGGAGGCATGCCAATCGGGGCAGTTGTTTCCTCTCGGATAAACATGGGACAATTGGCGCACGCCCCTTCCCTCGGTCACATCACAACCTTCGGAGGGCATCCGATGGCTTGCGCGGGTGCCGCAGGAGCACTGCAGGTGCTGTCCAGCCTCGACTTTGGGCACGTCGAGGCGCAAAACATGCGTTGGCAAAACGCTTTGAACGCGCATCCGGCCGTGGTTGCCACCCGGCGGATCGGTGCCTTTCACGCTGTGGAGCTCCGCGATGCGGCGGCGGTTCAGCGCGCCGTCGAGGCCGGGTTGGACGTGAAGCCCGGAGAGAAGGGAGTCCTGTTGTTTTGGTTTTTGAGCGTGCCCAACGCGTTCCGCCTCGCCCCGCCGCTGACCGCCAGCACAGAAGAAATGGCCGAGGGCCTTGAGCTCGTGCTGCGTGCGCTTGACGAAGCCGCAAAGGGCTGAAATTGCAGCATCCGCATCGCAGACCGTGACCGAGCCTGCGAGTTACCGCAAGGCCGGCAAGCCCAACTTCTCGCGCACCCAAGCGCCAAGCGCTTCGCTCGACCGCTTGCCCTCGGGGAGCACGTCTGGAAGTGTTTGCCAACCGTGAACCGCAGCGGGTTCCGTGCGTTGCCGAAAATCGGGCTGAGCGGCGCGGATTTGGTCTCGCAGCAGCTGCACGTCGGGGGCCAAAAATTCGTCCTCAGCCCACTCCATGTAGACAGGCGGCCATGGCAACGAGCCCTTCATTAAGATTGGGGAAACGAGAGGGTCGTCCGCGGGATGCCCTGCCAAGTATTGCCGGCTGTACGCCAAGGAATCCTCGCTGTCGAACGGACTGTGAGACACGTCGTTGTGCCGGATGGACTCCGCTTCTTTGCGGAGATCGCACCACGGACTCAGAAGCGCCACCCCCGCCACGTTGGACAAGTCGCCTTGTCGCGACATTTTCTGCAACGCCCCGAGCACGAGGTTCCCACCCGCCGAATCGCCCACAATTACCACCTCGTCCCCCTCGGACAAAATGCTCTCAAGCGCCTGAAACACGTCGTCGTGGGCCGCAGGGAACGGATGCTCCGGAGCGAGTCGGTAGCTCGGCAGGAGAACTCGGCAACGGCTGGCACGCGCGAGGTGCACTGCTGCAGCGCGGTACACGCGTGGACTCCCAAACGCAAACGCCCCGCCGTGAACCCACACCACCGTGCCTTCGCTCCGCTCCTTCCACGTCACCTCTGCCCCGCTCCACTCCGGACACGTGACTTCGGAGTAGTCGCCGCCCCAAGGCCCCGGGTTCAACAACGACGCCACGTCAATGGCTTGCCTGAGCTGTTGTGGCGTGGCGTGTGCCACGTCCCGACGCAAAACACGAGCAGCACGGTGGGCACTTTCGAGCCAAGCGGATTTGGACGTCCAGTCGGAAGGCCACCAAGGTTGGAGTTGTTGCTCCTGTGCCATGCCGCGAAGTTAGGGTTGGCTGCCAGCCCGCGGGGTGCGGAACACCGGGTAGCGGTTGGCCGTCCCTTCGTTGTGCGGACTCTGCTCGTAAAGCCACCTCAAGGCCCTTCCAGGCTCATCGGCCCATTCAGGGTGGGCGGTTTGGGCTGCCTCGTAGCGACTGCGAAGGCCCTCGTCTTGCCGAAGCAACTCCTCAGCGGTGTCCTCGAAAACGTAGCTCGAATAGTACTCCTTGCGTTGCAGGCAAGCGTCGAAAAAATTCCAAACCAAGAACGCGTCGTGCCCCCACGGATTCAAGGTTTCAGCGAGGTAGCGCTTGGCTGGCTGATCGGAAGGCACAACCCAATCGCCGCGGTGCAAATCCACGGGCATCACGGTGGAGGACACGGAATCCAACGTCACGGGGTGATGCCCCTCGTACGGAGTGCCTGTGGCCTTGAAGTCCTCCACCCACGTCACCTCCAACACGATCGTGGTGTCGCGCTCGAGGCGGTTCATTGCGACGCCGTTGGCCTTCAATCGCTCCACCACGTGACGCCACGCCTGCGGCACGACCCAATGTTCAGGCACCTCGCTCCAGCGTGAGGGCTCGTAACGGTTGTCAAACGGGATGCGCTTGGTCCAGGTGCTTTCGCGGTCGTACTTCAACCTTGTGCCTTTTGTGACCGCACTCCATTCGCGTCGCGACGTATATCCCGTGAAGTCCACGCTGTCGCGTTGCTCCGACGCCAACTTCCATCGAACGGGAAGGCGCGTTGCTTCGGCAACCCGAGAGGCCTCTCGTGCACGGACTTCTCGGACTTCCTTTCCGTGGACCGCCAGCCAGCCGGACAGGACCTCCAGAAACGCGTGGGTCGCGGCCACGCGTTCGGGAAACGGCTTCAACATGTGGGCCTCGGTGGTGAAGCCCAACACGCCCCACAGCGCCGTGTATCCTGTGCTGTACCGGGGCGTCTCCAAGAAGCCCAGAATTCCCTGCGCAGGCGTTTCGCCTTTGGAATACACGTAAGGGACCGTGGGCCAGCCACGCTCGGCCATGCCCACGTACAGCGCGGGTTCCATCGCGTCGCGCAGAAACGGCCCCAACACCGGCCCCGCCTTGTCCGGCTGGGTGGTGATGAGCGTCATGGTGTACGGGTAGTCCGCGCCATTCGAAGTGTGCGTGTCCACAAACACGTCAGGTTGAACGGCGTGAAACAAATCGACAAATGCGACGGCGTTTTGGCTGTCCATCTTGACGAAGTCCCGATTCAAGTCCAAATTGGCGGCGTTGCCCCGAAACCCGTAGGCCTCAGGACCGTTCTGGTTGGCGCGGGTGCAGCAATTGCGCCTCGAAGCCCCTCCGACATTGTACTGCGGAACAATCACCCAACTGGCCGTTTTCAGCGGGTGGTCGGGACCGTCCTGTTCGGACAACACTTGGGCGGCCCAAGCCAGGCTCGCGTTCACGCCGCACGGCTCGCCCGGGTGAATGGCGTTGTTCACCAAGACCCGCGTCCCTCGCCCGTCGCGTTCCAAACGCTCCGCGACGCCTACGAGCTCCGTCTCCTCTCCCGTCCCGTTCAAGCTCCCGGTTGAAGGGGCCGGCTCCGCTGTGAGCACCAAGGCGTAGATGGGCCTTCCGACGTCGCCGATGCCCACCTTGTGAAAGGTGCATCGCGCGTCGGAAGCCGCCAGCATCTCCGACCACGCCACGGCTTCCTCGTAGGTGGGCGTGCGGTTGGCCGTCATCAAACTGTCGACCGTCCAATGCTCCGTGGCAATGGTCCGTTGCTCTCGCGCTGGGCTGTCGGCCTCTGTGCCGCATCCGCCCCAAATCAACGCCCCCGCAAGAACTGCGGCTCCCCAAATCCGTTCCATTCGATGATGCATCATGAATGCAAATGACGGAACTTTGTGCGGAGAACTGCGTAAGGACCCATTCGTCCCTTGCGATTTGGACCTGACATGATTCGATTTACCCCCAACAACCAAGCCGTACCCAAGGCCGGCAACGTGCTCTTGAGCGAACCGTTCTTGGACGACCCTTACTTCGGTCGCAAGGTGGTGTTGTTGTGCGAACACAACGAAGAAGGCAGCTTTGGGTTTGTGCTCAACAACTTTGTGGACATCGACGTGGATGAAGTCATGGACGACCTGCCCAAACTCAACACGCGCATCAGTGTGGGAGGTCCGGTGAAAAATGGCAACCTCTATTACCTGCACACCCGAGGGGACATCGACGAGAGCATTGCAGTGGTGGATGGAGTGTACATGGGGGGCGATTTCGATCGCATCAAAGACCTTCTTCTGTCGGGGGAATTGACTTCCAAAGACATTCGGTTTTTCGTTGGGTACAGCGGTTGGTCGCCGGCCCAATTGCAGGACGAGATCCGCAGCCGTTCGTGGTTTGTGGCCGACGCCGACCGAAACGACATCATGCGCACCGACGAGGAAAACGAGACGTTTTGGAAACGGCTCATTTCGGGAATGGGCGAAGGATTCACGCACATTGCCAACGCGCCCAACGACCCTTCGCTCAACTGACTTCGACGGAAATTCGGTAGCCCGCGTGGGCACGCACGTTCCACACCCGGCCGTCCTCAAACAGCCAGTACTGGCCTTTGATGCCAACCAAGCGCCCTTCGATTTCTGGGCACTTGTCAAGCTTGGTACTTGAGACCTTGGGCGGATAAGCCTCCACAGGGTAGTTCAGGGACACCACCTCGTCGGACATTTCCAAAAAGGACTCGTAAGTCACGCCCAACGTGTCAAAGCACTCCTCCTTCGCCTCCACCAGAGCTGCCTCGTCCAACCTGACGTCTTGAAGCATGCCGCGCCATTGGGTCTTGTCTGAGAGAACCTCTTTCAGCGCCACCTCCATCTCTCCTGCGAGCTGCCTGTACGGGGTGTTGGCCACAACCACCGCCCCCACGGCGCCTTGATCCACCCAGCGCGAAGGCACATTTGCAGCCCGCGTTACGCCCACCTTCAAGTGGGAAGTTTGACTGACGTACACCACGTGTGGCGTCAGGTGATGCTCGCGCTCCCAAGCCTCGTCTCGAAGGGCGACCCCTTCGTGAATGCGGCTCAATTCCGGGCGCAAAATGCTTGGACAAGCCAGGGGTGACTTCAAAAAAGCGTCGTAAGAAAGCCCTTCGCCGTAGGTCTTTCGAATCACCCTTCCCGACTCAATGCAGTGAATGGCGCCCTGAAATCGAATCGAAACCTCGCGGCCAATCCACTCCGTGGCGTCCACTTCGTCCAATTGCGTCAGGACATCGGCGCCACGAAATCGGTACGACACCCTGCCTGCGTCGTCCACAACCGACCCCATTTTTCTCACATTTCCTTCCCAAATCATGAGGCAATGTTCGGAATTCATGGCGGATGATTCCTATTTTGTCCGCACGATTCATTATTTTAGTTCCAAACACCCATTCATGAAACAATTTCTACTCCCTGCATTGTTGTTGACAGCGGGCGCCCTCCAAGCCCAATTGTTCACTGACGACTTCGAAGGTTACGCGGTCGGCGACTACATCTCCGTCGAAGGCGCTCCCGCTTGGGCCGTCTGGACGGCAGGCAACGAAGGAGGCGCAATGGACTCCCAGATTTCAGACGAAGCGGCCTTGTCAGGCACCCAATCGATGAAGATTTTTGGGGGCGTCGCGGGCGGCCCCATGGACATCATGCTCGTCGCTGGTCTCACCGGTGCTTACGAAATCACTTTCAGTATGCTTATCCCTGAGGGCAACGCAGGCTACTACAACGTTCAGGAAAACCAAAGCCCTGGCGTGGCTTGGGCTTTTGAGTGCAACCTCAACGGAAACGGCACGGTCAACTACAACATTGACGGAGGCACGTACACGCTTGACGCAACGTACACCCCAGGAACGTGGTTGAAGATCACGCACCTCATCGACACCGACTCCGACTTGATGCACCTGTACTACGACGACGTGTACTTGGGCCAGCTCCCCTACGACGGAGGCCAAATTGGCGGTGTGAACTTTTACGCAGCTGGAGACGGCATCAACGTCCCCACGTACTACATCGACGACGTTTTCGTGGACGTCACCGACCCTGTGGTTGACAACGTGCAGGCCATCACTCCGCTCGAGTGTGTGTTTGGCCCCAACCCCGCTCAAGACTTCGTTCGCGTCCAGGCCAACTTGGACAACGCCACGGTTCGCATCCTTGGACTCGACGGCAAGGTGGTGTTGGAACAACGTCGCAACGACCTCGTGTCAGGTGCACAGCTCAACCTCGACTTGAACAACGGCATTTACCTTCTCGAGCTGACCAACGGTGCAAAGCGCGTCACCCAGCGCCTGGTGATTCAGAAGTGATCGAACATCTTGCCCGAACGGGACAATCATAAAAAAGGCCGGCTCATTGAGAGTCGGCCTTTTTCATGGATCAGCCTTTCAACTCAAGACTTGAAGCCATGCCTTTTGGTGGGCCCACGCCACTTCCAGGGCTTCTGCCCAAACCCTCGAGTCCTTGCATGGGTGACTCATCCCAAACACGTGATCCGCACCTGGAATCGGGCAAAACGTCCCACGTTTTGCCCACGTTGAAATTCGTAGGCCTTCCCTCCAGTCCACCGCGGAATCGCCTTCTCCGTGGACCACAAAAACGGGTGCCTCCAATCCGACCACTGCACGCTGCACAGACAACTCCTCACGTCTGTTGACGGCCTCTGTGTAAAACGCAAACGGGTGCGACAGGACTTGTCCTGTCCTGCCATTGACGACTTTGAGGCGGTCTGTCCTTTCCCATCTCCGAAGGCCGTCTTCGTCTGGAAACCGTGAGAACACGTCGGAGACCGGCGCCCACAAAGACACCCCAGACAGCGAGCCGCCCTCTTCTTCAAAGTGACGCGCTCCGGCAGCTGCCATTGCCCCCCCGCGACTGTGCCCCAGGACCACCAACTTGGTTCCGGGCCGCGCGATTTTGTTCAAGGCCCAGGCAACCTCGTCCCGCTCGAAGTGGTAGCGGTTTTGGCTCCAAGCCTCCTCGTCCAAGCAGTCTTCACGAAACGGTTCAAGGTGTCCGTTGTGGGAAAAATCCATGCGCCACACCTCCCACCCCTCTCGGGCCCAGCGTTCAGCCACACCCTTCCAATTCCCCCACTCCCGGAATCCCTTGTATCCGTGAACCATCAGGGCCACACCTTGCACGTTTTCCCCAATCAAAGAGGCGTGCCGGGTCCAATTGAGTTGACCGTGGGGACCTTGCCATGCACCCGTTGTGGTGGCTCCAGCTTGACGGCGCGCCCAATCAACAGGATCTGGAACGGACCAATCAAACCCCAATCCCGCAAGACGCTCTGCACTCACTTGTCGCCTCCTTCCTCCTTCCACAAGGACAGGCAGCTCTCCGGGTGACAACGAAGCCTCCAAGAGCTCTCGGCGGGACGACGCGTTGGGGGACACAACATTCAATGCCTCAGGAACGTGGCCTTTTCTCAACGCCACAAAAACGCAAGCCCGAGCAGCATCCTCCTCGTGGACCCATTGCACCTGGCCATCCGCCTCCCGAACGGGAACACGCCTCGTCAGCGCCACCGCGGGGTGTCGGGCCTCGGAGAACAAACCTCCGAGTCGCAGCGACACGAACGGCACCTTTCCCGCTTCAAGGTGAATCTTTTCGAGCGCCAACATGTCTACGCCGGTGTGCCTTGACGCGATGTGAATCGCATCCGACTCCTCAATCCCTCCCGCCTGCAGTGGATCGTACACCGCCGTGGACGACGTCCAAATCAACCTCCGCACTCCCGCTCGGGCAGCCGCATCATGCAATTCGCGATGAAACTCCTCTGCATGAGCTTGCCCCTTTCGTGAAGGGACTGTGACGCACCACACCTCCGCTCTTGTTTCCACCAATTCCATCCAAGATGCGCCGGGCTCCCAGCGCCAGCTGATCGCACGAACTCCAAGGCAGGTCAAGGCCCGAGAAGTTTGGGGATTGCTGGTGGTCGCAGTCACGCTCAACCCAGCCTCCGCCAAACGACGAGCTGCCCTCGCTCCGACGTTGCCCGCCCCCAGCACCAAAGCACGTTGAAAAGGTGATTCCATTCAGTTGCAAATTCTTGTGATGCGTTGGCACAAAGATTGCTTTCTCCCCTGCGCCTCGCACTACATTTGAACGACAAAACTCGTCTCGATGGGAATTCAACCTTTGCACCGCTCACTTCGTTCATTGGCAAAGTCTGCCTTCACCGTCCTGGTGGCCTTGGGATGGAGCGCCCACACTTGGTCCCAAAACAACGTAACCGTTCACGTCGAGGGCCTCTCCAACGACACGGTCTACCTTGCCAATTACTACGGCGCCAAGCTTTTTTACAACGACACCGCAGTGACCGACGAAAAGGGCACGGTGGTCTTTGAAGGCAAGCCTTTTGAGGAAGGTGGGAAATACGCCTTGGTCGTCCCCGGCCCCAAATTTTTCGAGTTCCTCATGGTCAGCGAACCCATGGAATTCAAAACCACGGCAAGCAACCCCAGCGGCGACCTCGAAGTGCTTCAGAGCAAAGAAAACGACGTCTTCTACAGCTACCTGAGCTTCATCAAAGACAAGAGAAGCGAACGTGCGCCCTTCGATCGGGTCCTCCAAGACAGTTCCGCCACCAAAGATGCCGTTGCCGAAGCCCGAGCTGGAATTCAAAAGCTGACCGACGAAGTCAACGAATACCAGTACTACCTGACCAACGATCCGAGGAACTTTCTTTTTGGCAAGTACCTGAAGATGGTGACGGAGCCTCAAGTCCCGGATGCGCCTGCAGACGTGGAAGACACGGCCATGTGGCAATACATGTGGTACCGCGACCACTATTGGGATCGCCTGGATTTCAGCGACCCGCGTTTGGTGCGCGACGGAGCGTTTGATCAACTCATATCGCGCTATTGGTCGAAGGTTTTGCCCCAGATTCCGGACACGATGATTGCGGAAGCTCATTCGCTGTTGAAGCAAGCCTTGGACGCCGGAAACAAGGATTTCTTCAAGTACATGGTCCACCACATGACGTACGCCAGCGAGTCGTCGAAGATCATGTGCATGGACAAGGTCTTTGTCGACCTCGTCAACGCCTATTACCGCACGGGCATGGTGGACTGGCTGAACGACGACCAATTGAAGAAAATTCTTGAACGCGCAGACGATTTGAAGCACACGCTTTGCGGCAACCGCGCCCCCGACATCACCTTGCCCGATTTGGACCAAGAGAACTGGGTGAGCCTTTACGACGTGGAAGCCAAATACACGCTCATTTGCATTTGGGAAAGCACGTGTGGGCACTGCAAGAAAGAGATGCCCAAACTCGAACGCATCTACGACGAATGGAAGCCTCGCGGCCTCGAGATTTTTGCCATCGGAAACGACTTCGAACCAGAACCTTGGCAGAAATACATCCGCGAAAAGGAGTTTACGTCGTGGATCAACGTCAGCGACAACCCGTTAATCAACGCTCAAGACAGCGCAACTGCCTTGATTTACGGCCGAGTCACCAACCTCGAAAGCTTGAATTTCCGTACCACGTTCGACGTGTACGCCACACCGAAAATGTTCTTGCTTGACGAGGAAAAGAAAATTCTCGCCAAGCAAGTCGGTGCTGTCCAACTCGCAGAAATCCTCTCGCAGCTCGAGGGCCTCGAAGAGACGGTGCCCTACTTCGCACCCGACGAGAAAAAAGAGAGCGCTGAAAACGACCACTAACCGGCCGATTTTCAATAAAAAGGGCCTGAATGTCAGACTTCTTCCAAGGTCGACTACCTTCGCCGCACATTTTTTAATTCTTTGCAGTGAACATTTTTGTAGGAAACCTTGCATGGGGCGTGGACGACATGGCCTTGCGTGAAGCATTTGAGGCCTTTGGTGCCGTTGACAGTGCACGAGTCATCCACGATCGCGAAACCGGACGGTCTCGTGGTTTTGGATTTGTTGAAATGCCTAACCAGGAAGAAGCTCAAGCAGCTTTGGACGGCATGGAAGGAAAAGACCTCATGGGTCGTCCCATCCGTTGTAACGAGAGCCAGCAGCGCGACCGTCGCTGATTCTCTCTTCTTTAGAATCATCAAAAAAGCCCCGGCCGAGCCGGGGCTTTTCTGTTGAATGAAATTTCACGTCCGCTCTTTTTCTGAGGCTATTCTTCGTCGCCAGAATTGATGTCGCATTCCTGGCCAAACGCACTGAGCAGATTGAGAAGGTCCCCCGTTCCAACAGCCCCGTTCCCGTCCGTGTCGAAGTAGCAGGCTGCGGTGAGTGTGACAGGGACACAAAGCCCAAGCACTTCGTCCCAAATCGTGTTGGGTCCGCAAGCTTCTTCCGAAGGCATACACGTGCTCGAGGGGATGCAGGTTCCCGTAACCTCGTCAAATTCAGTCCCCGCACCACAAACACTTTGCGGAACAAAATTGCCCTCGCAATCCTGGTAAGAATCCGGGTACGTGCAGGAACCGTCCTCAAGAATTGCCAGCCCAAACCCTGCCACT
>Ga0255774_10002583_pt1 | contig 13680 bp, 10 predicted proteins | sample 101ome_17_FD_179972 | JGI IMG/M metagenome (GOLD analysis project Ga0255774, IMG submission 179972) | Coastal salt marsh microbial communities from the Groves Creek Marsh, Skidaway Island, Georgia - 101407AT metaG (version 2) | ecosystem: Environmental > Aquatic > Marine > Intertidal zone >...
CCCCTTTGAAACACCCCCGCCATCGACGCCCACCCACCGCGAGCGATCGCCGCGAACGTCCTCGCGAAATCCCCTCCGTCGCGTTTTAACCCTTCCGAGCGCGCGCGCGATCGCCCGCACCCCCCGCCTCTCTCGCGTCTCCCGCCCGTCCGCTCCTTCGGAGCCCCCTCGCGCGCGCTTTGTTTTACGCACCTGCGCGTGATCGGTGATCCCGACCGTCGCGACGTCGCCTTCCGCCTTGGCCCACTCGTGCGAGGGCATGTACTTCAATCCCTCGATCACTGCGTGTTTCCGTCCGTCGTCCATCGTCGTCAGTCCGTCGCGTTCGGGAGAGTTCGTTCGTTTTATCCAAATCCATCCATCGCTCGAGTCGCGGTAATCCAAATCCAAATCCATCCATCCGTGTGTGGTCGAGTGCGATGCCGATGCCGATGCCGACGCCGACGCCGCGCGAAGGTCTGGTCTCACGCACCGGTGGAGTACGCCGCGCGTCCCGCACCGACGGCGGAGCACGCCGCGATGGGCGCGAACGCTGGGAAGTTTCTGCTCACGCGCAACAGCGCGCTTCTCGCCGACATGATGTCTGACTGACTGACTGACTGACCACGGCTCGCTTGTGACGACGACCCGACGAGACCCGACCGGACCCGACCCGAGACGAGATGCCGATCGGACCGTCGGGTACATTTATTTATTTACCGGTATCACCATCCGTGTAATAAATACCGTTCGTGATCGCGTACGATGACACCGGAAGAACTGTTCCGAGAAAACGAAGCGTGTGATGCACGACGAGTCGTGCGTGAGTGGTGAGTCACGAACGGTCGGTTGTGAATCGAAAGGTCGCGCGAGGGGGGGGGTCGTTGTCGTTCTCCGTCGACGTCGTCGTGCGGACGTCGTCGTCATCCGAAAGCACCCGCGTGTGGACGAGACGCGCGTCGAGCGAGCGATCCGTCGAAAAATCAAATCTCGAACCGCCGGTGAACCTGCGTCGACGTACGTCGCGGAAGTGCGCGACGCCGCGGATCGGCGCGAAGGTAGAGAGGTACGCATCGATCGACGTCGCGCGTCTCGTTCGTTTCGCGCTCGGGGCACCGCCAACGCGGTGGGCGGTCGCGATGGGTGACGGCGAGCTTTTTCGAGGAATATGCCGTGCGGGACGACGACGCGGTGACGGATGGATGGATATGGATGGGTGTGGATGGTCTTCTTCGTCGTCCGGGACGACGCGGTGACGACGGTGAAGACGGTGACGACGACGACGACGACGACGATAGAGAGGGGTTGAGTGGATATGGATGGGTTGGATGCGGGCGGGCGACGACGACGAAAAGGAGGGTGGCCGGATGGAGGTTGAGACGCTGCCCACGCGGATAGATCTCGGGATCTGGACGGACGCCGAACGGTTGGTCGGTGTTTTGGGTGATTGCGCGTTGGAGCGCGTCTTGGTGTACGACGGATAACACGCGAGAGTGTTTTGTCGTCGTCGTCGTCGTCGTCGTCGTCGTCGTCGATGGGTGGATGGGTGGATGGATCGATCGCGAGAGGCGTATTTTCAAACGCTCGACTGACTGACGTAAACGCTCGTCGTTTTCTTAATCTCGTAGCGGTTCGACGTTGCGTAACCACAATGTCGGTGCCGATGTTGGGTGACCTCGCGGCGTCGTTGACGTCGTTTTCGTCACAAATGGCGCAGTTTGTGGCGGAAAACGTGACGTTTTCTTCGAATGATTTGTTGCTTCTCGGAAGTAACATGATTGCGTGCGCCTTTGTGTACTACTTTTTGAGAGCGCTCAAGCTCCCGGACCACTCGTGGTACTTGACTCTGTACTCGTCCTTTGTCACCTCGTTCGTTGGCTTGTACTTGTTCTACCACGTGTGCAACGACGGATTCACGGCGACGATTGACAACGAGACAGACATTACTCGTTACGCGGCAATTTTTTTCATTGGATATTGCATCATGGACCTCTTGTTGGGTAGCATCCACTACGAATCCTTGTTGACGTACGATGACGGTTGGACGCATCACTTTTTGTACATTGCCGTCTGCGCGTACCTTCTTCACGACGGTCTCACCTCTCTCTTCGCCATTGCCCTGGTTGAGGAGTTGCCGATCGTCTTGTTGTCCGTGTACGAAGTGCAAAACAAGCAGCGACCGTCCCTCTTGTTTGGAGTGCTCTACTTTTTCACTCGCATCGTGTTTCACACGGTACTCATCTACAAGGCGGCTCCCTTCTCCACTGTTGTCTTCACTGTTGGTTTGAGCTTGTTGACGCTTCACGTCAAGGAGTTCCAAAGATGGGTTCGCGGCTACTTGATGCGTTCTCACAGCCGCACTCGCATGCCGTTCAAGGGTAAGCTCGCGCTTTTCGCCGTCATGCTCGTGGCGCACACCGTCGCGCACGGCTACGCGGCATACGACTTGCTCTTCAACAAGTACCCGCAACCGCCATCGACGCCAATCGTGGCCATGCATGCTGCCATCTTCGCCATGTTCCTCTACCGTTTCGGTGTCGTCGTGCACGATGTTTACACGCAAAACTTCATCATGACGTCCATCGGCAGAAAGAAGATCATTTACAACATTTCTTGGGAGGATCCGGCGGTTGACCACAAGGTGATGCACATGAACGACGAGGACGTCGTGCTAACGATTTCTTCCGCCGGTTGCAACGTGCTCGACTACCTGTGCCAAGGACCGAAGAAGATTATCGCCGTCGATATGAACGCGGCGCAGCTTCACACTCTCGAGCTCAAGCTTGCGTGCATCCGAGCGCTCAAGTGGGAACAATTCTTCGCCATCTGGGGTCGATCCGATTATAAGGTTTTCAAGTCTGTCTACGAGGCGAAATTGAGACCGTTGCTCAAGGAAGAGACCGCCGAGTTCTGGGACTCTAACCACAACTTGTTCCGCGACAACTTTATGTTTGCCGGTACCTCTGGTTTGATGGCGAAGATTTTGTGTCTGCCGCTTCGACTTTCTGGCGTTCGTAAGCGCGTCATGAACCGCGAAGAATTCTCCCCGGATTCGGGCGGAATCTTGTTCAACTTGACTCTCAAGTTGTGCTCCATGACTTCTTTGTGGAGCTGGATCGCACCGCTCGGCGGTGTGCCACTCGAACAGCTCAACTTGTTGAGCCGCAACCCTCAAGTCTTTGTCGATCGCCTCGTCGAAGTCCTCAAAGTGCGCATCTGGAAGCCGAACAACTACTTCTATTATGGCTACATCGTGGGTGAATTCGCCCCGGATTGCTGCCCGCGCTACCTCGAGCAAAAGAACTTTGCCAACTTGAAGAAGCGAGTCGATCGCGTCCAACTCTTCCACGGTACGTGGGCGGATGCCGCCGTCGCCGAGGGACCGGGCTCCATCACCATCGCGTCGCTTCTTGACTCTATGGATTGGATGCCCCCAGAGATGATTGCCGAGAACATCTCTAAGGTTGTGGCCAACATGGACAAGGAAAAGGGTAGAATCTTCTGGCGGTCCTTTGCCGATCACGTCCACTCTCCGGTCCTCGCTCACCTCGACGGTACTCTCGTGCCGGAGTACGACCGCGTCGGCTGGTACTTGACCCAATTCATCGCGCCGACGCCGAAGAACTACAACCCGGACATGATTGTCCAACAAGGCAGCGGTCGTACGTTCAAGAACTCCTTCTTCGGTGACGTTGCCGTCATGTCTGCCATGGCGAAGCAAGGTTTGACTCGAGTGAAGGATGTGCGCGCCTTCTACAAGAACCAAGGCACGCGTTACGATGGCTTCCGCGAAGCTCTTCTCCCGAGCCGCGATGTCTTCATGCGTCACGTCATTCCGTGGGCTAAAGAACCGAAGACTTGGGTTTCTGTTGGCTGTGGCACCGCGCGTGACATTGAGTTTGTCGTCGGTCACGTGAGAAAGTGCAACACCAAGGTGTACTTGTGCGACTTGTCGGACGCTTTGCTCGAAATGGCTCGCGAACGTGTCATGGAGCTTGGCCTCGCGCCTCAAGTTGTTTTGGTCGAGGGCGACATCAACAGTGCGGCAACGAAGAAGAAGCTGCCAAAGCAGGCTGATTTGGTCACGTGCTCTTACTGCGTCACCATGATTCCGGAGTGGAAGAAGGCGATGAAGACCATGTCCGACTTGGTCAAGCCGGGTGGCAACTTGGCGTTGATTGATTTCGTTGAACGTGAGGGTAGAGAGCGCAACTGGGATCAGCGTTTGTATAAGTGGTGGTTTGCGATGGATGGCGTGTTTTTCAACAAGGAGCACCGCGAATGGTTGCTCAGCCAAAAGAACTTCAAAAAGGTGTGGTACAGCGAAGAAGAAGGGCGTGTACCGTACACTCCCTACCATCCTACGCACTACATGTATTGTGGCGAGAAGCTGGCTTGAGAGAGATTGAGATTAATACACCGAGTCGTTTAACATTGAAGGATGAGAATTTAGTAGCTCTAGGAGTGAGAGATTGAACCGCGCAAAGCCGCGAGTCTCTCGAGTTTTTTTGCCCATCCGTCCTCGCGAGGATGGGTGGACGAGCGCCGTCGAGAACCATTCCTCGCCGGTCGAACTTCATCGACGCTTTCGCTAGCACTAGTGGCGCAGCATATCATTTCATACGCATTTACATAGTCCAAACCAACAATCAATTACGTATTCACTCGTTTCCGCGTCGACTGATTGTGCGACCCACTCGCGTCGCGTCGCGGTCGCGGTCGCACTCGCATCCATGGAAAATATTCCTTAGTGTCTGTTACTGCTTGCTCATACACTTTTCGCGTCGACCGCGTGTTGAGACCCTCGGAAGCGGAAGCGGAAGCGGAAGCGAAGCGGTGCGCGCGACCACACACCGAGCCGCCGTCTCGTTCGCTCGTCGACGCGAAAGGACGTGCGTCAGAAGGGGTTCAACGCATCAAGTAATCGACCGGTCCGTCGGTGCGGTGCAGCGAGCGCGGTGCAGTCATGGCGCCCTCGTCGCCACGTCAGAGCATGGACAGCCGAGGGTCGTCTGGACACTTAGCGAGCGACAACTTGCCCGTGGGGGCGTCTTCCGGGTTGCGCTCGCCGTATCGAGTGGAGATGGAAGATGAAGATGAACGCTTCGAAAGCACGAACGGGTCAAAGTACGGAGACGGGAGCACGTCCGGGGATGAACTGACGAACAAGCCGGGTACGGCCAAGTTTTTGCAGTACACGGAGAGACACCTCACGAGCGAGCTGTTGTTCTGTGCAAGCATGGGTAACTTGAAGAGGCTCAAACGGGTTTTGGAAAAATCGGGCAAGTCGATCACGAGCGAACCGTACGCGGATTACGATAATCGAACACCGTTGCATGTCGCCGCGAGCGAAGGGTCTTTCGCCGTGGCTGACTGGTTGGTCAAGAGCGGCGTGGGAATGAATCCGGTCGATCGCTGGGGCTCGACGCCGCTGGAGAGCGCTGTGTACGGTAATCACGGCGATTTGATCAAAATGTTGGCGAAAAACGGGGCAAAGATCAAGGATAGAGTCAGTGGAACCTTTGTGCCGCTCGAGGAGTCGCACCTGAGCGGCGCCGTGCGAAGCGTCTCTTTGCCGACGGACACGATGGCTTGGGAGATTCCGGATGGCGAGTTTTCGCAGGTGAAAGAGATTGGAGCGGGTGCTTTTGGTGTCGTGTACAGCGCTATCTGGCGTGGAACAAAAGTCTGTCTCAAGCAACTTCACAAGCACCTTAACGCCGACGAAGTGGCGCAGGCGGAATTTAGGTTAGAGCTGAAGATTATGCAGCAACTTCATCACCCTCACATCGTGCAGTTTCTCGGCACCACCGTCTCGGCGGATGGCTTAACCTCGATCGTTTCCGAGTACATGGCCGGTGGAAGCTTGGAGACGTTGTTTAGAAACGAAGAGGTGCTCTCGTTGAAGGTGTCGACGAAGATGGCGCTCGACTGCGCTCGCGGCATGGCGTACCTTCACGGACGCTCACCGCTTCCAGTCATCCATCGAGACTTGAAACCTGGCAACTTGATGCTTACCGCCCTCAGAACGCTCAAGATTGGCGATTTTGGTCTCTCCAAAACGCTTTCTGTGAGAAACAAACTCCCTCAGGAAATGTCTCAAGCGTTCAACATGACGGGTGAAACAGGTTCTTACCGATACATGGCTCCCGAGGTTTTCAGACACGAATTCTACGGCCCAGCCGTGGACGTATACGCGGCATCCATGATTTATTACCAATTGTTTTCATTCCAGCAGCCGTTCTCCGGCCGAAACCCGGTCGACGCATGCAGAGCTGCCAGTCTGGAAAACCTCAGGCCACCCATACGCGAAGGATACATGCCCCCCGAGCTCGCCTCCCTCGTCGCCAGAATGTGGGATCCCATCGTCAAGCGGCGTCCAACTTTCATCGAAATCATCGACATTCTCTCTCCAATCGTGGAAAAGTACGCCACGCAGCCCGACGTCGTCGGTCCCGGGTGTTGCGTCGTCTCGTAATACACGAAGGCATCAAATCTTTCTCAAAGGGCTCTCCCACATCACCAATCGTAATAATAGTTCAAGTACATACATTATATTGAAATGTGCACATACAATAATTCAAAAAATACATATCACCAACTATGATATCCATCAAAAATGTTTACTACTTAGTCTGAAAACAACTTGAATACGAATGGGATAAACCACGTTTGACGATGGAATGTTCGCAGACGGCACGGCACATACCCACGCGCGCACGCACGCGAGGACGCGGCGCGGGGAAACGACTGAACCACCACCACCACCCACTGCGTGCGTCCATCGTCGTGCGCACTGCGTTGTATGGACGACGAAGACGCGTACGCGAGCAGTGACTCGGAGGCGTACGCGTACGATTCGAGGGACGAACTGACCGAGGGCGAGAGCTCGTTCGAGGCGTACACGGAGAGCGAGGAGAGCTCGTTCGAGGTTGAGGACGAGACGTACGGCGACGAGGAGTACGAAGAAGAGGAGGCGTACGAGGATTCTGTCGACGAGACGACGCACCAGTCTGTTGGGGCGACGACGACCGTCGGGGTGGAAGAGACTCTGACGCGAGGAGGAGGCCCGATCGAGGGTTTCGAGGGCGGGGCGAGGACGGAAGAGACGCCCGCGGCGGTTGGTGGCGGCTTTGAGCGCGCGCGCGAGGTTGAGGCGACGAGAGCGACGGAAACGGCAGTTCCCATGGCTGGGGCTGGGGCGGAAGACGATCGCATGAGCGAAGAGGAGGAGTACGAGAACGAGGTTGAGGAGCAAGGCGTCGGGGCTGGAGAGGCGACGGGCGGAGACGCGTCGAGCGGGGTCGAAGCCGCCGCCAAGTTCCGCGCCGCTGGTAACGCGGCGCCAATGTTGGCCAAGTCGTTTGCGAGCACTGTTCGCGAGGCTGCCGGCAGCGCGCTCGCCGCTGTCAAGCCAAAGGCGGCTCCTGTGGAGCCCCTCGTCAAGCCGGACCCGAGCGACAAGGACGCGATGAGAACGTACGAGCTGCAGATGCTTCGCATCAAGCTTTTGCGTTTGGCGTCTAGATTGGATCAAAGCCCGAGAAACACAGTTGTTGCGCAAGTCATCTACCGTCTCGAGCTCGCTGAGCAGCTCAAGGCGGGGAAAGGCGCCCAGAAGGATCCGTCAAACTCGTCGTTTGATCGCGCAGTGGCGCTCGCCGAACAAGCCGAAAAGGATGGCTCCGACACCGATTTGGACTTTACGTGCACCATCTTGCTCTTGGGTAAGAGTGGTGTCGGTAAGTCTGCCGTCATCAACTCTCTCTTGGGTGAAGGCTCGGCGCCGTCGGGCACCTCTGACGCCGACTCCACCAAGAAGGTGCAGCTCATCGAGAAGAAAATTCATGGCATGACTCTTCGTTTGATTGACACTCCGGGTCTTCAAGCGTCCGCGTCTGACATCAGATACAACTCTACCATCATGAATGACGCCAAGAAGTTCACCAAGACGCACAAGCCGGACATTGTCCTTTACTTTGACCGCCTTGACATTCCGTCTCGCTCTGACGCGGCTGACTTGCCGCTCTTAAAGCAAATCACAAACACCTTTGGCCAAGCCATCTGGTTCAACGCCATCGTCGTGCTCACGCACGCCGCCGCCGCACCGCCGGATGGAGCGAACGGACAACCAATCTCTTACGAGATGTACGTCGCTCAGCGTTCTCACATTGTCCAACAAACGATTCGTCAAGCTGCCGGCGACATGCGCCTCATGAACCCGGTTGCCTTGGCTGAGAACCACCCGCTCTGCCGCACCAATCGTGCGGGCGAGCGCGTGTTACCGAACGGTCAAGTTTGGAAGCCGCAATTGCTCCTCTTGTGCTTCGCCTCCAAGATTCTCACCGAGGCTAACGCCTTGTTGAACCTCCAAGCGGATCAAAAGGCGGCGCAAGCGAGCAGAGCCGGCATGATGGGCCAACAAAAGGTTCCACCGCTTCCGTTCTTGTTGTCCTCCCTCATCACGACCCGCAAGCCGCGTCGTTTGGTCGAGTACGCTGACGACGACTTTGAAGATCTCGAAAACGAGATCATCTCCGGCGAACCATCTCCGTACGACATCCCTGCGGACCAAATGGAGCCGTTGCCAACGCCCAAGCAGGTGTCCATTCCGGCGCCCGATCCCCAGTTGCCCCCGTCCTTCGACGGCGACTCCTCTGCGCACCATTACCGCCAGCTCGAGTCCAACCAACAGTGGTCGTGCCGACCGATTGTTGACGCGCACGGCTGGGATCACGAAACTGGTGTCGAGGGCTTCTCCGTTGAGCACCAATTTGTGCTCAAGGATCAAGTTCCGGGTGTTGTGCAGGCGCAAATTTCCAAGGATAAGAAGGACAGCAACTTCGGTTTTGAGGGTGAAATGTCCATCCCGCACTCTAGAAACTTGATTTCTACGACGGGTGTCGACATTCAAACTGTGGGTAAGGATTTGGTGTACACGGCTCGGGGCGAGACGCGCTGGAAGTTCTGCGCCGTCGACAAGATTATCGGTGGTCTTTCGGCGTCGTTCGTTAATGGTGTTGTCGCGCTCGGTACTAAGATAGAGAACCGCTTCAAGGCGCGACCGGGCATGAAGGTTGTCGTCAGTACTGGTGCGGTCACGGCTCAAAAGGATGTGGCGTACGCCGGTAACCTCGAGACAATTATTCGACACAGCGAGGATCCCTCCAACCCGAACTCGTCCACGGTGAGCGCGAGCTTTATGAACTGGAGAGGCGATCTCGCGCTCGGTTGCAACGGTATGAGCTCTATCCAAGTTGGCAAGGATACGCAGCTCACGGGTAGCTTCAACATTAACTCCAGAGGTACGGGAAAGATTTCGGTTCGCGCAACAACAAACGAGCGCATGTCGCTCGGTAGCGTCGGACTTATTCCAATCTTGGCCACCATCTGGGGTCGTATTCGAGGCGATTAATGCGCATTTTTAGAGAATTTGAAATACAAAACTTCGTGAAACGTAAATTGCACGAGCGCTGTTCCGCGCAGCTGCCGATGAAAACTTTACCAAGATAGTACTTATGATATAACAACACACGAAGCCGTCTCGAGGAACGGCATCAAATAGCTAGTCGCGCTACGAACAAACAATTTTTCTTTTAAATATTTCACGCCCGAGTCACGGCTTCGTCTTCATCCATGCTCTTGGAGGATCGAGACATTCGGCGCACAACGTCCGCGAAAACGGCGCTTCCTCTAAACCTCGCAAAAGCGGGCCAACCCGGCGCGTGCACGAGCTCAGCCACTCCATCCGACTCATTCTTCGCGTTTCTCCATGCGTTCAACTCTGTGCGCAACTTGGCCAAATTACTCGCGTTGAGCGAAGCGGGAAACTCCGCCACCAACCCTCTCGAACCAGAGAAAATTTGGACGTACGGCAGCGCGGGCACGTCCAACCGCTCCATCAAATCATCCGAACACTCCGCCACGTTCACCTTGACGAAAACTACATCTGGAAACTCTGTTTCCGCAATTTTTTCAAACTTTGGAGCCAATCGCCGACACCCAGGACACTCGGGTCTAAAATATTTCACGCACACCGCCGCCGCCCCCCCGTCTCTCCTGCGTCTGAGATTGCTCGCCGCGTGCAAGTGCGCCGTCATCTGTTCCAACGTCGACGCTTTAAACACGTTCGGAAGCCACTTCCCGCGTTCGTACCACTTCAACGCTTTCGTCTCCTCGCCCTCCGTCGTCGCCGTCGCCCGTTCCGGTTCAGCGATCGCCGGCACCGGCTGAGTAAGCCGCTTCTTCGCGAACATTCCATGGCGTCCACTCTTTCGCCGAGCCGTCGCCGCCGACGCGCGTCGGTGCGGGCGGCGCGTCCTCGACGAATCGATGACGAAACGAGTCGTCGTCGTCGTCGTCGTCGTCGTCGTCGTCGCCATCGTTCGTCCTTCCGTCCTTCCGTCCGTCCGGTCCGATCCAACCGTGCTTAAAGTGTCGTTTGAACGTGCCCTTTCCACGTGGACTTTGATTTTTTTTTCAAGATTCCACAATTTGACCGTTCGTGAACCTCGAAATGAAAGGGGGGGGGTCTTCAAAAGGGATAAAGGATGTTTAGGGCCTAGAAATGAGTTTCCGATAGAATCGTATGACTAAACAGTATAATATATTTGGATTTCGATTGACAAAGACAAAGACTGCTCGAGAGAACGGCGCGACGGCGACGGATTGGCTCAGCCGGTGCCGTCGTCGACGGTGATTTTACCGACGCGAACGGAATCGAGGGCGGCGCGAGCGCTGGCGCGCAAATCGGCGGTGAAAAAATCGACGCAGCGGTCGGCGGCGTCCGCCGGATAATCCTCCTGGGGCATGTGGCCGACTTTGCGAGCGGCGGAAAAGGAGGCGCGGACGTCGGCGCACCAGTCGTAGATGGGCGCGTCGTCGAGGTAACGGTCGGTGGTACCCCAGATGACGCGCATTTTGGGTAAACCCCGGGCGGAGAGGGCGGTTTTGACTTGATTGACGAGTTTTTTCGCGTCGCTCGATTTGGAGACGTACGCTTCGGCGGCGGCGCGAGCGGCCTCGGCTTCATCGCCGACGTAGGGCTTTTCGTACTCGCTCATGATGTCACCGGGAATGGCAAATTCGTTACCGTTGTACAAGTATCCCACAGCGTCGAAGGGGGCACCCTTACCCATGCCAAAGGGACGCGTGTACGTCGCCATGGCTGGCGGATAGGCGTGCGACGGCGCCAACGGCGTGTTCATGATGGCGACGCGGCGGAATAAGCCGGGCTTCTTCGCCACCAAGAGCAATACGTGCTGTGGAATGATGAAACCGTGCAAGACGAGATCCACGGGCTCGCTCGAGAGCCCAGTCTTCTCCAAGAAGGCTTCGAGCGCCGCCGCCGTCGCTTCGGCGTCGTACGCCGCCAAACCTCTTCCCGGCGCCGGCTTGCTCGAATCCCCGTGCCCTGTCGCGTCCACGGCGTACGTCTCAAACCCACACTCTTGAAGCCGTCTCGACATCGCCCGAAACGTGTACGCCCGGGAACCGACACCGTGCACCATGACGACTTTCACATCCTTCTTCGTTTCTCCCTCCACTGGCACCGCGGCGCCGACTCTGTACGACCACTCCACGCCCGATCCCAGATCCACTCGTTCGACGCTCTGCGACAAAACCTCGACGTCTTGCCCCGTGGTTTCATCGAAAATCTTATCGTACGTCACCGTCGGCGTCGCTCGCGTCGTCGTCGTAAACGTCGCTCGTCGCTGCCCTTGACGAAGCTGATGACGTCTCACTCTGGTGGACGACGACGACGACGACGCGGACGCCGCGCCGCGAGCGGACGCACCCATCGCCGGCATCGCGCAAACAGACGACGACGCGGACATGGCGTCGCGCGAATGAATTCGTTCACTTCACGACGCGGTGCGCGTGCGTGCGTGTGTCGTCTTTGCCGGCAACCATCTTTATCCCATCACTTCGTTGGTCGCTTTTGTATGTGTATACAGTGTGGTACAGTGTGATACCAGCCAACAGCAGATCGGTCGTTGCCGCTGCATTACTCGACCCCTCGCGCGCGCGCCGACGACGGGACGCCGCGCCGACCGACGACGCGTTTGAATTTGAATTCCACGACGCGCTGGTGATTCGCGCATCGATCGATCGATCGACCCGTCGTGCGTCGCGTTTCGTTTCGCTTTGTTATTTTTGAAAAGAGTCGACCGACAGAAGACAGATGCCGGCGCTTCGTCGACGCGCGAACGGCGGTGGTGGCGGCGACGGCGATGGAACGAAGAGAAACGCGAACGGATTGGCGTTCGCGGCGCCGACGCGGGGGATACGGGTGGCGCGAGGAGGGACGAGACGGGTGAGAGGACATAAACCCGTGGCGAAGGAGTACTTGGACGCGCGAAACGCCGAGCGCGCGGCTAGCAAAAGCGGGAAGGAGACGTCGACGTCGGGTCGAGGGGGATACGACGCCGCGGATGTCGCGGCGGCAGATAGTTTGTTGGATGACTACGTCGAGGATGCGACGGCGTTAGCGGTGAGAGAGGCGCTCCAGGCGGCCGAGCGGGAAGAAGATTACGAGTCGGACGAGTTCGACGAGAATGGGAATAAAAAGCGGAGAAGAAAGACGAAAAACAAGGGGATAGGTTACATCGCTAGTAAAGGGAGAGGTACGGCTGTGCGTAAGGGTCAGGCAAACATGTTGGGGCTCTTGGACCTCGCGGATGAGGAAACGATTCGGGAACTTCTTGGTCACATTAAAGTCGGTCACGACAACGAGCGCGCTGCAATTGTCGTCCAACTCGAAAAGCAATACAGACGGTGGTTCCAGCTCTTGCGAGCGGGATTTAACGTTTTACTCTATGGATTTGGTTCGAAAAAAGCTCTTCTGGAAGATTTTGAGAAGCGTTTCTGCGTGGATGGCGGCGTCATCGTCGTGAATGGCTTCTTTCCGTCTCTCAAGCCGAAACAAGTCGTCGTCGCGGCGGCGGCGGCGCTCGCCGGAAAGGATGCCGCCAACACGAGCGCAAAGAGCGAGACGTCGAGCATGGAATCCCTCTTGGCGCAGATTGAGAGCGCTACGAGAGGATCCGCGACGCGAGAGCCGAAACGTTTGTACATTATTTTGCACAACATAGATGGAACGCAGTTGAGAACGAGCGAAGCGCAGGCGCTTCTCGGAGAGCTCGCGTCGATGGATCGCGTGTACTTGATTGCGAGCATCGATCACGTCAACGCACCGTTGCTCTGGAGTAAGCGCGAAGCGGCTAGATTCAATTGGGTGTGGCAAGAAGCGGCGACGTTCGCGCCATACGCCCTCGAGACGGCCAACTTGCCCCAGCTTTTAGCCTCCAAGGGCGAGGAGCGTCACGTGCGCGGCGCCGCAAACGTATTACGTTCACTCACATCCAACGGCCGCGCCATCTTCCGTCTCTTGGCTGAACACCAGCTCGAAAACCAAGATTCACAAGGCATGCCTTTGGACATGTTTTACGCCGCGTGTCGCGAACAATTTCTCGTCTCTTCCGAAGTCACGTTGCGCGTGCACCTCACCGAGTTCACCGACCACGAACTCGTTCGCAGCAAGCGAGGCGCCGACGGTCGCGACCTTCTCTCCGTCCCGCTCAACGCCGACGCGCTCAAGGAATTGCTCTCATCGTTCGATTAAACCACCGCTCGTAGTAGTTGTCACCAACACCAGTAATCGCGCACCAAACAACCCAAATGTGCCGAGCGCCATCGATA
>Ga0255774_10002616_pt1 | contig 13573 bp, 9 predicted proteins | sample 101ome_17_FD_179972 | JGI IMG/M metagenome (GOLD analysis project Ga0255774, IMG submission 179972) | Coastal salt marsh microbial communities from the Groves Creek Marsh, Skidaway Island, Georgia - 101407AT metaG (version 2) | ecosystem: Environmental > Aquatic > Marine > Intertidal zone > Salt...
TATTATTATTATTGTTATTATTGAATTTATTATCTAACTGCAGGAGCTCATCCTCGAGCGTAATCGCGCCCATGGTTCCTCCGATACCACCGACAAAGTCGTCTTGGTCGTCAGTATCTTCGTTATGGTTCTTCTCGTTGCCGTGGGTAAACGGGGCCATCAAACTGTCCGGGATGGAACCCATATCATTCGCTAGGGAGGAAACCGTGTTGTTGTGATTGTGGTTGTTGCTATCCTCGGATCGTTTTCTCGGTGGACTGTTTATTAGTGTTTTTTTATGTGATGTAATGAAAAGATAAGTCATGCGTTCGCTTAGTTTTTCATCGCTTGTTTGCTGGCTCGCGCGTATTTTCTATCTATTTTTCCTCCTTGAGAAAGGAAGAAAGAGAGCAAAACGTTTGGCGTTCTTTTTGTCGGCCACAAAAAAGGAGAAAAAGAAAAAAATCAGAACATCCCGACGCTCGCGCGAGATATTTTTGTCCTTTCGACAAGAGGTTAGAAGGAAAGGGAGAGCGTTCCTTCCTTTTTTGCCTCCGGCTCGCGACGTTTTACGACTTGCGCCCGAAAAAGAGGAAAAAAACCGCGCGCGTGCAATCAAAACCGCGCTAACACGGCTCGCGCGACATTCACGTTTACAAACAAAACAGAAAACTGGACCGATCGAATCGTTAAGATTTCGCTCTCGAAAAATAAAAGTAAAGCGCGCGCTTTTAATCGTACCTCTTAAACGCCGAAGGCGAGGAAAAACAGATGGGCACGACAGTGTTGTTTCCTCCCAAACTCGAAGCGCCAAATCGTATCGGCGATAGGTTAGAAACAAAATTCATAAACGGAGAGTTCATGATGCTCTGTGTGTTGAATGAAAAATAAGCGTAAGTACACAATCGATGCGTTGTTTTGCGTTTTTCGCGCTCGCACGGGCGAGATTTGCGCGTTATTCCGAGCGAAAACATCCATCTTTGTTTTTGTTCTTCGACACCAGAGAAAAAAAAGAAATCGCGCTTAGAACTTTAATCCAATCGCGTCGCGTACGATGCACGTACCGGGTCGATGTCGCCGTTCCCATTCTTTTTCGGACGCTCTGGAGTCTTCATGACGTCGTCCATGTTTGAAATCCCCATTATTTACTTCGCACGTAGCGTCAAAATAGTGACGAAAGGTGCGTTGTTTTTTTAAAGCAACAATAAATAAAGATGAAACAGTTACGTGTTGAGAGAGGTGCTGGTCAGTTTTTTGGCGGGAAAAACTTGATGTGCTGTGGCTCTCTTTTTTCTCTCTCTCTCTCTCTCTCTTTTTTTTTTGCGCGAGCGACTACTTTTAGTTGGGTATATGTGTGATAAAAATAACTACCTACGTGCTACATTAAACTACTCATATAGTGTTGTTACCGTCTCTTACGAAACGTTCTCTTCGAGGAAGATGGAGGCGCCGCGCCCGAACCAATAGTAAACGCGGGCGCGGCTGGATTCGGTGCGGGAGGGAAGGGAAACGCAGTCGTCGTCGCGGATGTGGTCGTCGGTTTTTCGTTCAGAGGAGTTGCCGGCGTTGTTGTCGTCGTCGTCGTCGTCGTCGTCGTCGGAGCTGACGGTGGTAACGCCGCAGTTGCCTCGGCAGCTTTCTTCCTCTCCACTTCCGCTGCTTCCGCCGCTTTTTTCGCTGCTTCTGCTTGTCTCGCCGCCTCTGCTCTCTTCGCCGCCTCTAACTTTTCCTTCTCCTCTTTGGCATTTTGCGCTTCGATTTCTTTTACATCTTCCGGGTGAGGTTCTATCTCGTAATCGAGAAGTAAGCGCATAACTTCTTCTTGCGATTTGTTGGATGATTTTGCATCGTTTGACTTTGTCGTTCGCGTTGGTCTTATCGCTATTCTTCTCCTTCTTTCTATCGTTGTCGTCGTCGTCGTTCTCGCGAGCTTTATTCTCGACATCGCCTTGGTCGGGTGTCTTTGAATTGCAAAAGCATCAGCGGTATCGTTATTATTATTCAGTTTTCTGTCGCGAAACTGTAGCGTTTTCGTTCCAGCGGCAACGTACCCACCGTTAACGTTCGTTTTCCTCCGTCTCTCTACGTTTCCGGCTTCATCTTGATCACGTTTTCGTTTGTTCTTTCTTCGTCCGTCGTCGTCGTCGTCTTCACCAGCGCTGCTGGTCGCGATGATGTCAATATTCTCGAACACCGATGATTTTCCTCCTCCTGCTCTGCTGCGTCGAAGAAGAGAGGAGGAATGCGGTCGTCCTCGAAGCATCGCAATAAATCGGTTTTTTGTAGCAGCGCTGGTCCCTTTCTCGTACGTATTCTTCGAGCACCGTCAGTCGTTTTCAAACAGCATGTGTGTAAGTGTGTTTTTAGTTTTTGAAGTTTGTCGCAGCCGACGGCCACAAAACCAAAAAAAAGCACTATATACGAAAATAAGCGCACAACAACAACAACAATCAACAAACAAACACGCGCGATAAATACACACGCATTTCACAGACGCGAAAATAAAATAAAATGTCTTCGTCTTCTTCGCTTCAAACGGAAGCCGAGGCGTTCGCCTTTCGAAAGCTTCTGGAGCACATGAAGTGGAGAAACGAAACCATTCAAAACATAGAGATGATGAACTTGACTGGTTTCTGCAGAAACTGTTTAGCGAAATGGCTTTTGTTGGGGAAAAAGAACGCGCGCTTAAAGAGCACGTACGAGATGTGTCAAGAAGAAGTGTACGGGATGACGCAAAAGGAATGGAAAGAGAAGTGGCAGATGAAAGCGACGGAGGAGGTTCTTGAGAAATTTAAGAGCGGGCAAGAGATGCACGCGAAACATCCGAAAGATTTGATGGAAGCCGTAGCCGCCTTACCGTTACAACCGCGCGCTAACAACAACAACAACAACAACAACAAAAATAACACCAGGGAAAACAACACGAACATGCTCTCAGACGTGTGCTGCGAAGATATCGAAGGGGAAGAGGTGTGCGTTACCAGAGACACAGTAGACGGCACAGTACATGAAGGTTTCTATGATTACATATCTTTCGGTATCATAACTGTATCGGATCGAGCGTTCAACGGCGTCTACGAAGACATATCCGGCAACGTCGTCATGAGAGAAACCATCGAGACGTACTTTAAAACTAATGATCGTGATGATAGCATAAATAGCACAGAAATCATTAGAGGATACAAGCTCGTCCCGGATGAGATAGATGAGATTGCAAAAGCAATCTCGTACATGTCGGACGAGCTAAAATGCGACGTGGTTTTAACCACCGGAGGAACAGGTCTAGCGAAAAGAGACGTTACGCCTGAGGCGACGAAGAGCGTACTCACGAGAGAAGTGAAAGGCATAGCAGAATCGCTAAGAGCGCACGCACGCCGATACGAGAGACACGCCGCATTATCTCGGGCCGTTGCTGGGTTGCGAAATGACCAAAGTCTAATCGTAAATTTACCCGGTCGGCCCAACGCAGTGTCGTCAAGTTTAGCCGTCCTGCTTCCTATGTTGCCACATGCCGTTCGGCAAATGAAATCGTGAGAACTACTTTTTCTTACGAAATATATTCAGTGTACATGTATTAAAACGCAAATATCAAAACTTGATTCATTATATGTGTATCTTTTTTAAACACGCAAAGGCCACTACTCGGTCCGGAAAGTAAGTGACTTTGTTCTTTTTTTTACAAAATAATTATGCCTCTTGCGATCTCAGCAACTCAAATACGGCAAATTCAATCAAAACCATAGCCGCGACTAAACCAGCTCTTTGTCTCGGATGCGAACCGGGCGCGAATCTCAGCACAAAGTGCGAGCGATCCGTCAATCCAGCGCAAGAGCAACCCGGCCACTTGGAAACCATCACGCCGAGATGTTCTTTCGTTGTCGGATCTCTAATGTCAATGTTCAAGTTCGCGTTCAAGCAGCTTGGTGCGCAAGCGTTGCACTTGCCGTTATCAGCCTTCAGCGCGTTGTACGAAACGTGATAAATCAACCGACCGTGGGCGTCGGTCGCGTCAAAGTTACGTCCGCAACATGTCGGGTTTCTTTCAATCGCTCTGGCGTACGTTTCTCCGTTTGCGTCTAACAACTCCGCCTCTTGCGGTTGACAGATACACATGTAAGGAATGCCAAGAGTGCACCTAAATGGTCGAATGACAGAGAAAAACGTCCTTCCTTCACCATCGACGAACGGCATCGTGAACGATCTGTAGCCAGGGCAGATGATTCTCGTCAAGCAGTTTGATTCTTCCTTTGCCTTAAATAACGGTTCTAATTTTCCTTTCGTGAATTCTTTCATCCACGCGTCCGGGATTGGATCTGGCATTTCTTGACCGATTGGAATCACGCGGTATTGGTTTTTCGTGTTAATACCAGTCACGGCTTCGAGTATCTCGATTTTTTGGTTCATGTACAGACCCTGTGTTATTGATTGATTGACGAGAGGAAAGAACGATTTCGTTAGTTGACCCCTTTCTTGTTCTTCGTCTTCGTCGACAGCTGGCGAAAAAAAATGAGATCGAGAACAACATCAGAAGAAGACGAAGAAGGACGCGTAAATAAACGAAAACGCACAGAGATGCCTTCCAAAAACTCTAAACCAGTCGCCTCCTTTTTTTTCGGAGGCTGTGGCGCGGAAGGCGCGACCATTTCAGTCATGGTTGGGAAAGAGTTGTTGGTATTTAAAATCTTCCCGTTGAAGTGAGGAAAATATCTTTCCCTTTTTCTCAAACCACGAAAGCACGAATGCATGAAACGACGAAACCAGTCGGTTGAAAAAGTACAAAACGGTATTCGTTTTTCTTCAACAACTACTACATCTAAAGAAGCACGTCAATCTAAATTACCAGCAGCGTCCATATTCCCGTTTCCATCACCTCGACAACCACCCTCGGCTTCGTTTTCGTCGTCATTTTCATCGTCGTCGTCTAAGCCACCGCCCGTGGTGAGTGTTTCTAATCCAGTCCCCGTCGCGCCGCCGCCTTCGGTTTCCGTTGCCGTGTTAGTAGTTTCCGTCGGACCATCACCCCCACTTTCTTCTACTACTTTTGGCTTCATCTTGAACGAAAACTTCATCTTCATCTTTGGTTGCGTTTGTGCCAAACCACTGCTTTTTTTATCACCTTCCTCTTCTTGATGATCTTCTCCACCTTCGTCCTCCTGAGGTGCGTAGGTGTGATCAGCCTTCTTCAAGTCTCGTTTCGTGTACGGTCGATTGAGGAGCGTTTGAACAAAATTGACAAGTTTCGCCGCCAAAGTCGGGACCCAATCTATGCGCATCTTCACTTCCTGTTCGGATTGATGATAAGCCTTTGCGTTTGATTCTATCATGGTAATATCCCCAAACCATTCCATGACGGTACCGTACATGTTTGATCGTGCTTTTCTGAGGATCGTGTTCAAATCCACCGGGGTATCGACAAAATTCCTGTAGTCTTCAAGAAGCACTGGTGTCCCGAATATCTGACCAAACTCTTTGTTCTTAATTATAATTTCCGTGAGATCGGTGAGTTGTATCCATAAAGGCTTGGCTGGTCTTGGTTTATACACTTGCTTTTTCCTCGGTTGGCCACCACCCGGCGTCGACTGGGAGCGTTGCGCAGCAGCTTTGATTCTCGACGCGTTCAAACTGAGTTTCAAGCCTTGTCCAGGAACTGGTTTCATCTCCGGCATCTCCTCTTCTTCAAGTTCGCCATCAACAAGTAAACCTTGCGCCGCCAACCTTTGTATTTTCTCCTTGGCGCGTCGCGCGCGTTCCTTTGCGCGTTTTCGACGTCGTACTAGCTCTGCTCTTTCCGCGTCTTCTTTGTCCGCAAACGTGACTGGCTTGGGAGCCGGCTTCTTCTCGGGAGGAACTTCATCAGGCGCGTCGGGAGGCTTCTCTCTACCAATCGCCGCGAGCGCTTGAGTAGCCGCTTCTTCGGCAGCCTTTTTTCCTTGCGCTCTGACTTGCATCCAAGCTTCACCGGCGACGTCGGTGATGTCTTCTTCAACCGTCGCCTGTCTACCATCCGGAAACGTGTGCGTGGTGATGCGTTTCAAACGTAATTTCTTCCCTTCTGGAATGATACCACGCTCGAGAAGTTTCATAGGATCTGTACCAATACCACCGCCAAGTTCGTTACGCAACTGATCTAATTCAGCGGCGTCTTCTTCTTCAGTTGGACCTCTAGCTTTCATCGCCAACTCTGCCTCTAATTCTGCGGCCAAAGAATCCGAGTCTGAATCCGATTGGTCTTCATCGCTTTCGTCGTCGCTATCTTCCGTATCTGAACATAAAGCATTCAGTCCATCATCTGTATCACCTCCCGATGATGAATCGTCATCATCTCCGTCCGCTCTCTTCTTCCGATCTCGCCTGGCGAGTTTTTTCCATTGCCGTTTGAAAAGAAAATTTGACGTCTCCTTGAGCTCCTCGACTTGTTGCACTTCGGAAAGTTTGATACTTCTCGCAAACCTGGACATGTTCTGATGCGTCGCGTTCCCATCCGCAGTGGCAGCGCCAGATAATTCACGGATTAAACCGATGCGCTTCCATCGTTCGAGTTTTAAAATGACTTCGTCTTCTATACCAAAATTTTTCAAGATGCGTGCCGCCTGCGGCATGGTAAGCTTTCTTAAATCTGCGGCAGTACCCGTCACCGTTCCTGGTTGTACTTTCGGACGAAGTTCTTCCGGCGGCGGCGGTTTCGTGAGTCTTCTGACGTAGTGCCAGAACTTGCCTGTTTCCTTTCGAATCTTTTTCGAGCTATCTATGTGCAAAACGCCTTTACCGCCTGCGTACGCAAGAAACTCTCTAGTGACCGACCAAGGTTGCATCTGAAGCAAAAGCTCGATTCTCTCCAAATCCTTTGCACGTCTTCCCTTCGCGTGTCGCACTAATATCGTCACCGCATTCGTTAAAGACTGAAAATCAATCGCTAAAAGTTTGTTCATTCGTTCCACTTGTTCTGGCGTTCGGTCTTGCATGAGTTCAGTGATAGCCCGACGCATGGATTCGTACGCGCAAATATCTTCAGGCGTGCACATTTTTTGGATTTCTTTTTCGTGCTCGAATCGGTACTCTGGGTTCAACGCATAGTCTTCCTTACTAATCCCTTCTCTCGATCTGACTGGCGCGCAAATTTTGAGCCGTAATTTTGATCGAATTTGATCTTCAGTCAAGACGTTATTCAAAGTGGCTGCTATGTCCGACACTTTGACCAGTTTCGGAAGATGTGCATCTTCCGGAGTGCTTCGCTTCTGAAGTTCCAAGAAATGTTTCAAAACCGTCGCGTTGACCATGCGTTCTTCAATATCGATACACTCTATCGATCTTGGCATTGGAACTTCAACGTGCGGTTCCGTTTGACCGGCCACGAAGAAATGAGGCACTTGACGCATGCTCCATTTGCCCGTAGGTCCTCTGGCGAGAAGATACATCCCAGGTTGAGAGTCGTCGTCCATATCCGGCGTCCTATCAAATAGAGGAGCGCGATACATGGAAGTTTCTAAGACGTCAACGGGGACTCCAGGAGGTAATCCGGAGAGAAAAGGAGACGGGGCATTCGGTTTTAAATCAAACACTTGGCCGTTTTTTCCCATTAGGGGTCTCGCGCCTTGATCCCCAGCGGATTTTCTCAAGTAATACGTAACTTTCTTCGCCGCCATGCCCGGTTTAGCGATCAGCGGAGGGTCCGCCTCGGCATAATTGACGAGCATGATATGACCATCTTCAATGGAAAGATCCGAGGGTTTCTTGAATGCTCCAGGAGGTGCTAAAGCGCGATCGTCTATCGGGCGCATTGTAGCGATTTCTTCCGAAATCACGTGCACTTTAGTAGACGTGATGTATAAAATCGGAGCACCAACTTGAGGTTTGACGCCACAATCCTTTAGGCTCGCAGATTCGTCCAGCGGTATTTGTTTCTCTACTCCTACTTTGGGAAAGTACAAAAATAAGTCACCTTCGAGTTCTGGCCAACGTTTTCGAACGCGTTGAATAACAGATCCAGCTGTTTCAGACGACTTTACTTTCAACGTTGCGACGGCGCTATCGAGTGTCAACGATTTCACGTTTATCTTAAACGTTTCGTCCGCTGAAGGCCCAGCTATGCGAATGCCCATGAAACCAATTTTTTTCTTCGTCGCCTGCGGTGGCTGCACTTCTAAAACTGGAGGAGGTCGTGGGTAATCCGTTGGGTCTCTGATTAAAGAAGGAGGATTTTGGTAAACAAAATCGGAGTGTATGATTCCTTCCAAACGACCCGGTCGAGTACGTTCGCGCACATCACCTTCCTCAGGAACTTCTGGAGCGTATGCTTCGTCCATGCTAATGTTCAAAGCTTTCTCAAAGTCTGCCACTGGCGGTAAATCGCGTGTTTTCCAAATTTTTGCAGTTGCTCTCGCAAACTCAGAACCATCGAGCTCACCGTCCGCGAACAAGTCGAGATCAGGATCGTTTGGATTTATTCGCAGCTCGCTAAACATCTTCGAAGGATCACCAATATCGTCCGTATATACAGGATTTCCGTCCCATGAAACTTCATCCACCCAATCGCCAGCAAGCAACTCCTGGTTTTTTCGTTTCAACATTTCTAGCGCTCCGCGCTCTTGGAGCTCCCTCGAAACGCGCTCTTGGTACGTTTGTACGTTCTTTCTAGCAGCGGCGTCTGCTTTTGCATCTTCTTCGGCCGTGAATAGTGCTGCCTCTGGTGGTAAATCGCTTTGACCGACTATACGAACGACGAGTTTATCTAAACCAGCTAATCGATGAGAGCCACCGCTTTGTGCGCGCGCTTCTGCTTGCCCAAGAACTTTGATATCTTCTTTTGAACCACCAGACGCGAGCGAATTCGGATCTTGCATTGCCGCGTTCGGATTTGAATATTTGTGCGATTTTATTTCTTTGTTCTTCGCGTTGTTTTTACTTTCATCGATTTCTGTCCATAGGCGTAAGGTTTGAAAGGAATTCTCATCGGGCACTTCAAAGTATTCCAAAGACGCCGTCGATTTTGAATCTTCATCATCGGGCTGCTGCGCATACTCACCCCACATTTTGACGCGCGAGCTTTTCATCGCGTGTATTGTCGCGCTATCCAATTTTGGCACAGAAACGACCGACTTTCGGTTTTTCCTGTCATTCTCCATGTCTTCTCCGTCCTCGTCATTGTTCACGTCTCTTTCTTTTTCTGCTATTCCTACCACTGCTACTCCGTCGCTTTGTTCTCGTTCTGCCGTACTAGCCTCAACCTCGCTACTCGTAGCTCGTCTCTTTTGCTCCCCATTTGCTTCTCCTACTTCATCGTCCCACATGACATCATCTTCCCAATCTTTCTGTTCAACCCCCACCAAATACTTCTCCTTCTCCAGCTCTGTGATCTTTATCTTCTTTATCTCATCGATGTCTAACGCATCCGCCATCGCCTCTCGCATCGCTTCTTGCTCGCTCGCGTACATACCAGCTACTCTTGCGGCTAACGTCACGTCGTCACGATCCACTCGCCCGCCTGGTCTCCATTTCCGATCGATATCGTCGTTCAAGTCCTGATCGAGCAACACTTGGTTAACTTTGGGAAGAAGCTTCTCGCCTCTGTAATGAAATCCATTCAAATCCTCGTTGTCAGAAGCGCCATCTTTACTGCCATCTCCTTCTTGCTCTTCCTCTTCAGAGTCATCCGTTTCTTCTCCCGCGTCGTCATCGTTTTCCCCTTCCAACCTCCTGACTGCTTCCTCCTCGTCTTCCTCCTCTTCTCGTTCTTTCTTCCTCTGTCTCCTTTTCTCTCTCGCGATTTCTCTCTCTTCCTCCAAAGATTTCTGAGGGTGCATCAGTTCGGTGAATCTTAAAATCTTTCCCGGTTGCATCGACGGGTTGTGATGGACGAGAACATCTCCTCCGCTTCCTTTATCGGTCGAAGCAACTCGGCCGATCGTCGCCGGTTGTACGATTTTCGTCATAGGGACGGTGGGTTGCTGGTTCGCGACGTTGGTGGTAGCATTATTCGCAGCGTTGGGGACACCCTTTTCTTCTTCTTCCTCCTCCTCGTCGTAATTATCCTCCATCGCGAGACAGTTTTCTTTTCTCTCCGAGTCTTTCGTAATAGTCTCTGGTTCCTTCTTCTTCTTCGCTTCTTCTCTGCCCGCACACGTTTTAAATTTACCTAATTTCTTCGCTTACCTTCCTCTCTCTCTCTCTCTCTCTCTCTCTCTCTCTCTCTCTCTCTCCTCTCTCTCTCTCAATCCCCGGATCGATAGAATGCTCTTGCCGTAGTAGTAGTGGTGGTGACGGTGGTATATATACGCGCGCGTGTATGTATACGCGTACAATTTTATGCGAGAGGAGGGAGAGAGAAAGTGCGGAGTTGTTGTACGAGAGTTCTTTCGACGACGACTGACTTTGTTTTTTGATTTTTGTTCAAAAACACGCGCGTGACGTAAAAAATTGCCAAAATACGAGTAGAAACTTTTATATGGCAACGAACATCATCGTTTCGCGCGTTTTATTACTCTCTTCTTATCCTTTGAAAACATCGACGCGAACTTTAAAAAGAATACCGCATTCTTCTTTATCATCATCATCATCATCATTGCGCACATCCCATCCTTCATCGTTATTAACACGAGGAGGACGCACGAATACAACAATTATTAAAAGAACGATGGCTTCTAAAAACGACGAGCAGTTAAACGCGCAAGAAGCGTTTTTGAAAGGGATGCAAGACTCCACGGAGCCGACCATTTTCGATAAAATCGTTAGCAAAGAAATACCAGCGACGGTTTTATACGAAGACAACCTCGCAATGGCGTTTAAAGACGTCAATCCCGTCGCCAAGACGCATTTTTTGGTGATTCCGAAAATCAAGGCTGGTCTTTCGCAGTTGAGCAAAGCGAACGAGGATCACAAGATGTTGTTAGGGCATTGCATGTACGTTGCCCAAATGGTAGCGAAACAGGAAAAGTTGGATAAAGGTTTCCGAGTGGTTATTAACGACGGCGTAGATGGATGCCAGTCGGTATATCACTTACATTTGCACGTGATTGGAGGACAGCAGTTGACTTGGCCGCCCGGATGCTGAGAAGAAGGCACAACCTGAAGCGCGCGAGAGAGAGAAACCAATAAATGAATTGACTAAACTATTCTATTAATATGGTTATTACAATACGCGCTCTAATTCTCTATCTATAGAATCTATTTCATCATTGCTATCCTCTTCTTCTTTATCGTCGAATGGTGGCTGATTGAAGTATTTCCATGCGATGGTTAATCCGATGTTCAACGCTGCGTTGCGACCGGCATTTTGCTCTTCTTCGTCTTCCTTTTCTTCAGATTCATCAAACGACGACGAGAGTTTTTTGGCAAACACCCTCGAGACTCGTCTCACTGCTGCTTGCGTTTCACCGTCGAGTGGCATGCTCACGCGAACGGAGAGCGCGAAAAACCACGCGTGTTTCAATTTTTCTTTTTCACTCCCATCTTTCTTCTCGGCAAATGAGTAACAATATTTCCGAAACAACGCGCTAACAGTCACATCGTCCAACGCCACGACATCGGTCATCAATGGTACCGCCTCCAGTTTCTCAGGTGCTATGTACTTTCTATTAATGTTTCTACGCGAGCCTTGCTTTATCTTCTCATCCTCGGCGTCTAAAGCGCGTCGCATCGTGACGCGTAAATTTGAAAACGAAGCTAAAAACTGTTTCGTCCACTCCGCGTTCGTTCTCGCGTGCTCGAGTATGCGCATGGTTTTCTCCCTACCCAACCCTTTATCACTTGTTGATACAAATCCATGCTTCTCTAAAATCTTTGGTGTTCTTTTATTATCGTAATCTCGAGGATTCACGTCAGAGACGACGACATTTGGGATAGTCGCTGCCTCGTATCGTACCCTTCTCAAATACTCAAATCCGTCAACCGGTTCCTCCGTTTCAAAGTCTGGGAGTGCCGTGTCCAACGGCAAACACTGCGAACGTAACGACGGATCAATCTTTTCGTCTTGCTCAAAATCCGATTCTTCTTCTTCCCCGTATTCTTCTTCATCTTCAACTCTCGCGGATGTCTCTAAGACTGGGGGCGCGACAAATACGGATGAAACCGACATTGTCAGAAAGAAAGAAAGAAAGAAACTCGCTTATTTCTGTGCTCTTCTCTATACCCGCACGCGTGCAAAAACACCTCGTCAGTACAAAATACAGGTTACAATGAAAGAGACGAATAAAAAGTAGGACCGTCTGCTGGAAGTGTTTTGTGTCTCAACTACCTCAGCAAACCCCTCGTCGTCGTCGTCGTCGTCGTCGATACGCAAAACTTTCAAAGTAACAAAGTAACGAATAAATGTTCAACTCATCCAAAACGCAACCCAATAACTACATAAAAGTATCGAGAGCTCCTCGACGCCACATCGAGAAATTACCGCGTTGAGACAGAGAGATGGAAGGTTTGATGTACCAAGTCTTTCAAGAGAAGCAATCAAATGTGTAAAAAAGGCATTTGTGTTCTTAGGATTATAAGCTTGGAGAGAGGGAAAGTCAAAGACGCGAGGCACGCGCGAAACACACAGATTAAAAAAGAAAGAACAACACGAGTCGTCTCCGTCGTAGTCGTTCATAAAACTTTCGCCGCGTGACTCACCTGAGATGCTCTTTTCTTTCTATCTATCTTTCCTTCGTATATGTATTATGGTAGGGATTCCTTCTTCTTTTTTTTTGGCGCTTGGAGCTTTCTTTTCAAAAAATCTCGTGCAACAGAACGGCACTCGACACAAAGCACGTCGACTCACAAACCGTTGTCGCTGTTATTATTATTGTGATGACGATGATGATGCTGAATAACCCACACTACTCAAAAGCATCATTGCGTTCTTCTTTCTCCTCCTTCTCCTCCTCCTACTCGCGACGACGGAAGTTAGTCTTTTACTTCGCGTTGTTCCTCGTGTGCGCGGGCCTCCTCGAAACGAAATTGCAAAAGACGAATCATCACCAAAATCATAATCAACTCTTCTCCTCCTTCTCCTCCGGGGGACAAAGAAAAATGAAAAGAGCAGGAGAAAACCACGCGGTAAGAAGAGATCAGTCACGCATCAACGCAGATGTTTACGACGACAGACGTTCAAAAACAGCGAGCGTAAACGCGAGAATAAGAGAGAAGAAAAAAGAGTTGTCCTACGAAGAGGAGGAACAGTTGAGGAAGCAAAGAATGGAAGAACGAATGCGAGGAAGGGAAGGAGAACCATTTCGACGCGAAAGCCAGGACGATGAGAAGCGCGTTCGTAATAATCGTGATGAAAAAGAACACAACGAACGTCAAGGCGTAGTAGAACACGTGGACTCGTTAGACAAAAACAACATAGTATTCGCCGCGTTCGCCTCTGCCGGGTTTCACGAATTTATGTTGAACTGGTATGCGCACACGCAAAAGTTGAACATTAGGAACGTCATAGTCGCCGCGTTCGATGCCGAGACAGAAAGAGTATGCAAAGAAAACAACATTCCGTATCTGGGCGACGAAGAGTTGAGGTACACGCATGGCGTCGTGGCGACAGGCGGACAGCCATTGCACGATCAAAACGCAAAAGTGACCATGGTTGGAAAAGCGTTTCAACAAATAGGCGCTTTGAAGGCATCTT
>Ga0255774_10002619_pt1 | contig 13570 bp, 12 predicted proteins | sample 101ome_17_FD_179972 | JGI IMG/M metagenome (GOLD analysis project Ga0255774, IMG submission 179972) | Coastal salt marsh microbial communities from the Groves Creek Marsh, Skidaway Island, Georgia - 101407AT metaG (version 2) | ecosystem: Environmental > Aquatic > Marine > Intertidal zone >...
AAGCGGCGTTATCCAAGTACGTGGACTCCTTGCGAGCGGAAATCGGTCGCACGGCGAAAAACGTCACGTTGACGAATTGCTTCCCGGGCCCAATCGCGACTGGATTTAACGGCAAAAAACGCGTCGTATTCAACGCGACTGGCGTCAACGAAAACCACCCGAAAGGTGTCGCCAAAGGTCGTTTACCGGTCGAACTCGTCGCAAAAATGGCCGTCAAGTTAACCGCTTTCGGTGCGTACTCCGTGCATCTCGCGCCGAAACTCGTCATGTTCCTCTCCAGGTGCGTCCATTTTTGCCCCACCCTCGCGTACGCGGTCATGGATAAACTCGGTCCAAAAAGAGCCAGAGCCGCGAAGAAAGGCGAGAGTTTGTACGAGTTGAAGGTTAAAGATAACTAGTTTCAAATGTACATTGTGATGATGATGATGATGATGATGATGATAATATATACACATGCAGTAAAACCGTGCGCCGAGAAGGTAAACGACAAACGAAAAGTTGTGCACGCATCAAACAACAAAACAACAACGAAAACGAAAAACGCTCTCTCTCTTCCTCTGTGTGTCAATTTTTTGAATTTTGTGGTGCTTTCTGACGGAAGATCTCGCCAGACTACTTTCGCACTCTCACTTGGTGCCAATTTTCCCGGCGCCCAAAGGTCGTCACTATAATATAATCTCACGCATCGCGCAAGAAAAAAGAATATAATAGATATATAAGAACAATGTGCACACCAGTCTGCGCCGCGCTCGGGTACCTCCCGCAAGCCGAATTCGACGAAGCAGTCGCCAGAAAAGACGCTCAGGTATATGCGTTCATCTCGATGATCGTTTTTTATGTATTTTCCTCTCTCTCTCTCTCTCTCTCTCTCTTACTATTGCGATGCGCGCCTTACTTAGCGCGGGGGGTCGGGAAAAAACTCTCGCTTACGAAAAGACGATCTCGATGTGCCGCGATAAAAAGAAAAGAAGAGAGACGCAGATTGCGATGATTTTTGTCTGCGTTCTTGTCGTTTCTTCTTCTTCTTCTACTTTTGTGTGAAGGGGTTGAAAACGAACCGCCGCGTTCTCTCAACAACGTTTTTTGGGATTTTTGGAACGCGCCGGATCCTCTTTTTTGTGTGAGAGAGAGAGAGATCGACAAGAAAAAACGCTTTGTGCGAAGACGAGCGCGCGTCGTTGTTGACTGACCGCCGAATAATAATGCGAAACGCTTTTCTCTTTCTTTTTCCCTCCTCCTTTTTTAACACAGATTGCAGTCTTGAAACAAGAAATCGACGGTCTCGGGGCGACGAACCAGGCGAAACAGCTCGCGAAACAAGCGGCGGAGAAAAACGCCATGGTGAGCAAACTCGTCGCGACGGTGAGACACAAGGCGTTGCAAAGCAAAAAAGAACGCCTGGAGTCGTCGAACGAGAAATTGCGCAGCGCGGAAGATTCCTTGGAAGAGAAGGAAGAGGAGATTAAATCTTTGAAGAATGAAGTGCAAGATATGGCGAAAGAAATCGAAACGTTGGTGAAAGAGATGGAGAAGTTGAATAAATTGAGAGTGGAGGAGATCCAAAAGACGTACGACTCGTACATCGGGTACTTGAACACGGAAAAGAAATCGAGAGAACAAGAAGTGAAGGAGGCGCAAGTGGCTTTGGATAAGGAGATCGAAGCGTTGGAGCAAACGACGAAGAAGTTGGAGCAAACGGTGGCGGATAAGGCCAAGCACCAGGCTTTGGATAACGGGGAGGACGTTTCGGATTCGGAAGAGCAAGGCGAGGAAGCGGCTCCGGAAGAAGAAGAAGAAGAAGAGTTGGACGAATAAAGTGTTGAAAACAGAGAGAAGAAGAGAGAGAATTAAACGAGAGGAGGTTACGCTACTATAGAAGGAAAGAATTACTACACGATGACATCACGTAAATATGCATATACGTTTTAAATAATAACGAGAGTGAAAGGAGAGAGAATATAAAAACCGAGTAGTAACTACCGCGTCACAACACACTTTTAACTTCAAAAAACGCGCGGCGCAGATATACCATAACACGCGCGCAAACGCACAAAAAGACAAAAATAACAGCGACAACAAACGAGCGTCGTCATAATGCGCCTGCAATTTCTGGGCGACCAACCTCCTCACCCGGCGTTTCTCGACGACGTCGCCCGGACTCTGTCTCTAAAACTCACGTGCGTCCGAGCGATGCTTTTGACGAAAGAATGCGTTCGAGTTTTACTACTGTTAGGGGAAAACAACACGGACAACGACGACGATGATGATGCGAAGTCATCGCGATTACCATTAAAAGACTTAACGGACGAGACGACTTCACCAGAAACGATTGAAATTTGCGCCGACGCGATCGAAACCATCCTTCGAGGATCCGTGCGGTACGAGTTGAGCGCGGACGAGTTGAGGAGAGATTTGGAGCGTTTGGGTTTGCCAAAGGTAAAATTGTTTTTGTGCTTTCGAACATGTTGTTGAACTTATTTGATTTCTTCTTCAATTACAGGAACACACGGACGCGATCGCGATACCGTACGGAGAGAATAAAGATAAGCTGAGAGAAGCGATGTTGAGAAAAGTGATTCGGATAGGTAGGGATGAAGGAGAGGACGCGGCGGGATTGTGCTCGTGGGAAATTGTCGCGCGGGCGGTGGATACGGCGAAAAAGGCGGCGGGCGAGGAGGCGGTCGCGCCGCCTGATTTGAGAGTGAAGGTGAACATTGGCGGGTGCACGTTTAGCGCGGACGAAATAGATTTGAGAGTGTGCATTAACGAGATGAAGAGCGCGAGAGCGGCGATGCGCGAGTAGTCGTAGTGATGTTAGTTTCGCATAGTTTTTAGTTTTAGTAGAAGTGCCGCTTTCCTCTTTTTTCACATCGAGAAATTTCTATTATGTTTTGGGGGGCAACACCGGGCAGAACATCAAAAGTGGATGGTCGGGTTGTAACTCGCGCAAAGCGGCTTCTAGAGCCTTGATTCTCGCCGCGTCAGCCTTTGATTGATAGGAAATACCTTTTTGTTCGCTCGGGGAAACATTACCGTCTTCCTCGCTTCCCATCCAATCGAGAAAGCTCAATACGCCGCCCTCCTTCTTGTTGGTTTCCTCGACGATCTGCTTATTTTTCACCAGCGGCGAGGAGGCATTCGCCGACATTCTCACCGGCTCGTCGTTCGAGACGCTAAATGTTTGATGCTGTGCATTCTTCTCTTTTTCTCTCTTCTTCTTCGCCTTTGCTTTTTCTTTCAACTTTGCGTATATTCTTTCGCGAATCGGTTGATATCTCAGCGCATATTTTTCAGCGCGTTCGAAGCAAATCTCTCTAATCGCATTCGAAATGTTCGTCTGCGCGCGTTGGCACGTTTTTCTATCAGTATTATTATCACTAACGCTTAATATACCTATCTCTTTTGCTATCTTTTCTTCATCGATGTCATCCTCCGATGAATCGCTGCTGTCGTCCGATCCCAACGCAAATAATCCCCTACTTCTATTCTTGTTCTCTGTCTCGAATGATGTCGTCGTCGCCGCTGCCGCCGCCCTTTCCTCTTCATCCTCCTCAAAAACTAACCCACCTTCCAAACAAAAACAAAACTCATCCTCTTCGCTTCTCTTCTTAGAAAACGCCATCGCGCCCGAGTACACTTCCGATCGAAGCTCTCTCGCTTTCTCTTCCGTCTCGCAGTTTTCTACGACGATGAACACGTTCGATTTTCTCGATCTCTCGATGCACTCGATCGCATCCGTCATCCATCTTTCTTCTCCCTCTTCCTTTTCGTACGAAAATCGATCGAAGATGCGCGCCCGCGCGTCCAAAGAAGCTTCTCTTTCGTCTTTGACAACTTTCACCCCTTGTCTCGGGAAACAACTTCTGAGAAACTTTTCCTCCTTCTTCTTCTTCTTCTTCTTCTTCTTCTTCTCGTCCTCGTCGTCGTGACTCACCGAGCGATGATGATGATTATGATGAAAACAAACGCAAACGTCTCTCTCTTTCCTCATCTCGTCCAACAGCGTTTCAATTTCCTTCGCGTCTGCGCTGATATCCTCGTAAACTTCTTCTTCTTCTTCTTCTTTTCCAATCCGCTTCGTCTCATCTAAAACTCGCTTCGCATTCTTTTCAAGCGCGAGTAATGGCGTCATCGAAACGCGAGAGGCGAGGATATCTTTCGGCCAAGAGCGCTCGAAATCGCGTCGGATGTTTTTGGTGCTTTGCGATGAAGACGGCATTTTATCTTGTTGTTGTTGTTGTTTTTATATATCAGCGCATATTCGATATTGCAAATTGGAAATAACGACCTTTTATTGGGGAAAAACTCTCGCTTTCAAAACTTCATTTTTTAAAAAAGCGCTCGCGGGTGTGTCGGGTCGTCGAAATCGCAGTTAAGCGCGCGCGCGTGGGGTGAGCAGAGACACAAAAAATGATGCACCTCAGTACTGAAGAAGAAGGAGAAGAAGAGAAGAGAAGCGCGTTTGTGAACGACGACTTTGTTTTGGACGAGAAATTTAATCCAATCGCAGAAGAAGTTGATGAAGACGATGACAACAACAACAACACGAATAACAACAACGACGACGAAACGCGCCTCATGCTCCTCGCCTCGCGAGAAATCGAGAAATTGCGAAAGGAGAACGAAAAGCTGAAATTTACTGCGAAGACGCTGGCGGAAAAGTGCGCGCGAAACCTTTCGGAAATGCGAGAGAGACTCGAACAGATTCGAGAGAAACAAGAGAGAGATTTCGAGCGAAAAGTGGAACGGATGAAGCGAGATTTCGCGGAGAAGGACGCGAAGGAAATCGAACGAATGCAGAAACAAATGGAAAGCGTGGAGATGAAAAACGAACGACTGAGAGAAGAGGTGAGAAAGATGGAGCTTGAGAGAGCGTTAGAGAAGCAACGGAACGAACAGAACGAGGAGATGGTGCGAGAGATGAAGAAGCGGGAGGCGCGAGTAGCTCTGGACGTGGAGAGGGCGAAAATATTGATAAAGAAAGAGAAAGAGAGGCGGAGGAGGAGGGAGAGGAAGAAGAATTCGTCGTCCTCGTCCTCGTCGGAGAGCGACGAGAGTAGAAATAGCGAGTGGTAGATGGGCACATAGCTTTTTAAAGTGCATTTTGTTGTGTTGTATATGAACGCGTTTTGTATTTATAAACTTAAAAGTCTCTCTCGTTCATCGTTACGATCACTTCTTTTTATTGTTCAAAGGTTCAGACGCCGCGGGTGGCTGCCAATTCACAAAGCTTGGCTCGAATCGTAAATTACTCCTGTTTGTCGTCGTCGTCTTTCTGAACGACTGTAAGTGCGTCTCGACAATTTTTGGCGTCGCAGAGACTATGTGTTGTCCTTTCCAATACTTTAACAAGTTTAGGCTTTGCAAAGCGGAAGTCACGTCGGATTCTCGGAACATAGTCTTCATGGATAAATCGCGGATGGTTAACCCATTCATGCTTTTGTGCCCTCTCATGGCTTCGAGAATGTGTTTGGACCAGTACGATCGGTAACTCACTCGACCGAGATCGGACAAAGGTCGTTCCGGAGTCCCAAATTTGCCTTCTCGTTTCGAGAGTTCGTAACTCATGGAAATGAGAAAAGAACCGTAACCTCTTCGTTGGTGCGAAGGCAAGGTGAGAATGCACGCCAAGTTATACTCTTCCGCCGAGTGCTTTTCTTTGGAAAAGTAACCGACTGGGACGTGCACTCGATTGTCCTTTTCCGCATTCTTTTCGCCGCCGCTATTTCTAAAATGCGCATCGCTGCTACTACTGTTACATTCCGTCATGACGTAGAAATTGAACGGCTCGACGTCGTAATACAACGTCTTATGATCCAAAAATAGTTTCGCTACCAAACACAAGTTCTGGCAATACGTTTTGGCTTCTTTGCCGTCGATTTCCCAGAAACAGATCGTGGTTTGTTCGTCGTTTGCGTTTTCGTGTTCGTAAATCTTCTTCCCGGGCGGGTGCGTGAACGTGCACTCTTCTCGGTGCTTTTGCATCGTTTTTTGTTTGCGCATGTACTTCATACAATACGGGCATACGTACAACATATCGCACTGGCCGGTAATTTCCGGGTACGGGCTGTAGTACCACGCGTCCATTTCGTATTTCCCAAACTGAACGCACTGAATATTTTTCATTTTCGTCTTTTCTTCGTGCTCTTTTTCTGCCAACTGGTCGATTCGAGGTAAATCTTCAACCGAGACGCCGTCGACGTTATGAATTTCGTTGTATCTTCTTTTCATGGTCCGCGTTAACTTGCGAGTGGTCGTTCCTTCGCTGTGGGAGTTTCTGTTGTTGGAGGATAAAAATGGATTCGTCGTCGAATGTGGCGTGGATTCTCCGTTGGTATTCGCGGCGCCGTTGGCGGGCGTCATTTTATTCGCGCTCGCGATTCCATTTTGCGCTTCGCTCTCGTCGAATAACCCATCTCCCATCGCCGCGGTGTAGTCGTGTACATTCTCAGCGCTCACCCACTCGTCTAATCTCTTGTCGAACTTCTCGTAGTGAATGTAATACTTCTCAATCTCTTCCTCTTCTTCTTTTTGCACGTCGTCGCCTTTCTTCTTCGCACTTCTTCGTTGAATCTCAACCACCGTGCCCGGGTGCAAGTGACCATCGAAGGATGCCTTCGCGCTCACTTTTGAATTGATTGCAAACTGCGTTTTTGTATTCTTCGTTTCCTTTCCTTCCTCCACGATGTCGTTCGCTTTAGTAGTAGTAGTAGTAGTCGCCGCCGTTTCGTTTGCTTCCGGTTCGCTGCTTCGCGATTTTAAAGGCGGTTCCGCGATGATCGGAGGAGGCGTTTGCGCGGGCGTTTTAGCTTCTTCTTTTTCTTCTTCTCCTTCTCCTCTCGCAGCGCCTAATTTTTCGGCGGCTTCATGGATGGCACCGTCGTTGTCGCCGTTTTTAGCAGCAGTAGCATTCAAAGCCAATTTCTCCTCTCCTTTCTCTTCTCTCGTCGCGTTCAATTGCTGTTGTTGTTGTTGCTGCTGCTGCTGCTGCTGCGCTCCTGCGGTCGCGACTGCAATGTTCTCCATATTTTGTTCTTCCTCTTCTCTCCCTTCTTCTTCTCGTGCTTCTTCCTCTCACTCTTTCCGCGCGTGCGTTTTTGGATTAGAATTCTCTCTCTGTCGGCGCGAAAATTAGGTGAATTTTAACTTTCTTCGTCTTTGTTTTATATTGAGCACGCGATTGAAATGCAACGACAATAAATCGAGAGATAGAGTTAAAGAACGATACTCTCGCTTCTTCTTGCCTATATGTTGTATAAGATATATGTGTGTATCTTTCGTTTCGCGTGTGTGTTGTGAGTAATTCTCTTTGGGGACTTAACAAAAAAAAAGAGAAGAGGCACTTCTTGTGTTGTGAAGGTGTTTTGTTGTTTCTCAAAAGTATATGTGAAAATTTTAAGCCAATCTGTCTCTCTCTATCTTCTCAGTCGCTGCACTATTGCCGGAACGCACCTCCTGTGTGAGTTTCGATAAAGAAAGCGTGTTGTTCATCCGTTGGCTCTGGACACCCCTTCTCTTGCAAGAGGTGTAAGCACTCGAAGTGATTGTAGTGACGAGCGAAAGCGATGTATCGCCAGTTGTCGAGATCCGGTCTGGCCGCTTCGAGTAAATACTTGAGGCAATCGAGATGACCATACCCTGAAGCTTCTAGTAAGCAAGCTGAAATTAGCTCCCGAGATATCTTTCTTTCTTCGACGAAGTATTTCAAGATGTGTAGCTGACCAAGTGATGTCGCCGTTTGTGCCGCTTTCGTTTCCGTTTTTCGCGAAGGCTTCACCTTGTCGAAAAGAAATCGAAGGCAGTCGAGGTGTCCCGATCCAGCAGCGTTAATACATGTCATCCCTTCCTCATACGGACAACCGTTAGCAAAGCAGTACTTCAACATCTCGAGATTACCTATATATGCTACCTGATCAATCGTCTTTTTATCCCAATCGCAATGTTTCACTTCTCTGACCCACTCGAGCAACTCGAGTTTATTCGTGTGAGCAACTTGAGAGCAAAATCCGACTTGATCTCTCACGTTTCCATATATATCTTCCGTTCCCCAGCTCGTATGATTCCACGCCCATTCCAAAGTCGAAATAGATGTACAATCACGATGAGCCCATTGTATTTCCGATACGTCTATCCCCGTGTATTCGAGTAAAGCGAAACTCTCTCTGTTCACCTTTGCAAAGAAATACCGATCTGTCTCGTTCAACTTCGGAAGCACATGCGTTTCAAAAATATCAGTGTGATGCGTGACCAAACCTGTCCACAACTTTGTCGGACCAAGCTTTAAACGTTCCAAATCCGCCGCGGCTTCCGCGATCGCCCGCTCTCTCTCCTTCTTCTTCTTCCTCTTCGCCGCGCCGGATAATTGGTTCTTCTTTTTCTTCTCGATACTACCGCGATCCATTCTTATTTTTGCGTGTGAACGAATGGGGGAATCCCATATCCCATGCGGGGTCCTTCTTTTCCTTCTTTTGTCCTTCTTTTCTCCATGCTTCATTTAGGGTAAATTTAGCTCAAAACTCAAAACTCAAAAAAACGAGCACAGTTAACTAATCTCGAGTGTCGTGTGTTGCGTGTTGTCGGCCACTGGGGGCCACAAATCACCTGCGACAATTCATCAATTCTCTCTCTCAGTGTCTCAGATCTCAAGTGTGTTAACTAACTCTCACCTCAAAACGCGCCTCTCTCTCTACATTTTCAAATATAAAATTAACATACATATATATAATGATCGCCACCACAGCCTCCTCGACGTTACGCGCGCTGATGCGACTGACAAAACTCATCGCTTTGGCGCTGTTGACGTTCCCGATCGCGATCGTCGCGCATTTGGTGGCGATGTGCGTTTTGCCGTTTGAGATTTTCAAAGCGACGCTGAGCGAGATTTTTTATTCTTCTTCTCATCGTCATCTTCTTCTTCGGAAGAAGACGAAGAAGAATAAGAGCGAGAGGACGAGCAAAAACGACGATAAAGATGAAGTGGAAGAGGAGTACGCTTCAGATCTGGATGATATCGGAGAGCAGTTTCAGCAGCAGCGCGCGATAACCATATCGAACGCGTTCAGTTACATTTGCAACAACGGCTTCACGATCAAAGCGTTGCTCTCGTCGTTTCATTCGAACAAAGACGAGCAAAAGTCTCTGCATTACTTTCACGAGAAGCACAAAACGGTCGTGGAGGCGCTGAAATTTCAAGTGGAAGACGCGGACGAGCGCTTCAAAGCGAGCGTGCAGAAAATCAGGGAGAGCGAGATACAGCGGGTGAAACTGAACGAGAAGTTACAGGAGACGGCGAGGCAGTTGGCGCGAGCGAGCGGGAAAGACGTGCGAGTGAGTCAGTCGTCGAAGACGCACTACGGCGGGAGCAAGCGAGAATACGACGATAGGACTAGCGGTAGCAGTAGTAGTAGTAGCGCGGAGATGTTCGCGACGGGATGTTTGTGCGCGTATTACTTGTACTGCTTTTACGACGTCGAGGATCCGTTCAAATTCGACCGGAAAATGGCGACTTTGGTGCCGTTATTTTGGGTGGCGTGTTTGGCGGTGAATTCGAACGGGATCAACAAGTTGGCGACGGTTGCGAATCTGATTTTAACCGGGTATTTTGGCGCGTTGGTGTACACGAACCAAAGAATGCTACAAACGGCGAGCGGCGGCAGCGGCATGTGAGAGAAGACGCGAACAAACGACGATGATGTACAGAAATGAACAATTAAAACTAAAGTTAGCTACATACTATTACTATTACTACACATATGCGCGATGTAACAAAAATGAATTCGATACTTTCTACTATATATATATATCCTTTACACTTTACCGCTCTTACCTGGCAAATCGTCGGCATTCGAAGCCATCATCATGCTCTTCTTCAACTCTCGCGAACCCCACACTCTGGAGACGTATGACAAAACCCACGGAGCTAACATCTTATTACTGGGATCTCTGGCGTTTTCCTCGTAGTATTTAGCCCACAATCCTGGATTGTATTCCGCATTCTTCGACGGACTACTGTTTTCGTCTCCGGAGAACGCATTCGTCTCGGCGTCGTATAAAAGCAAAGGCGCGTTCCCTGGCGCGTTTGAAAAAAACTCGCCAACCACTAAACTCCTCGGACGTCTCACCCACTCTTTCGGTGTAGCTAAACACGATTGCACGTAGCGAACGTTATTCTCTAAAACTAAGTTCCATCCAAAGTGCGTGTGTCCGAACGCGTGCGTGTGCAAGTCCTTCCCTGATTCTAGATGTAATATTGACGAGACGCGCTCTAAGCGTTCGTTCAGAATATTTGAGCCAACGGCTTGCGTTAACTTAGGGTAGAGCAAAAAGCGTTTCTCAGGTATTAACTCAATCCTCGGCAGAAAATGCGAAAATGTGATTACCGTCACGTCTTTGCCCTCGGCTTTCGCTCGCTTCACGTTGTCTAAAAATTGCTCAAATTTACCGTCCTCATCGTTTAAAGCGTCAATCGCCTTCGAAATGTAATAATCGTCCGACATGGAAGACTTTCCTTCGCTCGTACTCGTACTGGTGATGCTACTACTATTACTACTATCACTACCAATGTTTATCGTCATCTCTTTCTTCCACTGATCCAGCTTTGGCCACTTGCACAAGCGATAATCCGTCATCACTCTCTCCGGAGGAGGGATAGTCACGAACTCTGGCGCTTCCACATCCTCTTCCGTATCGAACTCTTGTTCGTACCAGCTGTGCACGGGAGCTATAAACACCGCGTTCGCAATCTCCTCTGGGTGTGTTTTCACCCCTAATCTTTCGCACAGCTTAAACACTTCATCAATCTTCTCGCGCGAACAGCTTTCGCCCGCCTCTTCGCTGCACCAAATATCGTGATTCCCGAACGTGTAAAACACGATATCAAATTTTTTCATGCACAGACGCAAACATCTTTCTAAATCCTCAATTTTCTCCGCCACGTCGCCGGCGACGATGAGCACAGAATCTCCTCTTCCGTCGTTCATTTTCGGCATTTGCTCGATGAATGTTTTGTTTTGGCCGTCGAAGTGAACGTCCGAAATGAGATACACTTTTGTTGGGCGATGCGTTACTTTTGTTGAAGAAGATGAAGAAGAAGAAGAGTTGGCGCGAGCGACGTGGACGCCGTTGTTGGTAGCATTTCTCGATTCTGTGCCGATGGTAGCGGTACGTCTGGGACTCCTGACGGCTGCTCGAGGTGAAGATAAAGCCATCGCGAGGAGTGTTCTTCCACGCGCGGCAAAGAGTTTTGAGGAATTTTTTTTCCAAAATCACCTAAAAGTAAATAACGAACTCTCCCTGAACTGGAAGACGCGAGACATCATCACAAGCGCGTACGATTACATTTCAAAATTAAGCTAGTGGCAAATTCCATCGTCATTTTGTACTGACTGCGTCTAAGAAATCTTGCGGTTGCAAGTTGGTCACGTATCCTTTCCCAATCTGACACGCGACGCCGTTCAGCTTGACGCCGCGGGACGCGTTCTCGACCAACAGTTCCGGCATCAACTCTTCGATTTTCTTTTGCACTTGCTCTCTCGTCGTGGAGGAGGTTTCATCTAGCAAGTTACACGCGATTTCAATCTCCATCGTCATATTTTTGTTCCCAGAAGACAAAGCGTCTTCTTTTTCGTTTGTTGTCGTTCGCATCAGCGCCATGCTTTGGACGTTTGGTAACCCGTCGATTTCGTTGCGTTGGCTGACGCGTTTCGCGATTTGCTTTCCCAAATCGAGCACGAGTTTCTCTTGACTCCAATCGCTCAGTTCGCACACCATTGGCACGTTGTAATTGACCACAAACGGCACCGCACCGACGCAACACACGCCTTTTTCTTCCACGTCGTTTTTCTCGCCCGTGCCAAAATCTGGCTTCTCCTCCCATTTTTGCATTCGGTAGTACACGTCCGAGGCGCCGACCCACGTCTCGCCTTCGCCGTTGGCGGAGAAGTACCCTAACTTCCGTCTGATCTCTGCTAATTCTCTTCTACTACTACTACCATTGCTACTACTAGTGTTATTATTATCATTGTTAGTATTATTCCTATCATTAGTATTCGCGCCGACATTTTCATTCATCGTCGCGTACCCATACATGTACGCGTTCACCCCTAACTCCCCTCCGAATCGCCTCCCGACCGCTCTCGCCGCCGCCTTCGCCTGGTCCATATCGCACGTCCCAATCGGGTGCACCGAAACGTGGTCCACGATCCCTAGCCTCGGGTGCGTCGCCGAGTGTTTCCTAAACGAGCCAATTTCCAAAAACGCAGACTGGGCGACTTCGTGCACTTTGTTCGCCACCAGTCGGGAGACGACGTCGTTTCCTTTCGCTCGACCGTTTCGCGCGGATGAAGTTGAAGTTGACGTGGTCGTTCCTCGTCGCATCGTCTCGACATCATCGTCTTCAACGACATCCGTTCTCACCGCAAAGGTAAACCCGGTTCGATTGTACGGCGCATCGACGAACGTCTTCACCAGTTTCACTTCATCGCCTTCTTCGTCATTATTATTCTCGCGCGAGATGCCCGCCGCAGACGACGACGACGATGTCGATGTCGCCACCGCGCTGTCGTTGCTCACATTTTTTTCCCGAAGAAGAAGACGCATCGTTTTGCTCTTTCGCGACATCTTCGCGACGGATTCGATGGCTTTCACCACGTCCAAGCGTCTCCCCTCGGAGACGTACACGACGCACGCCAGAGCGCCTCGAGCGATGGAAATAGAGGAAGAGGAGGACGGAGACAGAGGAGACGCCATTTTTTTTTCTTTCAAGCGCGCGCGCGCGTGTGAGTGCGGCGGTTTATTGTAAATGCGCGTTCCAAAGTTGATATTTTTTCCCCAGTTTTTGGATGAAATTCGTCACTTTTGCGTTGGGGAAAAAATATGAAAGACCAACTTTCCTATTCCTCCTCTCGAACGAGACGACGACGGCTTCTGGTCGTCTGTCTCCTCTTCCTCGTCTTTTCGCTCATCGTTTCCGAGTTGTTTTCAATTTTCGACGACGAGAAGACGAAGAAGAAGAGGAACGATGATGTCGTCGCGTCGACTTCTTCAACATCATCGAAGAAGTTAGGGGGTGGTGGGTTTCATCATCACGAACGAAAATATGATGATGATGATGGTGACGACGACGATGAAATCCAACGCGCACTGGCCGTGCAACGATCTAACCGCCACGCGCGGTCGTCGGAGGTGTCGTCGAACGTGGCGCTGGAGAAAACGGAAGAGTACGCGGAGAAAATCGAAGATATTATTGAACCGTATTATAGGCAAGTGTTTGGGAAATTTGCGAAGCGATTCGTGAGCTTGGACGAGGAGGATTCAAAGTCGAAGAGGGAGGAAGATTTAGACGAAGTGGACATTGGGAACCCGATAATCGAGGACGACGCGTTAGAGCAAGAGAATCGAGATTTAGAGAGGGTGAATACGGAGGAAGATAACGAACCGATACCAGTGGAATCGGTCAAGATTAAATATAAAGACAAGGAGAAGCGAGAGACGTGCGAAAGGGAAGACGTGGCGTTGAGGACGAAGAGTTTAAATAGAAACGAACGGAATCGGATTCAACAGATTAAGCCGA
>Ga0255774_10002629_pt1 | contig 13548 bp, 13 predicted proteins | sample 101ome_17_FD_179972 | JGI IMG/M metagenome (GOLD analysis project Ga0255774, IMG submission 179972) | Coastal salt marsh microbial communities from the Groves Creek Marsh, Skidaway Island, Georgia - 101407AT metaG (version 2) | ecosystem: Environmental > Aquatic > Marine > Intertidal zone >...
CACCATGCGATGCCATGGATGTCCTGACTGGGATAGGCCAGAGACCAGCCGTATCCGGTCAGCAGAGCCATGGCGAAGGGCAGGAACGTAAGGGGTTTTGCCTTGGTTCGCATGGATGCTTTCCCTAGTGATCAACTCTCCTCGCGACGGTAGGCCTCAGCCAGCAAGGTAATCGGGTGCACGATTCTCAGGGGTAAGCCTCGTTCTCTGGCACCGTTTTGGATTTGAAGCAGGCAGCCAGGGTTGCCAGTGGCCACGACTGTTGCCTTCGATTTTTCGATATGATCCAGTTTTCGTTGCAGGAGCTCTTCAGCGGTGTCGGGTTGCACAATGTTGTAGATGCCTGCACTGCCACAACACCAGCTGCTCTCGGTCAGCTCGACTAGCGTGAGCCCTGGAATCGATCGCAGGATTTCCCTGGGCTGGGCGGAGATGTGCTGACCATGAACCAGGTGGCAAGCTTCATGGTAGGTAGCAATCAAGTCGGGTTGTTGGGAAGCTGGTTTGGGCGCTTCCAGGCCGATCTGAGCGATCCACTCATGGATGTCCTTGATGCGATCATCCCATTGTTTGGCCCGTTCAGCATATTGTGGATCGTCTTTCAGCAGGCCTGAGTAGTGCTTGAGATGCGAACCGCACCCAGCAGCGTTGGTGATGATGGCATCGAAGGATTCGGGGGGGAATTGGTCGATCATCCGCCTGGCCATGTTTTGGGCCTGAGCCCATTCACCATTGTGCGCGTGCAGGGAACCACAGCAACCCTGCTCTGGTGGGGTCATGACCTCACAGCCGTTACGGGCCAGGACCTCGGCGGTATCCTGGTTCACATCGCTGAAAATGAGGTCCTGAGCACAGCCGGTGAGTAAGGCCACTTTGTATTTAGGCTGCGCTTTGGATGGGGTCTTCCAGGCAATGCGCTCATGCGAAAACTGCGGCTGGATGGTTGGGGTCATCTTTTCCAATTGCTGCAGGCGTCGGGGGAGTAAACGCAGCAGCCCGCTGCGTCGAATCAGTTGCTGCAGCCCGCTTTGTTGGTAGGCCCTGAGCAGCGAGCCTAGGAATTGGAGCCTACGCTGGTCTTCGAAAAGCCACCCGATGGTCCAATGTCTGATCAGAGATCGGGTGGGATTTTTCATCACCCCACTGGATTCGACCTCTGCCCTGGCATGCTCGAAGAGTTCAGCATAGTTGACGCCGGCAGGGCAGGCAGTCATGCAGGCCAGGCAACCCAGGCAATAATACATTTCTTCCCCAAAGGTGCGGGTGGTCTCAATCTCCTCATCGGCAATCGCCCGCATCAGTGCAATGCGCCCACGAGGGCTGTGCTTTTCGAGTTTGGTCAGATCGTAAGTGGGGCAGGTGGGCAGGCATAGGCCACAGTGCATGCATTGCTGCACCACCGAATAGTCGAGCTGTTTCAGGAAGGAGAAAGGTTGGGTGACCGGCTCAGGCATGGTGCGGATGACAGAATGTTAAGGGCTGCAATTTATTCCTCATCAAGGGAGTTTTGTTCCTCATCTTGTTTCAGGAATTGGACCATCTTGAGAAAGAAGAAAGCGGCAATCCCAACAAATAAGATTGCGATGGAGACCCCAATGATAACATCCCAGAGCTTGCCTCCTGAAATCCCCTTAAGACTCAGGCCTAGGGCAGCAAAGATGGCAAGCAAGGAGCTGCCTGCGAACAAATACAGTCCTTTTTGTTTTCGCTTGGCAACCTTTCCCTCATCAGAACCTTCGAAAATCAGTCGATGGATCCACCAGGTCGCGACAGCCCCTACTGCGGCACACACGAAGGACCAAGGGGTGATGGCGAAGGCCAGAATGGGATTAATTTGTTCAATGGAAGCAGCAAATCCCGAGGCAACAGCCACTGAAAAGGAAGAGGCTATCAGCACGAGTTTCTCAAAAGTATGATCGGATGATTCGGGTTGCATCGTGGAAGAAGGCTCGCTCAGTTTCAGTCAAACATCTTTCCAGGATTAAGGATGCCATGGGGGTCCAGGGAGCGGCGTACCTCGCGAAGGATTCTCATTTGTGCGCTGCCGGCAAATTCCGGTAAGAAACGTTTTTTGGCCATACCGATGCCGTGCTCTCCTGTGATCGTGCCTCCGACTCGAATGGCTTCGCGGAAAATCTCCTCAAAAGCCAGTTCAATACGATGCATCTCATCCTCGTTGCGCTCATCGGTCAGGAATGTGGGATGCAAGTTACCATCTCCCATGTGCCCGAAAGTGCCTACTTGGAGACGATGTTTGGCTGCGATGGATGAGACAAAGCGTATCATGTGCCCGAGTTCGCTTCGCGGGACCGTGGCATCCTCTAGAATGGTAGTCGGGGAAAGCCTGGCAAGGGCTGAGAAGGCGCTCCTTCGGGCACTGGCCAGCTTGTTGGCTTCTTCTTCATCCTTGGCAACCCTGATTTCGTTGCATTCAAACTCGTGACAAATGGACTCCATCTTCTGCGCCTCATCGGCTACGACTGCGGGATGGCCGTCGGTTTCGATTAGGAGGAGGGCCTCGCAATCCAAGGGGAGCCCGATCTTGGCGAAATCTTCCACACAGTGAATGGTGGTGCGGTCAAGGAACTCCAAGGTACAGGGAATGATCTTGGCTGAAATGATGGCTGAGACGGCCTCAGCCGCTTGATCCATCCTGGAAAAGGTCGCCACCATGGTTTGCTTGGCCTGGGGTTTGGGGATGAGCCTGAGTAATACTTTGGTGATCACCCCCAGGGTTCCCTCCGAGCCAATGAAAAGATCCTTCAGTGAATACCCAGCGACATCCTTCACGCACTTATTACCCATCTGACAGACTTCGCCGCTTGGCAAAACCACTTCCAGACCCATCACATAATTGCGGGTGACACCGTATTTGAGGCCCCTCAAGCCGCCACTGTTCTCCGCGACATTGCCGCCGATCGTGGAGATTTTCATGGATCCAGGATCCGGAGGGTAGAAAAGCCCCACTGCCTCAGCAGCTTCGGCAATCGCCAGGGTAGTCACCCCGGGTTCGACCTCGATGGTCAAGTTGTTGGCATCCACCTCAAGGATCTGGTTCATTTTAGCCGTGCAGAGGACGATGCACCCCTGACTCGGCAAGCTGCCTCCGCTCAATCCGGTCCCTGAGCCGCGGGTGACCACGGGGATCTTATGTTGGGTTGCCAATTCCAGGATGGCTGAAACATGGGCTGCGCTGTGGGCAAAGACCACGCAGGCAGGTAGAGCCTTAAGAGCCGCCGTGCCATCAAAGGAGTAAGGGATGAGGTCTTCCTGGCTGGTGAGAACCTCTTTTGCTCCAACGATTTTTTTCAGAGACTCAAGGATGGATAGGTCGAGCGTGATCATGCGCTTGGATTGAGATTGAATAATGGTCGATTGGAGGTCAATGAAGTTTCTTGATCCGTCCTATGTGGCATGGTGGAATGCCACTCATGTCATCCAATCCACAGCCAAGTCCGCTCAATGTGCTCCTTGTGGTAGGCAATCGAAGTCGCGAATCCACAACGCGTGCGGTGGTCATGCATGCGGGTTCACTGCTGGAAAAACTGGGTTGTCAGGTCGTGAGTTTCGATTATGCCACCGAAGACCTGCCTTTGTTCGATGTGCAAACCGCTTTTTCGGGGGAGTGTTACACCTCACTGAAGCATCGAGTCATGGAAGCGGACGTCATTTTGCTGGGTACACCTGATTACCATGGGAGCATGAGTAGTGCTCTGAAGAATTTCTTGGACCACTTCTGGAAGGAATTTGCGGGCAAACTCTTTGCTTCAGTTGTGGGCTCTCACGAGAAGGGATTGACCGTACACGATCAAATACGAACCGTAATGAGGCAGTGCTACGCATGGGGGTTGCCTTACGGAGTCAGTTTTAGCGATCGAGCCGATCTGAACGAAGGACAGATTACCTCGGGAGATCTTCTGGGGCGCCTGGACGGGCTGGCCCATGATTTGGTGACCTATGGTTCGTTATTAGCTGCTCAGCGACAGAAGGACCTTGCAGGAGATACCCCTGGTTTTCTGGCTCATTACCGTCGGTGAGAAGCCTGCTTGCGCAAAATCCCACCGATACCAAAGAAGGCCCTTATTGATTCATGGAACCTATTTCAGATTACCAAGCATTGGTCCAAACTCAGGCACGACTTCTTCGAGAAGGTAGAGGCCTGGCTAATGGAGGTTACGCTCCATGCAAGCGTTCTCCGATCCCTGATGACGCTCCCAAGGCCTTGATCTTTTCCCCACATCCCGATGATGAGTGCATCATCGCCGGACTCGCCCTGAGGTTGCTCAAACAGGCTTCGTTCAATGTGATGAACGTGGCTGTCACCCAGGGCAGCAACCGATCTCGCCAGGCCGCACGCATGGAAGAACTGGTAGCTGCTTGTCATTACCTTGGTTTTGGTCTGATAGCCATGGGTGAACGGGGTTTGGAGGGGGTTCATTGTCAGCGTCGTCAAGCCGATCCTGAGTCTTGGGAACAGGATGTTCAGGCCATTGTGGGTGTCTTAAGAAGCCAATCACCCAAGGTGATTTTCTTTCCTCATGCTAAAGACTGGAATTCCACGCATATTGGGGTCCATTGGTTGCTGATGGATGCCCTCAAGCATTGGGAGCAGCGTGATCAAGTGGTGGTCGTGTTAACCGAATACTGGGGTGCCATGGCAGATCCCAACCTCATGGTGGCTTCCAGTGAGGATGATGTGATCGAGATGGTCACCGGAACATCTTTTCATGTGGGTGAAGTCACTCGGAACCCTTTTCACCTCCTGCAACCTGCCTGGATGATGGATAACCTCAGACGGGGTAGTGAGCTTGTCGGGGGGCAGGGTATGAGTGCCCCGGATATGAGTTATGCAACCCTCTACCGCGTCTGCCGCTGGCAGGATGAGGGCCTCAGTCCGCTCTGGGCTGGCGGACAGATGCTGGATCTCACCGATAACCCCCTGAGCTTGCTAAGACTTGAGTAGTCCCGCGGTGTTTTTTTTAAGGGCGTTCTTAGTAGCCCACCATGCCTTTTAGCTTTTCCACACGCTGATCGATCAAGGCTCGAGTTGTCTCGGTGGTGGTATTCAGACCAAACCCTTCACAGCAAAATGAGGCGGTGATGCTACCATGGATGATGGCGGCTCGCAGATGCTTGGCCACATCCCCTCCATGATGGGCCAGGTATCCCATCATGCCTCCCACAAAGGAGTCGCCAGCTCCGGTTGGGTCAACGACCTGATCCAAGGGGTAAGCTGGTGCGATAAAGAGACCGTCCGGACCCGACAGGATGGCTCCGTGTTCACCTTTTTTGACAATCACCTGACGTGGGCCAAATCGGTGCATGGCCTGGACCGCCTTCACGACATTGTCCTCCTCCATAAGCTGACGGGCCTCGCTGTCATTGAGAACAAGGCAATCGACCTCTTTCAACAAGGATTCCAATTCCTGGCGGGCGATGTTCAGCCACAGATCCATGGTGTCGACAGCCACGAACCGAGGTTGAATCATTTGTCGGAGAATGTGGTGCTGGAGCTGTGGGGCACAGTTAGCCAGCAGGACGTATTCACTGTGTTTGAGCGCTGTTGGCACCGAAGGCGTCCAGTTTTCGATGACGCCAAGATCTGTCTCCAAGGTTCGGCGATTGTTCATGTTGACCTCATATTCACCCTCCCAGTGAAAGGTGTTGCCGGATGCTCTTTCCAGGCCGCTGAGATCAATCCCATGCTTTTCGTATAGTTGGATGTAAGTGTCTGGGAAATCATCTCCAACAATGCCCATGAGATGCACGGGAGTGAAGAAACTGGCTGCCACCGCAGCATGGCTGGCCGAGCCACCCAGAAGCCTTGGGTTTTCCTGGTGGGGTGTCTTGATGGAGTCCAGCGCCGTCGTACCGATGATTAGCAAACTCATGATTGGATATGGGATGTGGTGCTCTCGTGACCACGAGAGGGTTATAGACCGCCACGGGTCGGTGTTCAACGGTTTTAGCCCCTAATCGAGGTGAAGCATCCCGAGTCAATGGGTACCATCCCGTTTAGAGGTCGATTCCAGAAATACATCCAACTCAAAACAGACAGACCATGGCCCATGTCGACGGAAGTCTGTGTTCGAATGAAAAGTGATTGGCTCAGTTGGTTCATATCACAGTCCTCATAGGGGTCGAGGAACTCAAAGCAAGCCTCTGGATCCTTCATGCGATACACTTGGCCGTGAATACGGTCATGCCTATCGGGGGAACAGACCGCACAGGGATAGTTTTGGGGATGGTGGAAGAGTCGGCCTTGGGCGGTCGCTGGGCCGACCAGGGCTGCCATGGTCGCCAACCTGATAGCGAAAGGGTTATTCATCTGCTGCATCAGGGTGCCATAGACAAAGAGATGGGACTTGGTGGCGGCCATCAGCCCTACCTTGACGCTTGATCTTTGGGCAGGGCAAACCTAAAGTTTCTCACCATGAAATTCCCCACTTTAAACCCCTCTCTGCGATACCATTTCAGTGGATTGCTCTGCATTAATCTCTTCGCTCAGGCCCTGATGGCTGCAGAGGTTCCAGAAGGCGTCTGGGTCAGAGAAGGCTACACCCTGAGCGTGGCGGTGGATTCAATACGCAAACCACGTTTTATGGCGTTGGATGAGCGTGGGGGCATGTTCGTCAGTGTGCCAAGTGAGGGAACCATCTACCGATGTGAAGATAAAGATGGGGATGGACACTACGAATCCAAGACGACTTTTCTGGAAGGCTACGAGTCAGGAAAGGTGTTGCAGGGAGTTCAGTTTTATGACGGCTCACTTTGGTGTGCTGACATGAACCATATTTATCGAGCGACTGACCGGGATCAGGATGGTAAAGCTGAGGAAGTCAAAGTGATTGTGGGTGAGGATCAGCTACCCATCACTGGGGGAGGGCATAAGTGGCGAGCCCTTCTTATTCACCAAGACCGCATTTACACGCATGTTGGTGACCAGAGTAATGCTACCGATGAACCGATTACCGAGAATGATCGCAAGAAAATCTGGACATTCGCTCTGGATGGTAGCGGCAAGGAACTTTTTGCCACGGGCATTCGGAACACCGAGAAGCTTGTTGTCAGGCCGGGTAGTGATGAGATTTGGGGAGTGGATCACGACATTGACACCCTTGCCACGAAGTGGGAGTCCAAACAGCCGCAATGGGGGCAGCCCATTACCGATCACAACCCACCCGCTGAGCTCAATCACTACGTCAAGGGAGGCTTTTATGGGCATCCCTACATACTCGGTAAAAACATGCCTAATCTGAATTTTCTTGAGCATCCCGACCTGCTGGAAATGGCCTCCAAGAATATCATCCCAGAATGGCTCTTCCCTGCACACTGTTCAGGCAATGGGATGTGCTTCTATCAGGGAGACGCTATTCCTGGCGCTCAAGGCGATGCCTTCGTGGCGTTTAAGGGAGGGTGGAATGCCACAAAAAAGGTGGGTTATCGAGTCTCACGGATTCTTTTCGATGAGGGACATCCCTACGGGGAACTCAAAATAGTCGATTTCCTCAAGGATGGGAGTGAAATCCTGGGTAGGCCGACTGATTGCATTGAGGCACCCGATGGCTCCCTATTGTTCTCGGATGATACGGGGCATCGTATTTACCGTTTGCGCGCCAGTCAGCCCTGAGTCACCAGGGGGCAGGCTTGATGCCATTTGGGGCGCTTGCCACAATGCAAGCACTGCGCTTATAGTCGCGGCTTATGTTGGATATACGCTGGATTAGGGAGCATGCCGATGAGGCCAAGCAAAGGTTAGCCTCTCGACATGGAGGCGAGGAAGAAAAGGTCGACTCACTCCTGGAATTGGACGCCAAACGGCGAGCCTTGCTGACCGAGGTTGAGCAGCTCAAGGCTGAGCGCAAGGCTGTGTCCAAGGAGATCGGAGCGCTCATGGCCAAGCAGTGTCATGAGGAGGCCGCAGCGCGCAAAGAAACAACTCGCGAGCTCGGGGATCGCATTGCAGCCATGGATCGTGAAGTGAACCAAGCAATCGCAGCGCAGGATGCCATCCTGCTTTCTTTGCCAAACTTACCGCATTCAAGTGTCCCTGATGGAACCAGCGAGGCCGATAATCCTGAAATCAGGACCTGGGGTGAACCTGCTTCATTTGATTTCACCCCTCAATCCCATGTCACCCTCGCTGAGCGTCTTTCGCTGATAGATTTTGCTCGCGGGGCCAAACTCTCAGGAAGCGGGTTCTTACTCTACACAGGCTGGGGGGCTCGTCTGGAAAGGGCCCTGATTCAATTCCTGCTCGACTTGCACACCCGGGAACACGGCTACGTGGAAGTGTCTCCTCCTTTTGTGGTGAGTCCCGAGTGCATGACCGGCGTGGGGCAATTCCCAAAGTTTTACGATCAAGCCTACGCTGTTCAGGAAGGACAGGATGGTTCAACCCTCGGCAAGCTTTACCTCATTCCGACTGCTGAAGCCCCTGTTGCAAACATTCATCGTGAAGAACTGCTCAAGGAAGAAGATCTCCCTGTTTTCTATTGTGCTTACAGCCCATGCTTTCGGGCTGAAGCGGGTGCTGCCGGCGTCGGTACACGCGGTATGATCCGCGTTCATCAGTTTGATAAAGTGGAAATGATCAAGATCGTACGACCTGATGAGGGCTATCGTGAGCTTGATGCCATGGTTGCCAATGCCGAAAAGGTCCTGCAGTTGCTTGGGCTTCACTACCGTGTGATCCTACTTTGCACTGGTGATATGGGTTTTGCTAGCGCCAAGACTTTCGATATCGAAGTTTGGGCTCCAGGGCAGGGAAGCTACCTTGAGGTCTCAAGTTGTTCCAACTGTGAGGATTTTCAGAGTCGGAGGATGAATTTACGTTTCAAGTCGTCCGATGGAAAGAATCTGCATCCTCATCTGCTCAATGGGAGCGGCACGGCGCTGGCAAGGCTTTTTGTGGCCCTGATTGAAACACACCAGCAGTCAGATGGCTCCATTTTCATACCGGAGCCTCTCAGGCCCTATTTGGGGGCTGACTCCATCCCAACCCCAGCATGAGGTGCTTTTGCCCTGACATCCTGATGCTTAATGTCTCAGCCTATCTTAATCGGGAGTCCCTGGCCTCATGAAAATCATGCAGGTAGCCGGGGAGTGTTTTCCCTACTCCAAGACTGGTGGACTTGCCGACATGGTGGGGGCTTTGACCAAGGCCCTAGCTCATCAAGGTCATGAGCTGACCCTTGTTACCCCTCTTTACCGAGGCATGGAATCATGGCTAAGCAAAACCAAACCATTGGATTGGAAACTCGAGCTACCTATCGGCAATCGTCTTGTTACGGGGCAAATACGCGTGCTCCAAGTCAGTCAGGACTTCCGAGTACTGATGGTGGATCAGCCAGATTTTTTCCAACGCAAGGGGATCTATGGTGAAGATGGGGAGGATTATGCCGATAACGCAGAGCGGTTTGTGTTTTTCTGCAAGGCCTGTGTTAATTTGGCTCGTTATCTCCCAGATGCTCCGGATTTGATCCACGCACACGATTGGCAATCCGCCCTGGTGCCCATGCTCATGCATCATGAACGGATGCGAGGGGGTTGGGCTAAAGTGCCGCCTTCGCTCTTGACCCTTCACAACCTGGCCTATCAAGGCAATTTCCCTCCTGCTTCCTTTGGCTTATCGAATCTTCCTGAGAATTATTTCACCCCGCAAAGTGCCGAATTTTATGGGCAATTTAGCTTTCTTAAAGCTGGATTAATTCATGCAGACAGACTGACTACGGTTAGCCCAACCTACGCACGGGAAATCCTCACCGATGAATTTTCCTGTGGTTTGGGAGGGGTGCTCAATCAGCGGGCAGACCAGCTGCATGGGATCCTCAATGGTGTTGATTATGATGATTGGCAGACGGGAAAAAACCCTCACCTGACCCATTCCTATGACCGAACCAACATGCGGGGTAAGGCTCAAGGTAAACTGGCATTACAGAAGCAACTCGGGCTTGATCCATCGACCACCAAACCGCTGTTCGGTTGCGTGAGTCGGCTGGTTGATCAAAAAGGTATGGACATCCTCATGCCGGCACTCAATGCCACTCTGGATCGCGGTTATCAGGTGGCCTTGCTTGGGTCAGGTATGCCCCATTATCAGGAGGGATTCGAACGCATCGCAGCTCGTTTTCCAGAGCAGGTTTCTGTGACCATCGGGTATGATGACGCTTTGGCGCATCGGATCGAGGCTGGTAGCGACTTTTTCTTGATGCCTTCGCGATTTGAGCCATGCGGGCTCAATCAAATGTATAGCCTGCGCTATGGGAGCATACCCATTGTCAGGAATGTAGGCGGCTTGAGTGATTCGGTCGTGGGGCTGGATGAGAACCCAACTCAGGCTGACGGTATCAAGTTCTCTGACTTTGGTGTGAGTGCACTGATGCAGGCTTTAGCCCAAGCACTGGAACTTTACCAAGACCAGAAACAGTTGAAGGCTATGCAAAAGCGAGGCATGGCAAGGGATTTTTCCTGGCAAGCCACCTCCAATGCATACCTTGAACTTTACCGCCAAATGGTCTCGTGATTGCCTCCTTACGGGGGTTGTCAGGGCACTGCCTCCATTCACTCAAGGTTGCGGTGGATCCAGTTCGACAGCACGGGCGTTTTCAGTGGGCTCGGTAGCCTGAATCGACTGATTTGCCGACTGAATCTTGTCCCCTGGCGAGAGAGACTCCAAGGCGGTTGAAGATTGGCTTTCCTGAGGCTCTCTTTTTCGGGGAGGCCACATAGATTCTTCTCCTGGTCGTCGTTCACCTGGCCTGGTACCGTCTTCTCGACGTCTGAGCCCGCCTTCTCGAGGCCCGCCACGCCCTCCAGGGCCACGCTGCCTTCTGGCCTTGATGATTTCCTCGAACTGCGTGGCTTGCTCTTCGGTAAGAAAAGATTTGATGGATGCGTTGACCGTTGAAAACTCCTCATCAATCCTTGGACGCATTGCTTTCATGATAGTATCCATGCGCTCTTGGCTCTCGGTAAGAAGTTGGGTGATGTGGGTTCTCTGAGTTTCAGAAAGTTCCAGGCGCTCACCGAAGCGCTGGATGAAATCATGCATTCTGGGCCCTCTGGGCATGTTTTCCCTGCGCGAATCGGGCATGTTTTGCTGGTTGCGGAGATCAGACCAGAACACACCGGTGACGATACCAGTTGCAAAGATGACCGTTGTGGCCAGGATGATTTTCCAAGAAGCGGTCATCACCAGGTTTCCTCAAGGGACTGCAATGGTTGGATCATGGTGAGTTGGAGTTCGTTGACCAAGGCTTCTTCTCCTGGCTGACCAGCACTGCCATTCATGGAAGCCCAGAGGGTGGTGCAGAGCATCAAGGCAAGGCAAGGGACGGAGGCTTTCCAAAGTCCCAGGGCCCAGAAGGAGCCAGAATCCACCGATTCGACTGGTGTGATGTGAGCCATGATCCGTTTTTCAAACGCATAGGGTACCGTGTCATCTTCCCGAATCCTGCGGGCCGCGCGGAAGAGACGCTCATACATGTCTTGAGGTTGTTTCATGTATCGTGGTTTGGGAGTTGAGTTCGTTGGGTAGTGGCCAATAAAATTAATAGGTGTTGGGATCTATATTTTCCAGCAACTGACGCATTTCCTTGCGTGCTCGGAAGGCTCTGACTTTAACAAGTGCCACAGACCAGCCCGTCAACTGAGCGATCTCACGAACCGATTTGCCTTCAAGCTCTTGTAAAGTTAGGACCATGCGTGAGGCAGGTTTCAAGGATTCCATGACGGTATGAACAATCGCCTTGGCCGCTTCCTGTTGCACTCGTTGATCGTTTTGATCCTCTCCGACCACCTCTAGGAGGTCAAAATCATCGGAGGATATATCCGTAAAAGAGGCCACCTTGCTGCGCTGGTGTCGTCTTAAATAATCATAGCAGGTGCGAACCGCGATTTTCATGAGCCAATGTTCGAAAGGGGCATCCATGCGATAGGAGCTCAACTTTCTGAACGCCTTGAGAAAAACTTCCTGAGCGATGTCCTCAACCTCATTCTCACGTCTGGCATATTTTCTTGCTGTGGCGAAAATACGACCTTGGTAAACCTTGATCAATGTTTCGAATGCCTCGGTATCACCGTCCAGAATCTGCTGGATGATCCGGTTCTCACTCGACATGTCAGGCTTGGCTGTGACATCCATCATGCCAGAGATGAAGTCTTTGACTGACAACATGTTGTAGGCGTGTGACATGGGTTTTGTTTAAGTGGTGGCAGTGTTTTTAGTTCGCAAACAGGGATCGATCCGCTGCGCTGCACTGCCTCCATACTCTGACAAAGACGTTCCACAAGTCCGGGAGGTTACAAGTCCAATCCAATCACCGGCCTTCTCCCAGTGTCTGGTAGTAAGTCTCAACCAGTTCGCTGAAAGCATCAGGAACTGGATCCCTGTCAATGGGGACCATGGCTTCTCGGGAAGCCCTCCTGGCGAGCTCTTCATTGATGCGCTTACGCACTTCATAGAGGGGCTTTTCGATTTGAAGCCTCACAAGATCCCATTTTGGGGTTTCACCTTCGTCTCGCGATTCTCGGCGGATCACGCGCGCTCTATCCCTAATGGTGGCTATATCATTCTGCAGTTCAGGGAGATCGACCATTTCTTCGGCTTCACGAAGCCCATCCGACCACTCCCGATAGCGTTCCCCTGTGATGGGGCCTTCATTTGCCGCAGAATTTGACTGCTCATCGCCACCACCCTGATTGCGCCATGCTTGCGCCATGCTCGCGCCACCATTCCCTCTCAGTTGCTGGGGTTGACCGCCCTGACCGCCCTGACCGCCCTGACCGCCCTGACCACCTTGACCCGGTTGAGGGGTAGGGGGTCCATTGGGCGGATTTTGGTCAGGATTCTCCGCGGGTGATGAGCCGCTTCCAGTTTGAGCTATGGAGGCCTCTTGAGCCCTACCTTCTTGCGCGCTTGCTACCGCCTCTGAAGGATTTGGCTGGGAGGTTGCTGAGCTTTGCTGAGCTGAGCTGCCCTCTTGGTTGGGGGGGGTAGCTGGGCCCGCATTTTGCGCTATTTGGGAAGGATCCCCATCCTCCCCAGGGCTGTCTTGACTCGATGCTTGAGCGATTTCAGATTCAAGATCCTGTGCGAGTTCCTCAAGCAAGGCGCGTGCTCGTCGCAGGCCTTCAACCCCATCGCCAAGGATACTTGTCGCTGCTCGGTCAATTCGCTCTTCAAGGGATTCAATTTCCGGGTGAATGCGATCCTCCACCTCGGCAGCTCGTTCTGCCATGTTCAAGAAAGACAATTGTTGGGTCGTTTCCAATAATCCATCCAGCTGATTTTGGTCTGTTTGACGGTAGGTTTCGCTAAGCTGTCTGGAGAGAAGGGGTTCAGCATCCTCAGCATCCTGGCTGATTTGTCTTATTTGCTGCATGATCGATTCCAGCTCTTCACGCTGCTTCTCACTCAATTCCATGGCTTCCCGTGCTGAGGAAGAAGTGGCCAGAGATTGTTTTGAGGTATCCCTTTGGGCCTCTTCGAGACGATCCCTGATCCCGTCCTGACGTGCTCCGATTTCTCGAGCCTGATTCCTGAGC
>Ga0255774_10002655_pt1 | contig 13471 bp, 11 predicted proteins | sample 101ome_17_FD_179972 | JGI IMG/M metagenome (GOLD analysis project Ga0255774, IMG submission 179972) | Coastal salt marsh microbial communities from the Groves Creek Marsh, Skidaway Island, Georgia - 101407AT metaG (version 2) | ecosystem: Environmental > Aquatic > Marine > Intertidal zone >...
AAAGATCACCCCTGCTCACGACTTCAACGACTACGAGGTATGGCAACGTCATCGTGATGAAGCCGCAATTAGCTCACAGATTCACGGTGGCTTAATCAATCTATTCACCATCGATGCTGCCATTCGTGAAAACGATGCTGACGAAGGCGAACTGATCCCAGCAAAATATATCGGCATGGATCGTTACGATGCGCGTAAAGCGATCGTGGAAGATCTGGATGCTCTGGGCTTGCTCGACAAGATTGTTGATCACAAGCTGATGGTGCCACGCGGTGATCGTTCAGGCATGGTCATTGAACCTTTCCTAACCGACCAGTGGTACGTCAAAGTTGGGCCACTTGCAGAACCTGCGATTAAAGCAGTTGAAGACGGTTCAATTAAATTCGTACCGGATAACTGGAAGAACACCTACTACGAGTGGATGCGCAACATCCAAGACTGGTGCATCAGCCGTCAGATCTGGTGGGGACATCGCATCCCTGCGTGGTACGACAAAGATGGCAATGTTTATGTCGGTCGCTCTGAAGACGAAGTGCGTGAAAAGCACAACCTTGGCGACACCGTTCTGACACAAGATAACGATGTGCTCGACACCTGGTTCAGCTCTGCCCTTTGGCCTTTCTCAACACTAGGCTGGCCTGAAGATACCGAACGTTTAAAACAGTTTTATCCAACGAATGTGTTGGTAACTGGTTTTGACATTATCTTCTTCTGGGTTGCTCGGATGATCATGATGGGTCTGAAGTTTATGGATGGTCAGGTACCGTTCCATGAGGTCTATGTGCACGGCTTAGTGCGCGACTCGCTCGGTCACAAGATGTCAAAGTCGAAAGGTAACGTGCTGGATCCAATTGACCTGATTGATGGCATCACTCTCGATGATCTGCTTGCTAAGCGCACAAGCGGCATGATGCAGCCCCAGCTTGCGAAGAAGATCGAGAAGCAAACCAATAAAGAATTCCCAGATGGCATCCCAAGCTTTGGTACCGATGCCTTGCGCTTCACCTTTGCCGCACTCGCAGCGACCGGTCGCGATATTAAGTTCGACATGGGTCGTATTGAAGGCTACCGAAACTTCTGTAACAAACTGTGGAATGCAGCACGTTATGTGTTGATGAATACCGAAGGCCAAGACTGTGGTCAAAACGGTGGCGAGGTAGAGTTCTCAGCGGCTGATCGTTGGATTCAATCTCGCATGCAACAAGCGATTAGCGAAACCACGCACTCGATTGAAGGCTATCGTTTCGACCAAGCCGCCAATGCAATCTATGAGTTCATTTGGAACAACTATTGCGACTGGTATTTAGAACTTTCTAAGCCTGTGCTAAAAAGCGATAGCGCATCAGAAGCAGCCAAGCGCGGCACACGTCAAACCTTAGTGCGTGTGCTCGAAGCATCATTACGGTTAACCCATCCGATCATGCCTTACATCACCGAAGAAATTTGGCAGCGTGTCGCACCACTTGCCGGCACGCATGATGGCTCTGATAACAACACCATCATGACGCAGCCCTACCCTGTGGCTGATGACAGCCTGGTTGATTCTGCTGCTGTCACTGAAATGGAATGGGTCATGCAAACGATCTTAGGTGTACGCCGCATTAAAGGTGAGATGAATATCTCACCGGGTAAGCCCGTACCTGTTTTACTGGGCAACACCAATGACTCTGATCGCAAGAACGCTGAGCAACATGAAATCTATCTGAGCTCACTGGCTAAAGTCGAATCGATTGAAGTTCTAGCCGCGGGCGAAGACGGTCCTGAATCAGCGACTGCCTTAGTCGGCGAGATGAAGCTATTGATTCCGTTAGCGGGTTTGATTGATAAAGATGCCGAGCTTGCGCGTCTCGAGAAAGAGATGGGTAAGTTACAAGCGGATATCGAACGCACTGAAAAGAAACTGACTAACCCTGCATTTGTGGATAAAGCACCCGAAGCGGTTGTGAACAAAGAGCGTGACAAACTCAATGATGCTAAGTCAGCATTAGATAACCTATCAGCTCAAGCTGACCGCATTCGCACACTGTAAGGATTTTTATGAAACCGTTTTTGCCACCGAAAGCTGCACCTATCATGCATGGCTTTTTAGTCTCGGGACTGATGAGCTTGATCGTGACCGGCATCGCCACTCTGAATGCCATTGGTATCAGTGATCCCATGTTCACCACCAAATGGGGTGGCTCATGGCTTCAGTCTTGGATGGTTGCTTTTCCGGTGATTTTGTTCGTTGCCCCACTAGCTCGCAGCATGGTGGGTCGCATGGTGAAAAAACCAGAGGCTTAACGCATCACGATCACGCGTACGGCATCGAGTCGTACGCGGGTATCACGCAAATGAATGCCTAACAGTTCACGTCGTGCACTGATCTGCTCAACCTCATCGGCTCGGACGTTTGGATTCACCTCTGCCAAGCTCAAAAGACGATTCAACTCCGCACTGAGCTCTTTCTCCATATACTCAACTGAATCAGTCACAATTGACTGGCTTGCTTGCTCAGCAAACTCTTCCGCATGTTTAAACAACACACGAATCTTATCTGCTGACGATTTAATAACGGTTTCAGCGAGCTTTTTATTTGGCGAGATATCTAAACCGCGTAATGCTTCGTGCGGTAGCACCTCACTCAGGTCATTTCCTTTGATATCGAACAAAACGCGCTGACAACTTGGTGGTAAATAACGCTCAGCCTCTAACGCAGCCGGCGCCACACACTCGGTCATAAATAACATCTCAAGCATAACGGTGCCGGTTTTATAGTCATCATGCTTGCACACTGTCACCGCGGCAGTACCAAGCTCACTACTGGTCAGCAACTCCATCGCACCGCGTACCATCGGGTGCTCCCACGTTAGGAACTCACGGTCTTCATGCGTCAAGGCATCATCACGTGTCCAGGTGACGGTCACACCATGACTTGGCAAACCCGGAAAGCGATCTAAACGCATATTGGCGCCCGGACGCACCAAATCAGATTGACCACGACCACCTTGATGCGCCACACCGTAGGCCTCCCAGAAGTTACGCATGTATTTCTTTAACTGCTTAGTGTGATCGCGACTTACCATATCAATCAGCAACTCAGCCGAGACCTCTTGGCGATGTGAATTCATCTCGAGCAGACGGTCACGACCTGTCTCAAGCTCAGCATTGACCTGCTCTGTTTGCTTGCGACCTTTTTTCACCAAGGCATCCACATCACCTTCAAGCGATTGCGCTTTTCTCAGCTCTTTCGCGAATGCTTCTTGCACTGCATCTGCAGCAGGACAAGTATGCTCAAACGTATTCAGTGCTTCGTGGTACCAGCGATACATCACTTCACCGACCGAACCTTCAAAATACGGTACGTGAATCTTAACTATTTCAGTCTGACCAATACGGTCTAGACGACCGATACGTTGCTCTAGCAAACCGGGTACCGCAGGCAAATCAAACAGGATCAAATGGTGCGCGAACTGGAAGTTACGACCTTCTGAACCGATCTCAGAACAGATCAGCGCTTGTGAGCCTTCTTCCTTATCAGCAAAGAACACCGCAGCACGGTCACGTTCGACGATCTCCATACCTTCGTGGAACATCGCCACATGGATCGCTTCTTTCTCGAGCAAATGTTCGCGTAACTTAATAACCGTCGGCGCATGCGCACAGATGACTAACACCTTTTCCGGCGCAAGCTCACGCAGCTTGGCAACCAACCATTCAACGCGCGTATCGATTTGTGGCCATTTGCGCGGATAGTTTGTCTCGGGCGTAAAGTCGGTGAGGTGTTTGTTGTAATCCTTCGGCGCTTCTAAAGCGTAGCCAGTAACCTCACGACCCGGGAAACCTTCGATCGCTTGGCGCGTATTACGGAACAAGATACGACCGGTACCGTGACGATCAACTAACTGCTCAATCAGGCCCTCACCTTCTTCCCAGTTATCTTTACCCAGCAATTGATCAACCAGCTCTTTATCGGCCGCACTGAGTTTTTCACCATCAAGTAGACGGGCAGCTAAATCTGCAATCGGCTGATAATGTTTTTCTTCTTCGATAAAAGCATCGTAGTCATGGAATCGTTGTGGATCGAGCAAACGTAAACGCGCGAAGTGACCCGCACGACCTAATTGCTCTGGCGTTGCGGTTAACAACAACACACTCGGTGTGACACCGGCTAAGGCTTCAATCAGCTCATAGCTCAAGCTCGCCTCTTCTGGTGACCATTCAAGGTGGTGTGCTTCGTCAACAACCAGCAAATCCCAGTCACCTTCCAATGCAGCACGCGCAACAGTCGATGCACTGGTGAGAAACTCCAAGCTACACAAAATATGCTGTTCGGTTTGGAACGGATTATCACCATCAGCAGCATTAAAACGCGCATCATCAAAGATAGAAAAGCGCAGATTGAAACGTCGCAGCATCTCAACAAGCCACTGATACATCAGCGCTTCTGGCACAACGATCAACGAACGATTTACTCGCTCAGTCATCATCATACGATGCATGATCAAACCTGCTTCAATCGTCTTACCTAAACCCACTTCGTCAGCAAGCAAGACACGTGGCGCAGGACGCGATGCAACTTCATGCGCGATATACAGCTGATGAGGAATCAGATCGACACGAGGTCCGTTCAAACCAAAGGTTTTTGAACGCCAGTTTTCCGCATTCTGTTGCCAAGTTTGATAGCGCAAGCTAAACCAAATATCCGGATCAATTCGACGTGCGAGCAACTTATCTTGTGGGCGATTCAATCGCAGCTGATTATTCAGCTCAGCCTCTGGCACCTCGAGTGCTTGCTCTTCGGCATCTTGGCAGTGATAGGTATACAAGCCCTCAGCTTCAACCACACGGATGACTAACAAACGCTGACCGAGCTGATCTTCAAGGAAATCGCCTTCAGAGAACTCGACGCGGCTCAATGGCGCCGTGGCTTGTGCATAGCGACGTTTCTGGCCACTTGCCGGGAATATCACCTCGATTTGGCGTGTTTCGATCTCAACGATGGTGCCCAAACCTAAATCGGGCTCTGCATCACTAATCCAACGTTGTCCGAGCGTATACACGGGCGATCCTCTGCTTAAAAACTCGCGCAATAGTTTACCGGAATGCGCCGAGGAGTACCTTGCGAGCTGAAAACTAGCTTTTTGTCGCGATCTGACGAATCACATAATCCGCCGCCGCCAAACCAAAACTCGCCGTTACCGTCATTGCCGCACCAAAGCCCGCACAGTTGAGCGAACTATCTTGCTGGGTATCACATGCCTGAGATTGGCGCACAGGCTCATCTGACCATACCGCATGAACACCAAAGCGGCGTTTGAGATTGCTCGAGAAGCCATAATCTTGGCGCAGCAGCTTCCGTGTTTTTGCCAACAAGGCATCTTGCTCCGTCCGATAGAGATCCGATACACGCACACGGGTGCAATCCACCTGGCCACCGGCAGCACCAATCGTGATGATCGGCTGCTTTCGGCGCGAACAATGCGCAATCATCGCCGCTTTCACACGGAAGTTATCAATCGCATCAATCACCCAACCCTGATCAGTAAAAAGTGCTTGGATATTCTCTAGCGTGACAAAGTCATCAACCACATCAACATGCGCTTGCGGGTTAATCAGCCCTACGCGTTCAGCTAACACGTCAGCCTTTAATCGCCCCAAGGTGTTATCCAATGCCGGTAACTGGCGATTGATATTGGACTCAGCCACATGATCCGCATCGATCAATCGCAATCGTGAGATACCGGTGCGCGCCAGCGCCTCAACCACCCACGAGCCGACTCCGCCAACACCCACCACTGTGACAGAGGCATCCCGTAAACGATCTGCACCTTCTTCACCCCAAAGGCGCTCGACACCTGAAAAGCGACGCTCAGTCATGATGGTTCTCAATATACATAGGTCGCAATGATACACTTAGCTTTGATTTTAATGAGCTTACAAACCCTCTGTGCTGCACTTTGACCCCGACCTACCTGAAGTCGATGACCTACTTCAGCTATTCCTCAATGACACGCCTTTAATAGATGTGCGCGCACCCGTCGAATTTAACGAAGGGGCTTTCCCGGCGGCCAACAATATTCCTTTAATTAATGATGAAGAACGTCATGTCATCGGAAAAACCTACAAGGATCTCGGCCAAGATGAAGCGATCAAGCTTGGTGTAGAACTCGTTTCTGGCACCACAAAATCTGATCGATTAGCTCAGTGGCAACAGTTCACCCAAACGCATCCGGAGGGCGTGCTCTACTGCTTCCGCGGCGGCATGCGATCTAAAGTCACCCAACAGTGGCTATTTGAAGAAACCGGTGTTCGTTACCCACGCGTAAAAGGTGGCTACAAAGTTCTGCGTCGTTTTTTGATCGATCAACTTGAAGCGATATCGCCAAAAGTAAAACCGGTCGTGATTGGCGGTCGAACCGGCGTTGGAAAAACTAAATTTCTACAATCCCTTACCCCGAACCTCGATTTAGAAGGCCTAGCTTGGCATCGAGGTTCAGCTTTTGGCAGCCATGCGACCCCTCAGCCAACACAAATAGCGTTCGAAAATAGACTCAGCATAGAGGTGTTAAAACTCTTCCACGGCGGAAATCCTTATTTCGTCGCCGAGGACGAAAGTAGAAATATTGGTCATCGACACATGCCGATGAGCTTTTTCGAGCCGTTTAGTTTGGCGCCGATTATCGTTTTAGACGAAACCGAAGAGCATAGAATTAATATTACCCACCAAGAATACATTCATGAGGCGCTGGCGGAGTTTGTAGAACTCCATGGTGAAGAAGCCGGATTTGAGGCTTGGTCCGCAGCGCTCAGCGACAGTTTATTTAGAATTCGTAAGCGCTTAGGTGGAGTCAATTACGAAAAAATAAATAAAGAATTACACGATGCACTACAGCTTCATAAGACTCAAAACGATACGACGGCACACCGCGCTTGGATCAAAAGTCTACTTATTGACTATTATGACTCAATGTACGAATACCAATTAAGTAAAAAATCCGATCGTATTGTATTTACTGGCAATCGTGATGATGTTCTAGAAAAGCTTCAAACCGACTTCGGAATAACCAAATTAAATCAATAGTTTAACCGGAAACAGCTAAACTCATTACGAGCTTCACCACGCCATACACACCGGCAATAAAGAGCACCGTTATCAGCACTCCCACGGCAATAAAGTCACGAGCGCGACCTTGTTTAAAATCGCGCTCTCGTTTGGCGTTATTTTGAATCCCAGCAAAGGAAGCTAGAACGCTTCCTAAGGTCTGTAGAAAACTCAGTTTTTTCTCTGTCATCTCGCCCCCTAAAAGGATGACCATGCTCTGAGTTTAACCGAGTTTGGCGAGCCCCACCTTCTTTCATCCACGGCTCGTAGAACGTATAGGTATGACCACCAGAAAGCTTAGATTGGTACATTGCTGAATCCGCCTCTGAAATCATACCGTCGACTTCATGTACGTCACCAAACGGGAAGATCATCGCGCCAATACTGATGCGTAGGCTGATACCACGGCGGTGCATTTCCGGAGTAGCCACCATACCCTCAAGAATTTTGCGAAGCACGGTATGCACTTCATCCACATGGCTGAAACCTTCCAACATGATGACAAACTCATCGCCGCCCAAACGGAACACTGTATCGGTCTCACGTGTATTTAGGATCAGCATTTCAGCCACATGCTTGATGCAGCGATCACCCATCTCGTGACCATGCTCATCATTAATTTTTTTGAAGTTATCAATATCGATAAAGGCAATCAGCATTAAGGTTTCGTCACGCTTAGTACGCAACATCGCTTTCATCATCAAATCGACCATTGACACACGGTTATGAACACCGGTTAAGGCATCTTTAAATGCAAACTCACGCATTTGCTCTGCCAAGCTCTCTAGCTTCTTCTGTTCAGTGACATCCTTACCAAGCGAAAGAAATTGAATAATCTTTCCAGCTTCATTTAATACCGGTGTTATCTGTTTGTGCTCGCAATAAAAAGACCCATCTTTACGTTTATTGATGAACACCCCTGAGAAATCTTGGCCGTTTTTCAAGGTTTCCCACATGCGAACATAAAAAGCATGATCTTGCTTACCGGATCTAACGATGCGCGAGTTTTCCCCGATTAACTCATCTTTGCTATACCCAGAGACTTTCTCGAATGCCGGATTAACATATTCAATCTGCGCTCTAGCATCAGTAATCATCACCAACTCACTAGATTGTTCAATAACATTAACCAATCTTTTTTCAGCTACTCTTGCTTGCTGATGCATATGAGATGACTTTGCCCAAGACCAACTCAACAGACCTGAGACCAACAAAAACACAGGAACAAAAAGTACCATCCAACCAAAGTGTTCAAAGATGTCGCTCATCATAGACTGGTATGGCTTAAACGCAATCACCTTCCACCAACGATCAATATCTTCATCAAGGGCAAATCGCATAGACGCTTCATCCGCCAAGATGATAGTGTCATACACATAATGACCTGTGATGGAATCCACCATTCCTCGCTCACTAGAAATCATCACATTCCAGACGTTTAGATCATTCTCAATCATCGAGTTTTCAATACCCGTCATAAACCCAAATGACTTTGAGACACTCGGGTGGAAGACCCAATAACCCTCATCATTCATCATGCGCAGAGCTGACGAATCGCCGTTGAATAAGATTTCAAACTCGTTAAGTAGCGAAGTGGCATTAAGGTTAGCTACTAAAACACCTGCTTTGCGACCAAAGCGATCTTCGAATGGCGTTGCAATACGAATCATCAGCTTCCATGGTGTTTCGATTTGACCATTCTCAATATTTAGATCGAGACGTGAGACAAACACTTCACCAATAGCCAGATCTTTTACTGAACGGAAATAATAGCGATTACTTTTATCTTGCAAATCATTTTTGAGAACAGCCACAGCATCTTGGCCCTTACGATTAACTCGAACGATTTCACGTCCGTTTAGATCAAGAAGACGTAGCTGATCATAGATTCCTTTAGACAACATGAAATTACGTAAGCGATATTGAACGATCGCCTCGTTTATCAATGTTGGCTTATGCAGAAACGATTTAATCTCTTGCGATTGCTCAAGAATGATCACGTCCGACTTAGCGCTATTAAGTAGCGTAAGAATTTCTGCACGCAACGCTGTGACTTGGTGCGCTTGATCCTCTATCTCTGCTTTATGTGCAGCTGAAATGAGTGAAACGGCATAAAAGACCAAGGCCGCCACGACAGGTAGCGCCACGATTGCATATTTAATTAGAAAGCCACGAAATATCGCAGAGAGCATAAGGCAAAGCCCGCCAGAGTTCATGAAAACCCTATAGCGGCTTTTTCGCCTACTTATGAAGTTTTATCGCTAGATTTAACGTTCTTAATTCGTAGTCATTTCCGACTTTTCGGTTAATTAATAATCGATTCATTCTCCATCGCCAGATAGACCTGATAGGCATTTCGGCGGTGAGCGGCATCATAGGCTGGCATTGCTTTATAGGCACTCCAGTCTTCTTCTTCAAAGGCAGTCTCAAAATCCATCATATCTTCAACTGCTTTACCCATCACCGAACGTAAATGAGCAACATACTCTCGCGTCATCCGAACTGCTTGATTAGGGTCTTGCGCATGCGGACCATGCCCCGGTACGAGAACTTTCAAACCATCGGTCTCGAGCTCTTTCAATTTCGAGAGCCACACTTTGGTATCGGCATCTCCGACAAAAGGCACGCGACCTTCAAAAATGATATCGCCTGAGAACAACACGCCCTCTTCTGGAATAAACAGGGTCAAATCACCATCAGAATGGGCACTACCAAGATAATTCATCTCGAAAGTCAAACCACTTAAGCTAAAACGAGTCGCTTTATCGATAATCTGATCCGGTGCTACTAGATGGGTTTGCTCATTTACCCAAGGCTCCAAAGACATCATGCGGTCATCCAGCAAATTGGCCGCCGTTTCTGAGCCTAAATAGGTATGTGCACCCACTGGGGCGATGATCTTCGCACCCGCTTCTTTGAAGACTTGAAGACCATAGATATGATCCGCGTGGTAATGACTTACAATCATATGCGTAATTGGCTTATCCGTAAGTTCACGAATTTTTTGCAGCAACGTCCACGCAAGCGAAGGCGTACCTAACGCATCAAAAAGCACGACCCCTTCGTTAGTCACCACAAAACCTGCGTTCGAAATAAAGCCTTCGTTCTCGGTCGCCATGCCAGCTTCGCCCTGAACGTAATACGCATGCTCACTCACCTGCTGCACCGTCATACTGGTGCTAATCGGTGGATATTTATCCGCCAATACAGGCAATGAGAAAAAGACTGACAAACAAACAACTAAAAAACGCATCTTTACCTCTTAACGACGCGAACGGAAAAACGTGCGTAATAGCTCGGCACTTTCTTCCGCCAATACACCTCCCTCACACTCAGTCCGATGATTAAATCGCTGATCTGAAGGAAGTAAATCAAACACACTACCCGCCGCACCCGTACGTGGATCGCTGGCAGCAAAAACGACTCGCCCTACTCGCGCGTGCACAATGGCACCAGCACACATAGGACATGGCTCTAATGTGACATATAGCGTGGTATCGGTTAACCGGTAATTCTCAAGGTGTTTTCCGGCCGCCCTTAGGGCTTGTATCTCGGCATGCGCTGATGGGTCATGACTTTCAATTGGTCGATTGAACCCCTCGCCGACAATGTCATCCCCACGAACAAGTACCGCACCGACAGGCACCTCACCATGCGCTTCAGCTTGACGCGCGAGCTCTAGTGCGCGGGACATAAATTTTTCGTCGATTGTACTCATCTATTTTGAATTGGTTGATCAATATCAAGGCGGCATGCCGATACCGCTCGCTATATTAAACCTAAAGGCGAGTGACAGTCGTCATAACATAACAAGGAGCAAGCCCATGCAAGGCGAAAAACACGATCTTCACCACGAGTTTCCTGAATTCAATGACGCGATCCATGAGTTGAAAATGACCGATAATCATTTCGTACGACTCTTTAATGAATATCACGAGCTAGATCACGAAGTGCATCGCATCGAAACTGGCGCTGAAAACACTAGCGACGATTACCTCGAGGAACGTAAAAAAGCGCGGCTCAACCTCAAGGATCAATTGTTCGGCATGCTCAAAGCACATGCCGCATAAACAAAAAGGCCGCTCTAAGCGGCCTTTTTTATCGCATCTTCTGCGTCGAGCAACGAAAACGCCCGACAGTAAAACATCGTCTCGATAGGTGCTTAGTCTTTCTTGCAGTAACTCGCTCGCGCCACATGCGAAACGAGCTAGCCTTCATCTCAGAACGCATCAATTTAATGACGTCTTTTTCAGAAAGACCATAGTCTTCTTGGATCGCCTCAAATGGCGTTCGGTCTTCCCAGGCCATCTCAATAATGCGACTGATATCGTGACTAGCGAGTGATGTCATCTAAGTACCTCATATTCACGTGCTTAAATTAATCTTAAATTTGAAAATAGACTAGACCATGTTGTCTCAGACGAGACTAATCTAATACCTTCAATAAGGTTGAGGCTTCAATCGGGTTTACCAGTGAAGGTGATGCTCCATCGTGTACACAAAGCCACGGTATATCAACACCAAACAGTCTCGAGTTATAAGAGAACATCCGCTTGCCTTTTAAAACACCACGATCCTCATGATTAGCAGCCTGTATACCGTATTCAGATTCAACCAATTGGTCACACTGTTGACCCAAATCTACAGCGTAAAGGTGAACGGCAATATACTCTTGGATACCCGTTGGCAAGTGTTGCTTCTGCGTCAAAAAGATAAAGACCAACAACATAGCAGCCACAAACCCAGCTATAAAATTTTTCATTGAAGCTCCGTTTGCAATGAGACCTTCAGTTTATTGGATAGCAAACGTCGGATAAATTTCAGAGTAAACGCTACCTTCAGAACCATTGAATTCAAGCTCTATCGCCTCTCGTTTATTAAGTGACTTCTCGTAATGAAGATACGGCTTTTTTGACACAAAAACGGCTGTTGCATAAACATTAACCGGTTTTCTTGAGTCACTGGATACACGGATAGTAGTTTTAGTAGAAGGCAAATCCAATCCCAACAACATATTCATACTTTGCAGCTCTCTGTGAAAACTGATCAAGTTATTCGTCTTATCGATGAACACAAATTTCGCGTCATCATCTCTTGAAACTTCAATATAAGCGAGACGATTATTCTTTGATAGGAAATCAGACAAAGCTGCAGCATTACCTAATGGCAACTTAGTATCAATTACAAGTCGGTCACCCATCACTCCTTTAGATCGAGAAAAGCTTGAGTCTTGTGACAGATATTTTTTTGACGCTGAAATCACTCTATCCAGAGTTCCGTCCTCGTCATCCCCTAGAAGACTAAACTCAACCTGAACTGGCACTTCAAAAAGCTCACCATCTGCAGCAATCTCAATGTCTGAGGTGTAAACCTCAATATTCATCACGTCTGGCTTGCAACCTACTAATAAAAGAGTCGCACACAGAATAAAAAGTTTTTTTGTATAGCCAATTATCATTGCTCTGTAGTTATTCCCACTCAATAGTAGCTGGTGGCTTGCTCGAAATATCGTATGCCACGCGAGAAACGCCATGCACCTCATTGATGATGCGGCGTGAGACTTCCTCTAGGAATTCAAATGGTAAATGCGCAAAACTTGCGGTCATAAAGTCGATAGTGCGAACAGCGCGCAACGTCACGACATATTCATATCGACGCGCATCACCGACGACACCAACGGATTTAACAGGCAAGAAAACTGTAAATGCTTGGCTAACTTCATCGTAAAGATTCGCGTTACGCAGCTCTTCGATATAAATCGCATCCGCTTGGCGTAGAATATCTGCGTACTCTTTCTTAACCTCACCGAGGATACGTACACCCAAGCCAGGGCCTGGGAATGGATGACGATAAATCATGTCACTTGGCAAGCCCAGCTCAACGCCTACCTTACGCACTTCGTCTTTAAATAATTCACGCAATGGCTCAACGAGTTTGAGCTTCATGTAATCAGGCAAACCGCCCACGTTATGGTGAGACTTAATCACGTGCGCTTTTCCTGAAGCTGCACCTGCAGACTCAATCACGTCAGGATAGATAGTGCCCTGAGCAAGGAAGTCGACACCTTCGAGCTTATTCGCTTCTTCTTCAAAGATATCAACGAACAAGTTACCAATAATCTTACGTTTCTTTTCTGGGTCCGCTTCACCAGCTAATGCTGATAAGAAACGGTCTTCTGCATTCACACGGATCACTTTGACACCCATGTGCTCTGCAAAGGTTGCCATCACCTGATCGCCTTCATTCAGACGCAACAAACCGTTATCCACAAAGATACAGGTTAGGCGATCACCAATTGCTTTATGCAGCAATGCCGCGACAACTGAGGAATCAACACCACCCGACAAGCCCAAAACAACCTTGCCATCACCAACCTGCTCCTGCATT
>Ga0255774_10002673_pt1 | contig 13412 bp, 12 predicted proteins | sample 101ome_17_FD_179972 | JGI IMG/M metagenome (GOLD analysis project Ga0255774, IMG submission 179972) | Coastal salt marsh microbial communities from the Groves Creek Marsh, Skidaway Island, Georgia - 101407AT metaG (version 2) | ecosystem: Environmental > Aquatic > Marine > Intertidal zone >...
ACTTCCCGAACGAAACGCCACCCCCGTCGTTGATGTTCGACGAAGCGGCCAAAACCAATCTCTTCCACGCGCGAAACGCCGTCGCGCACTGTAAACTCGCCTGGAAAGAGTACTCCGAAGTCCTCGGAAACGCCCGAAACATCGCCTTTCCGCATTCCGGGAAGAAGAAAGAATCGGAAGAAGGAACGACGACGACGACAACGGTTTTCGACTCGAAGCGATGCGAAGCGGCGCGAGAAAAGCTGCAAGCGTCGATCGAACATATCGAGCGAACGTACGAGGAGGTGAAAAGGGATGGTTTTTTAGAGCCGCTGCTGAGAGAGGCGAGGAAATCGAGGCCGCCGCACGCGCTTTCGCCGAAAGAGGTGAAGGAAAGGAGCGTGTTTTTTGGCGCTTCGCTGGGGAATTTGTTGTCGCATTACGAGGGGAAGTTTCGTCTGGCGTCGTCGAGAGGTTTTGAAGAAGACGAAGAGTTAAAGAAGTCGAGGATGAGAACGAAAACAATCGAGAAGAAGATGAAAAAGTTGATTGGTGGGCCGACGCCGTACGATGGGGCGTTGGTCGTGTACGCGGTGGACGAACGCGGGAAGCGCGTCGGGTTCAACGCGACGGAGGTGAACGAGCGATGTCGCGTCGTGAAGGCGGTATCGAGCGGGAACTTTGAGTGCCGGGTGCCGTGGGACGGGTGGAACATCGAGAGTATTTTAGAGCTGGAGATTGGACCGGACGATTGGAAGAAGAGAGAGGAAGAGGAGAGAGAAGAGGAGAAAGACGAAGACGAAGGAGAGCGGACGAAGAAGAGAGCGAAGACGGTTGCGAAGAAGAGCTGGACGGATGGTCCGGTCGATGCGAAGAAAAAGGACGAGGACGCTTCTTCTTCGATGATCTCGGAGTTTGCGAAAGTATCGCTGCGGAAAAAGAGCGTGGCTGAAATGATGAACGAAACGAACGACGAGAAAGCGTTCGAAAAGTTCACGGAAATGGCCAGGGAAAGAGCAAAGGAAAACATAAAAAAGTATTGCGGCGAAGACGGGAAGAAAGGAGCGGCGGTGATGGCGTTGGCGATGTTGTTAGAATGGTTTGAAGATTTTCACGCGACGAGTCAAGCAACGAAGAATGCGAACGGCGACGGAGAAATGGAAGCGGATCCGAGGACGTGCGGAGTGGAGGTGCCCAAACGGTATTTACCGGAGTATTACAAGGACAGCGAGACGAAAGACATGACGTACCAAGACGTGTTAAAGCAAGAACGAGCAAAGGAGGAAGAGGAGAAGAAGAAAAAGAAGAAAAAGAAGAAAAAGAACGAAGATAAGGATGATGAAGATGAGGAGGAGGAAGAAGGAGAAGAAGAAGAAGAAGAAGAAGAAGAAGAAGAAGAAGAAGGCGAGCTCAAGGAATAGACTGACGCGTGCTTTAAAATAGAGAGATAGAGAGAAACAACGATAGATAACTTTAGAACTTTAGAAATAGAAATTGCAATTTATAGATATTACTAGAACAAACTACAGGTACGCGCGCGTACAAATTTTCTACTTGAGGCTATCTAAATAATCCATCTTCTCGTCAATCGTCAATAAGCTTTCTTCGTCTAGCGTCCAACCCATGGCGTCTTCGAAATCCTTGATCTGTTCGGCATTCTTCGCACCCGGGATTGGAATCGTGCCTTTCGCGATGCAATAATTCAACATCACGGACACACTTGATTTCCCTCCGCTGTTCACCTGACCTATGAAATCGCATAGTTTATTCATGATGACGTATTTCTCTTCGATTTCAGTCGTCTTTAATGCCTTCAAAGGCGAATACGCGACAACCTTCACATCTCTATCTTGACAGCTCCGCAGCAATCCGTCCTTTTCCGCTTTGCGGTTCAAAATTGAATATTCAATTTGATTGCTCGCCAACGGAATACCTCTTTTGTCTAAAATATCGTACGCTTTCTCCAACTGCTCCTTGTTATAGTTACTCACGCCGACCGCTTTCGTCAAACCTAAATCTAAACTCTCCTCGAGCGCGCTCATCAACACTTCTTGCGAGAAGGACGGGAACGGGAAGTGAATCGACCACAAGTCCATCGGCCGGTTCATTCGTTTCACGCTGTCCTTCCCGGCTTGCACCAACGCGTCTTTCCCGAGTCGAAACCCGCCTCCTAACAACGCGTTCGTCCACGGTATCGTGAACACTTTGCTTCCAACGACGACGTCGTCGGCGTCGTCGTCTCCTTCGTCCGCCAAAGCGCATCTCGAGAGAATGTGTTCAGAGCTTTGTTCATATTTCAAACTCTTGTATCCGTACACCTCCGCGGTGTCGAAAAAGTTTATTCCGGCTCGTCTCGCGCGAGAATACGCCGCTTTCAAATCTGTTTCGCGGTAGGATTTGTTAAATCCGTACTTTTCGTCGCCCCAGGCGATGGTGCCCAATCCGATTTCGGATATCGGAATGTTGTCACCGTCTCTCGTTTTAAGATACGGAGAAGAAGAAGAAGAAGAAGAAGAAGAAGAAGAGCACTCGAGAGACGCTCTCGCTCTGCTTCGTCTTCCTCCTCCTCCTCGAATCGACGACGACGTCGTCGCGGGTATCGAGAGAGCACGCGGCGCTGGAGACATGCGTGATGATCTGCGTAATCTGCGTTTTCGCGCGCGCGGTAAAAGACTGAAGAGTTCTCGGGAAAATCGAAACAAAAAAATAGCGCTCGTTGTGTTCACAAATCACAATAAAACAAGATGTCCTCCGAGCGACAACACGCAGAACAATCGCAACAACAACGACAACAACAACAACAACAACAACAACAACGAGCGCTGCGTCGCAAAATCCTAGGCGAGAGGGCGATTCTGAAGCGCGCTCGCGCGATGACAGCGAAGGCGTTTCAACGCTGGAAGTATCACGTGCGGTTAGTGAAAAGAGTCGAACGATTTCAACGCAAAAGGGAAGCGCAGGAGAGAAAAAGACTGCTCTCGGCGTGGCGCGTGGTGGCGATGAGAGAGAGCAAAGAGAGAGAAGAGAGGAGGAGGTTGGTGAGGATGGCGTTTCGGGCGTGGTTAGCGCGAGTGAGAGCGAGAAATAGGAGAGGAAGCGATGATGATGTAGAGGAAGCAGATAACGGTAAAAACGAGGAGAGGAGAAGAGAGAAGGAAGAAGAAGAAGACTACGAGAAAGAAAAGGAAAAAGAGAGAAACAGTTTACTCGCGCGAAGGATGTTTCATCGATGGCACGCGTCCGCGCTGACGAGGAAACGGAACGAACGGGAGAAAGAATTCATCAAGCTGGAAGTTCGGGAGAAGTTTACCGCGGCGAAAGCGAGAGAGACGAAAGCGAGGTGGAAGTCGGAGGCGAGGAGGACGCGCGCGTGCCAGGACGCGTTGGAGACGTTGAGGATAGCCGCGGTGAAAGATTTAGAGGGCGAGAAAGAGAATGCGTGCGAACGCAATAGCAAAGAAGACGACGAAAAGTTCTCGCTTAAGAGACGGGAGAGATTGCGAGAGGCGTTGATGAAACAGAAAGCGCGCTTGTTGGAGGAAATCGAGAGGGAGGAAAATCGACAACCAATACGAGCGCGATTTGGAAACTAGAGAAAATCACTCGTTGTCGTTAGGACATCTGGTAGTTTAGCGTAGCGATAGAATTAGTGTAGCGCATATGTAGGGAAACGTTTAATTACGAAATGTTTATATTATAAGAGCTAATATATTTATTTGCTAGTTTTTTTCAAGTCGCCGACGAGACCGTTCGCACTTTAATAGTCGTCGTAATGGCGAACCTTCTTCGGCGGCGCGGACAAGAAGTCGGTGTACTCTTGCGCCGGCGCTTTTTGCCACTTGTTCTCCGCCCACAAGTCCGGAGTCAAGAACTCGTACGTAGATCTCAAGGCGAAGTACGTCGCCTTGACGAAGTTACCCAACGTTCTCGTGTGGCCTCTGGAGCACGTATACACGTCGTGAATACCCGCCATGACTAAAACCTTCTTCGGCGTTTGCGCAGCAACGACACCAGAACCCTTCGGCGCCGGAATCAAACGAATGTGAACGGAACCGCACTTGCCGTGCACCTTAGTCGGCACCGTGTGCGGCTGGCCGAGCGCGGCGCCCCAGTAGCCTCTTCTCACCGGAACCATGTTCAACTTGGCCAAAATCATAGACCCTTGAATAGAGTGCGCGACTTCCTTGCACGCCTTCACGCCCAAACCAATGTGGCCGTTGGTGTCCCCGACGACAACGAACGCTTTGAATCGCATGCGCTGACCCGCGGAGGTTTGCTTTTGCACCGGCATGATCTTCATGACTTCATCCACCAAGTTGGCGCCGATGAAGTAATCGACGATTTGGTACTCTTTGATCGGGATGGAGTGAAGGTAGATTTGCTCGAGCGATTTGATTTTACCCTGTGTGTGTGCAAGAGTGAAATGAAAGTGAATTGGTGAGCACGAGATGTTCGCATCGATAAAACCGGGAGGACATTTCGAGCGGAAAACGCGCTCGGCCCGGGGAAAAAAGCCCTCGAAAAGCCCTCTTCTGAGAGAGAAAAAAAAAACTTCAACGCGCGCGGAAATCGCGCGAGACGAACGCCTCGCGACCTTTACGCGACGACGCAAACGCCGCCAAAACATCGACCGAGAACTTTTCGATCGCATTCAAATCGTTCCCGTCGCGATTTCGCGCGTCCTATGATCAAAAATACGCGTCGACTATAAATGTGCACACACGTACCGCTTGTACCAATCTCCCCAACTTCGTGCACGGGGTCCAGACGTCCTTGTCGTCCTTCCCTCTGCCGCCGCCTCGGCCGCGACCGCCGCCTCGGCCTCTGCCGCCGCCTCTGTCGCCGCCGCGTCCGCGTCGGTCGCCTCTGTCGCCGCCGCGACCGAAGCCGCGAGAAAATCCTCCTCTGTCAGATTCTTCAGCCATTGTTTATGTGTGTTTTGTGTTTTGTTTGCTTGTTCGCGTGCAAAAAAGTGAAGACGAACGAGAGAAAAAAAAATTGAGAAAAGAAGCAAAAATACGCGCAAGAGACACGAGAAAGCTTTACGCACACACACACACAACACGTCTTTTTCAAAAAGTTACACACGCAATACAAATCAACACGCATGAGAGTATTAGTATTCGTAATATAGTTCAGTCTTCCTTGAGTTGTTTTCTCAGCGGCGATTGGCGGCTGAGCAATCGCGCGGAGTTTACGGCTAAGCGGACGAAGTGGAACTGCGCGAGCGCGAACCAGGCGGCTTGGATGCCAAAGCCGGCTTTTAAGGTGAGACCTAAACCGATCCAGGCTAAGAGCGCGTTCGGGACGTACGCTAAGGACATGAATTTAGTATCTCTGCCGGCGAGTAAGCATCCCTCGGAGGCCATGGAGCTGGTGTGTAAGAGCAACGCCAGCGAAGATACCGGGGAGATTTCTTTCATGAGGGCAGCCACGGTGCTGTCCGTGGTGAATGAATACGGGAAATAGACCGGGACAATTCTGGAGGTAACCGCGGAGAAACACCCGATGCATAACGCGGCGATCAGTAAGCGTTTGGTCATTTCGAACGCTCTCGTTTCGTCGCCTAATTGGGCCGGTAAGAACGTCTGGGCGGCTTGCGACACGCCGTCGCCGATAACCGCGAAGAAGAAATACACGGTGAACATGACCCCGTTCGCGGCGGAAAATGCCGGACCTAAAGCTGTTCCAGAACGAATCGTACTTCCGACGAAAACGGCTTTCACCAGCGTCACGAAAAATACCGGCGTGGCTATCTTTCCAATGCGACTAATCGAGGCTAAACTCGGCAATCGCAAAGGCGTTCGCAACGGCGGAGGCCCGTTTAACCGGTAGCCCAAATCATCCTTTCTCGCATCGCATTTCTTTCCTCTCGTGATCATCGCTCTGACGAACAAAACGGTCACCACAACTTGCGCGAAAGTTGTCGCCCACGCCACCCCAGCGATCCCGGCTTTAAAGAAAAACACCGCCACAAAGTCGCCGACGCCGTTGACCGCGGCGGCGACCAACGTCGCCTTTAAAGGCGTGTACGGATCCTCCGTCGCTAAGTGCGCGGATTGCATCACGGAACACGCGATCGCTGCTGGGAACGCTAACAGTCTAATTTTTGCATACGTCGCCGCGTACGGAATTAACGCCAAAGAATTCGCGCCGACGTACTTCGTCAACCCTGGAATGTGAAACGCGAAAAGAAACGCCGCGACGACGCACCCCATCCCGGTGCTCATAACCAAAACATCATTCACCGTTTTTGCATCTTCCTCCACCGCTTCCGGCGTATTCTTCCTCCTCGCCACGATCCGATCTCTCGCAATCAACGTCGTCGCGCTCACCGCAAACGCCGAACACAAAATATAACACGTGTGCCCGACGTACACGCTCGCCGGCGATATCGCCGCCAACTCAATCGTCGACGTCAATCCAACCATCGCGGTATCTAACAAGCTCAAAATTGGATCGCAAAGCCATATCGCCATCGTCGGTAACGTAAACGCAATCAGTTCTGCCACCGAGGTAACTTTTGCCGTTTGTGGCGACGGCGTCGTGTTCTCGATTGACTCTTCCGTGAGGTCTCGTTTTTGCATCTCGTTGATATCCTCCGTTATGATTTCAGAATCTGGAGGCGAGAGCAAGATGTCATCCACCGATGAGGAAAACGCGTACAGAACGCTCTCTCCTTGTTGCTTGGCGGAGATAGAGGCTGCCGCGTCTCCATCCGATGCCGCCATTGCCAATACAGGTCCGCGAAAACGACGCCGCCCGCGAAAACGACGACCGAATTTTGCGTTCGTTACGCGTTTCCCCGTCGACGACGCGTAACAACAACGACGAACTTCTTCTTCTTCTTCTCGACGAGAATGATAATAATAATGATAACGACGACATTTATCGGAAGAAGAAGAAGAACGATATCGTGCTCTGCCGCCGGACGTCGACGCGAGCACGTGACTCTGCGCTCGAAGAAGCACCATCTGTGTATATAACAGAGAAACCTTTTTTTTGTGTGACGCAGAATTCCGGATAAGAGGAGAAGAAAGGATGTGAAGTTTACGTAAGCGCGATAATAAAACAAAGCTTTGTCTCTTTTTTTTTTCTAAGAAGCCATGCTCGCGCTGAGCGCCTTCGCGACGGCGTCGACGCGTTCTTTAATCCTGTCTTCGTCTCCGCCGGCGCGAACTCGCTTGCCGTATTTTTGCATGAACTTGTCCGGATGCCAGCGGAGGAGGAGCTCTCGGTAGATTTTTTTCTTCGCGGCGGCGGTGGCGGCGTCGCTACCGCCCCCTGCGGAAGAAGAAGAAGAGGAAGACTTTTTCTCGTGTTCGGAGACTTTTCGGTCGAGTAGTTTTGCCATTTTTGGAGGCCACGGGATGTCGTTGTACGTCAGAGGGAGGCGAGAGGTTGCCGCGGAGGCGTCGAGGGATTCCCAGCGTTGGTCGAATTTGGACCAGCGGCGTTCGCGTTTCGCCGCGGCGGACTCTTTTTCTTTTCTCGGGGCAGAAGACGTGGAGGCTGACGATTTTCTACTGCTATTGCTGCGATTTCTATGCCTGTTATCGTCGTCGTCGTCGTCGTCGTCGTTTTTCGTGAAATACTCGTGATGGTTCCTTTGATCTTCCTCGTTCTCCTCGGCTTCCAACTCCTCCGCCTCTCGTCTCGCCCAGAGCGTTTCCCGGTAGGCGCGTTCTCTCGCCGTCTCGCTCGAAACGCCTTCGCTGTACCCAAACCCAGTCGCAAAATCAGTCCCATCGTCCTCGTTGTCGTTACTATTATTCTTACTGCCGTTCTCGCTCGACCACGCGCCAACGCCTTTCGCTTTCGCCCAGTTGGCGTCCGGCGGTCTCGCCGCCGCCGCCGCCGCGCCGCCGCTCGAGTTCCTATACGGACTCGACAAAACCGACGGCGCAGTCGCATCCACCCACTGACTTCCGTTCCAACTCTTACCACCACCGCTTTCTTTTCCTATCCCGGCGGTTGCCGATTGGCCTTCCACGCGTTGTTGTTGTTGAGAAGAAGAAGACGACAACAAAAATATCTTTCTCGCGCGTCTCGCGGCGACCAAAATCCCAATCGTCGCCGCGCACGCGCACGCCAGCGCGACGTTGGCCGCGCCTTCCCACCACAAAAAACCACTCATCTCGCTTCTGTTTTCGAACTGGTAGTTGTTCTCGTCGTTCGTCTTCTCTCGCGTGCTCTTTTCGTCTTCGTCTTCTTCGTACGACAAAACCGCGTCCTCGTCGTCCTTCGTTCCCACTCCTGTCGAAGAAGAAAACGAATCAGAATAGTGCGTCGCGGTCAACAGGAAAAGAAGCATAAAAGACGCGAACGAGCAGGCGAGAAAAAACCCGCGAGGGTTGTTGTGTCGGAACGATCGCGCGGACGCGATGAGTTTCACGAGCGCGTCGCCGGCGACGAGAGAGAGAGGCGCCATGTGTTTGTTTGTGGGGAAAATTGAGTTTTTCGAATTTGGAATAATAAAAGAGTCTTCAAAAAGTCTCTCCACCACGCGCGCGCGCAGAGAGAGAGAGTCAAAGCAGAAGCTGTAACCGCGCGCGCAAGTCGAAGAAGAAAGAAGATCCTTTCGCCTCGCGCTCGATTTTTCTTCTTCTTCTTCTTTTGATAATGACTGAAAACAAAGAAGAAGAAGATACCAGTCTTCCCGAACTGGACATTCTCTGGAAGATTGTTTCCCCGCAGGAGCTCGAAACCTGGCGCGCCTCCGGGCTGTTCGCGCTCGAGTCTGACCTCGATAAAGCGGACGGGTTTTTCCACTGCTCGAATTCGCATCGCATAGAAAAGACGGCGGAGTTATACTTCAAGACGGTCTCGGATCACAAGATGGTGAAAATCGAGACGAAGCGGTTGACGCGTGGCAACTCGCGTTCGGTCGTGTTCTCGGCGGACGCGCCGAGCGAAGAAGAAATCAAAAACAGCGGCGACGTGATATTCATTCACTATTTGCTCGTGGAAGGGAAAGCGTGCTGCGCGCATGTGTACGCGAATTTTGAAAAGCATCCGCTCAGGACGGAAGATTGCGTCGCGGAGGTGTTCGATATGCCGTGGGACGAAGCGAGCGGGAAGCACGCGTTTCCCGGGTTGGAATCTTTGGCGTAGAGAAGAAGAAGAAGAAGAACAAGAAGAAGAAGAAGAAAAAGAGCAAAGAGATGAACAAGCGCGGTATTAATAGTAACAACAACGCGCGCGACCGCGCGCGCGTTACGAGTAGAACAACACGCTAGTAGGAATCATGTTAATGTTAGTCAATTAAATTCACATCATCTTTCAGCAATTTTCAAAAAGTTTCGATTTTTCCCCACAAACGCATTCCTCCCTCCTCTCTTTACAAAAACAATGCCACCCGCATCGCCGCTCGGCGGAAGAAGAGGATACTTTTCCAGAGTCGCAAAGTATGCGTTTATCGCGATCGCGCTGACCGGGACCGCGTATTACGCGTACATGCAAGGGTTTCAAGAAGAAGAAGAAGAAGAAGAAGAGGAAGAATTCGGCGACGACGCGGCGACGAAGGAAAAAGAAGAAGAAGAAGAAGAAACCGTCGTCGTCGTCGCCGGAGCGGAAGAAGAAGAAGAAGAAGAAGAACTCGCGACGATTGCTTCGACGACGACGACGCGATGGGGGGAGAAGAAACCTCCGAGAAGTCCACGGTCGCGGGAAACGAAAAGCGATGATGATGTCGTTGCAACGAAGGAAGAGGAGGAGAAGAAGAAGAAGAAGGACGGCGAAGCGATGGAGAAGAAGACGATGCGGCGAGGATTTTTGAACGAGAAGAAATTATCGTCCAGCGGGTTGTTTGGCGATGAGGACGAGAAAGACGATGAAGAGAAAGAAGAAGAAGACGACGATGCGGAGGTTGTTGGCACGAGGACGACGTCGGCTTCGGTATCGTCGTCGGCGAGGAAAAGAGAAGGCGCGGCGACGGTAAAGTCTCCGCTCCAACTCGTGTACAGAAACATTCGGAGAGATTTGCTCGTCTCGAAGTCGTTCGATGCATCCGCGATAAGAGCGACGAGAAGTTTGTTTCATTTTGAACCGTTTCCGGGGGTGGGCGTGTGGCCGGTGAAGTACGACGATATGAAAATGTTTCCGATGAAGAGTTCGTGTTCGCGGTTGATTGTTTTGTCGGTGTTTGACGACGCGCCAAGTTTAGCCGCGAGTGGGACCGCGATTGTCTCCGAGTTGAGTAAGTTGATGATGGGTTTTGGTGGAGACGGCAACGACGAAGAGGAGGCGGAGAACGAAGGAAACGCGCCGACGAAAGTGAAACAGAGACCGATGTTTGTGTGCAATCGAGCGCAGTATCACGTGACGATGTTCTTTTTCAGTCGACCAATCGAAGGGATGACGAGAGAAGAACCGGTGGAGTTTTTAATCGACACAAATGGTAGCGATGCAGAAAGAACAGACGTAGCGAAGAGAACAGACTCCGAAGATGAAGTAGAACCACGGTCGTCGGCGGCGCCGACGATGGAGAAGCAACCTTCCATTCCAAAAGGATTAGGAGAAATGGTACTTCCGGACAAGCCAAAACCGCGTGTTAAACGTTCTTTCGAGCAAAATTACGACCGAGTGTTATCTCCACCAACACCATTGTCGAAAATCAAACCTCCGTCGGCTATTAGCAGCGCAGAAAATCTCTCGGGCGCGTCGACACCGATATCGTCGACGCAGAGCAAGTTCAAACGTTCCGCCTCGGGCGCCATCCTCGACGAAGCCACCAAAGCGCAAGAAGTACTCCAAAACTGCGAATCCGTCGAGTTAATCGTCGACCGAGTCGTCTTAGCCACCTCCGGTGCCCTTCTCTTGTGCTTTGACGACGTCAACGACTCGCTCAAAAAATGCCGCGCCGCGCTCGCCTCCAACGCCGTCGGCGTTCGAGGCGTCCAACAAACCTCCACCGCGCACTGCACTTTAGCGCGAATCCTACCGAACGCCGGCGACGAGCAATTATCCGACCGCGAGTTGAAGCAAATCGACCAACTGCTCACAAAATGGACGAAACGGTTGCGCGGCGCGAAAATGACGTGCCCGAAAGCTTGGTACGTGCGCGAACAACGATTTTCCTCCGTTGACGGCGATAAAGTTCGCTTGCGGTTCGGACTCGGGTCGTCCCGCGGCACGCCCCCGTAGCGTGTGAATTTGTGCTTTTTCTAAGTGTACGCGTTGTTGTAAACCTACTAGAGTGCTATTATTGCCGCCGCGCTTTCATTAATTATCATTCGTGTACAACGCGTTCTCTCAAAAGGAAAGGAGAAAGAAACTTCTCTTCGGTTCGCATCCTCAAAAATCCACCACCACTCCTCTGCGCTGAAAAAAACAATGTCATCTCCAGAAGCCAGCGGCGCGAGCGCGTTCAGGCGCGCGAACAGCGGCAGCGGTAACACCAACGCGACGACGTCCTCTTCGTCTTCTTCTTCTTCTTCTCTGAGACGCATCCTCCATCTTAAAAACAGCGTCTTTGAAATCTCGAAAGCGGATAAAACGAAATCGAAGAAGAAGAAAAGCGAACACTATCAGCGCGTGAAAGTTACCGGCGACGGACGATGCATGTTCCGAAGTCTCGCCCTGGGTTTAGCGCATATTTCGAAAACGAATTTAACGTCCGCGGAAGAAACGCGCGAGGCGGACACGCTGCGCAACGCGGTGTTTGAACAAATGTGCAGAGACGAAGAGAAGAGGAAAAGCCACGGCGAAGCGAACATGTCGATTAAATACGGCGACCCGGACGGAATCGAGGGGTACTGCCGAAGAATACAAAGCCAAGATTTCTGGGGCGGCGAAACGGAGTTGTTGGTGTTGACGAAACTCATCAAAAGACCCATCATGGTGTATTTACCCGCGCACATGGCGAAGAACGCGGCGAGCGGAAGCGGGTACGTGTGCATACAAACGTACGGCGAAGAGTTCGCGAAAAAGACGAATAAAAAGACCGGGAAAGTGACCGAGCGTGCACCGGTGAGGCTTTTGTATAACGGACAGACGCACTACGATTTGCTCATTTAGTCATTTTTGTCATTGTCATATTCACGCTTGGCTACCTATTAGAGTTAGTTTATTACTATTTTTGTGTCACCGTCTTCGTCTGTTCTACCTATTAGAGTTGGTGTTACTTTTTGTGTGTCACCGCCTTCGCCTGTTTTTGCTCTTCTTCGTTAAGCTCTCGATGTCGTCCACGCCAGCGATGGCCGTTTTGTTGGAAAGATACGAGCCGCCAGTCGCGGTTTCACCGACCGCAGGACACGTACCGAATTCAGGGTGTTTATTGGTCGGTACCGGCGCGTTGACCTTATCGACTCTTCTCAGCGTTCTTTTTTCCATTCTATCGACGTAAAGGACGCCGTCTAGATGGTCCATTTCGTGCTGGGCAATACGCGCCGGCCACCCCGTCAATTCCACTTCAATCGGTTTTCCGTCCGGCGCGACGCCTTTCAGCTTCACCTTCAGATGTCGCCTGACGAGCGCCCGATATCCCTGCACCGATAAGCATCCCTCCATAAACGCAGCGCTCGCGTCGCCAATCGGTATCAACACCGGATTGATAACGACCTTCGCTTTGAAAGGCGCGCGTTTCTTCCTCTCTCTCTCCTCTTCGCTCTCGTCTGACATTCCTTCCGCCGTATCTTCCATCACGAATATTCGTTTCTTCACGCCAATCTGAGGCGCCGCGAGTCCAACGCCTCTCCCTTTCACGATCGCCAACATCTCCGAGACTAACTCCTGTATCTCCGTGCTGTCGATATCTCTCTCGTCGACTTCTTCCGACCGTTCGTACAAGCACGCCTCCCCGGCTTGGACGATTTCTCGTTGCCCTTTCGCCAGGGATATCAAGTTCGTGAACGGGTTGGACGCGTTTTCCGTCCACGTGCCGTCGACGTCGGACGTTCCGTACGCGGATAAACGTGTCGTCGTCGTCGTCGTCGTCGTCGTCGTCGTCGTCGTCGCGGATGATGATGAAGAAAAAAGTTTCTTGTTATTCTTCATCACTAACGCGCCGCGGTGGTGGTTTTTCATCGCGGCGGCGGAGGAGGACGACGACGACGAAGCGCAAAGGCAGCTGCGATGCATTTTTTATCCATTCGCAACACTGTGACGACTCGAAAGAAGAAAAAAGTTGTTTGAAGGCACGAGACGGAGAGGATTCTATAGCATAAATATATACGTAATAATCAACTCGAAATATTACAACAACTTATTCGCCCTGAGCATTTCCCTGTGCCTCTTCTCTTCTCTTCTCTCCGCCGCGGCTGCTGCTAATCTAATTTCGCTATTCGTGAGAGGCGGTTCGGGTTGCGCGTAGACGCCGTGCGCGTGCGTGCACACGCCGACCAGGAGAAGACCGATAATTTGTTCAGTTTGGAGCATTTCGCCTCTGGTTATGGACTCGATGATGCCGGTTAAGATTAAACCGAGCGTGATGG
>Ga0255774_10002713_pt1 | contig 13284 bp, 10 predicted proteins | sample 101ome_17_FD_179972 | JGI IMG/M metagenome (GOLD analysis project Ga0255774, IMG submission 179972) | Coastal salt marsh microbial communities from the Groves Creek Marsh, Skidaway Island, Georgia - 101407AT metaG (version 2) | ecosystem: Environmental > Aquatic > Marine > Intertidal zone >...
ACTTTCTGAGCTCACTAGAAGAGAGTCTTTCAGTGTCGGCGGAAGAAGGTTGGTTGCCTCGGCATATAGTTGCAAATGATCCGAATGGTGTGATGGCTGCCGCGATGCCATTATATTTAAAAGGGCACTCGCAAGGTGAGTACGTCTTTGATCATAGTTGGGCACATGCTTGGGAAAAGGCAGGTGGCCAGTACTACCCTAAGCTTTTATCGGCGGTACCTTTTACCCCAGTAACTGGAAAGCGTTTTTTAGTCCGTCCAGGTCTAGACCTTGCTACTTATGAAAATGTTCTTGTGCAGGCTTTACTTAAGGTTGTTGAGCAAACCAATGTCGCTACCCTTCACGTTAATTTTCTGACCCGAGGGGAATGGGAACGGATGGGGAGCCTAGGGTTTCTTCAAAGATCCGGCCAACAGTTTCATTGGACTAACGCAAATTACCAGACATTCCAGGATTTTTTGGATGCTCTCTCGAGCCGAAAGCGAAAAAACATAAAAAAGGAACGCGAGGCAGTTTATAAGCAAGGCGTTAAGATGAGCGTTTTTACTGGTGACAGTCTGAGAACAGAGCATTGGGACGCTTTCTACCGCTTTTATAGAAACACAACTGACAAGAAATGGGGTTGGGATTACCTTAAGCGACCGTTTTTTTCTTATCTACATGAACGTATGCCTGATCGTGTCGCGCTGGTGATGGCTGAATATGAAGGGGAATGGGTGGCAGGAGCCCTAAATTTGATTGGCTCAGATACTCTGTACGGAAGAAATTGGGGCTGTTCCGACAATTTTAAGAATTTACATTTTGAGGCTTGCTATTACCAAGCTATCGAATTTGCCATCGAACGGGGTCTCAAAAGAGTAGAGGCAGGTGCTCAAGGGCAGCATAAGTTACAAAGAGGTTACTTACCCGCTCAAACTTACAGCATTCACTACATAGTAGATCCTAATTTCAGACGAGCTGTTGAAGATTTTCTTGAGCGAGAGCTTGAAGCCGTTGGAGAAGAGATTGAATTTCTCGAGGAATTCTCTCCCTTCAAGAAAGTTTCTGGCTAAGTAAAATGTCAGAGATCCAAGAAGTACTTGCGGATCAGATTACCCTTTTAAATTTGATTGGTCATCTTTCGTTTGCGGTAACAGCTGCTTCACTAGCAATGAGAGATATGCTGCTTTTGCGCTTTTTAGGCGTACTGTCAGGTTTGCTAGGCATTAGCTACAATTACTTTTTGCCCGGGGGGCCACTTTGGCTTGTAATCTTTTGGCTCGTTATATTTTCGATAATCCATCTGTGGCGGATTTATGGTATTTTTTCTGAACGCAGAGGTGTCCATTTTTCCGAGGAGGAACGTGAACTCCACTCCACTATTTTTAGAGGTTTCGATACTGTCGAATTTATGCGCTTGTTGAACATCGCAGAAAGAAAATCCTTTTCAAAGGGGCATCAAATTCTCAATGAAAACATATCCTCCGACAATCTTTTTGTAATAGTTGAAGGCAAAGCGACAGTTAAAAGGAAGAATATTGCAATAGCCCAACTCGCCCCGGGGTCGGTTATTGGAGAGATTAGTTTTTTGAATGGAGGTAGAACAACTGCAGCTGTTTACGCGGAGACAGAGTTGCGTTGTCTTTCTTTCACACATGAGAGACTTACCGGCCTTTTAAACAGATACCCCGTTATGCGCCTTTCTATGAATTCCCTGATTTCAGCGGATCTGGCGGTTAAACTAACCGCACAAACTATGGATACCTCAAACAGATGATCCCAATGTTCGCATGGCAACAACCTTTTACTTCGACAGTAAGGTTTTGTTTGTGAGTAATTCCTCAACTCGACGAGCTAAGGCTATTACTGGTCTAATAGTAGTGGGGTGTGGTGTTGCCGTCGGCCCCTTAGATACAGCGGTGAATATCGCTTTTCCGGCAATTGTTGGGGAGTTTCAATTGCCACTCGAAATGATCCAATGGATCATAATCTGTTATGTTCTCACTTATTCTAGTCTGACCTTGATTGCGGGAAAACTTGGTGACCGCTATGGCCGTAGGCGCATATTCAAAATAGGTCTGGCAGCCAGTTGTATTGGACTTGCCGCATGCTCATTGGCACCAAGTTTTGGTGCATTGTTGCCAGCGAGGGTTGCGCAAGGTCTAGGAACTGCACTTGCAATCGCCTGTGGCCCGGCGCTTGCTACATCCTTGTATCCTGAAAGTCTGCGGAGCAGAGTAATTGGTTACTATGCGGCGATGTTTGCTGCTGCTGGTGCTATTGGGCCTGTGATTGGAGGCGCCTTAACAGATGCTTTTGGTTGGCAAGCTGTCTTTTGGTTTCGAATCCCATTGGCTTTAACAGTGCTAGGACTTCTGTGGACATTGCCTTCAGATCGAAACCATCGAGACCTTGAAACCTCTTTTGACTTTTTAGGAGCCATTCTTCTTGTCGCAACACTTGCTAGTTTTGCGCTTGCGCTCAGCTTAGCTAGATGGGGCCTAACAGTAGAAGCCATATGTGTGGGGTTTTTGGGATTTGTTTCAGCAGTATTTTTTGTCAGAGTTGAGAAAACAGCCTCGGATCCCGTGCTGCAGATCCGTGCTTTCCAGAATGTTAGATTTTGTCTTCTAAATGTCCTTAACATTATCATTTGTGGCGCGACCTTTACCCCTCTTCTATTCACTCCTTTTTTCTTGACACGCCATGCTGGATTTGACGCAGCATCGGGAGGATTAGCTCTTGCAATTGGGGCGTTGGGTGCAGCGATAGCTGCAGCTTTAGCAGGGCGAATGATTGAACGAATTTCTGGGGCTACAGTCGCTGTATTTGGGGCAAGCTTAGCAGCCTTAGGACTTGGACTAATTGGTCAGGTGCAGACAGACGCAACACTAGCCGAGGTTATTTTAACTTTAGCAATAGCTGGAGTTGGCCTGGGTTTATTTCAGACAGCCTATCTGGATGGTGTCACGAGTATCTTGCCAGAAAAAGATCGAGGGGTTGCGGGTGGATTGGCAATGGTTACCAGAACAATAGGTGTAATTGCGGCGGCTTCGATGCTGACCTTATTGTTCAGTCATGTGCAAAAATCTGCACTACAAAATGATGTAGGAGCGGTAGATGCTTTCCTGCAAGGCTATAACACGGTGTTCTTAGTTGCTGCGGCATCAGCTTTTGCTGGTGCAACTTTAGCCTGGTCTTTTCGCCGTTTTTCTTAAAGTACGAGTTTTCATAGGAGATCACTCATGCAACCCGAAACGCCTTTTATGGCTTCAGAGGCTGACAAAGCTTTCGCAGTCTTAAAATCTGGTGGGATTGCAATCATGCCAATGGACGTCGGCTATTCAGCGATAGGTGGTTCTCTCTCGGCCTTACGTCGAATTTTTGAAGCTAAACGGCGTGAGCCTTCAAAATTCAATGCCATGATAGGCGATAATGAACTTGCCCGTGAATTATATTTGCTGCCGGATCGCAGTTGGGATGTTTTTGATGCAATCACTCTTGATGATGATCTTCCATTAGGAGTGATTGGCCCATGCAGAATGGATCATCCAATGCTTGCATCTATGGAGCCGCAGGCGCTGGACATGTCAACTAAGAATAAAACTCTGTGTATGTTGACAAATGCTGGCCCCTTTCACTCGGCCATATCGCGTCGAAGTCGAGAGGCAGGTCATGCGCTTTTTGGATCTTCAGCGAATCTTTCAATGCAAGGTACAAAGTTTCGTGCGATAGATATTGAGCCAGATATCCTGGCCATTGCAGATGTTGTTATAGACCATGGTTTGAGAAAATGCTGGCCTTACAGAGCGTCGTCGACACTTCTGAATCTTGCTACTTTTCAAGTGGTAAGATTTGGATCCAGTTATGAACTCATACAAGATACGCTCGAACGACGCTTTGGAATAAATCTTCCAGCCGCTCCTTCGCCACTGCGGATACAGGAATAAGTTTTATGGAAAACCCTGAGCATTTTGATGTAATTTTTGCTAATGGGACTGTAATTGATGGTTCTGGTAGCCCGCGTTTCAAAGCAGACGTTGGCATTCTTGGTGATCGTATAGCGGCCGTCGGAGACCTTTCTGTTGCCAAGACAGATAAACGCGTGGATGCTTCAAGCAAAATTGTGGCGCCTGGCTTTATTGATGCCCATACGCATGACGATCGTTTGCTGTTTGCTGACCCTGCAATGAAGGCAAAGTCTTCGCAAGGAGTCACAACAGTCATTGTAGGTAATTGTGGAGTCAGCCTTGCACCTTTCTCATCCCCTGGACGACCAAAGCCACCCTTAGATCTAATTTTTGGACTTGACCCTGTTCGATTCTCTTCGTTTGGCGCATTTTTAGACGCCGTAGATCATAAGCCTGCAGCAACAAATGCTGCGTTCCTTGTGGGCCACCAGACACTTCGCATTAGTGAAGTTTCCGACCTTTATCAACCGGCTAAACACGACGAAATTGTTACAATGCGTGCACATGTAGCGGAAGCAATGGATGCCGGGGCAATAGGTCTGTCAACGGGATTGTTTTACCCGCCAGCTCGCGCTGCCTCTACTGATGAAGTAGTCGCTTTGACGGAGATTGCTGGTGCAGCTGGAGGTTTGTATGCCACACACCTTCGGGATGAAGGCTCTAAACTCTTAGAATCAGTGCGAGAAGCTCTTGAGATAGGTTTGAGGAGTAATGCTCCAGTGGTTTTATCGCACCACAAGGCATCTGGTGTAGCAAATCACGGACGAGTCAAGGAAAGCCTTCCTTTAATTAGAGAAGCTAGAAAAACTCAAAAAGTGGCGTTAGACGTTTACCCCTATATAGCAAGCTCCACTGTATTATTAGCAGAGCGTGTAGCTGATTCAGCAAAAGTACTAATCACCTGGTCAGAACCTATGCCTGAAGTCGCGGGCCGCGACTTAGCCGAACTTGCAATGGAATATCAGCAAACTCCTGAAAAGATGGTCGATCGCCTTCAGCCAGCGGGAGCAATATACTTTTCTATGGCGGAGGAAGACGTCCAAGAAGTTATATCGTTCGAAGATGCTATGATTGGGTCTGATGGGATCCCTCATGATGAAAAGCCTCATCCAAGGCTATGGGGCACATTTCCGCGTGTCCTAGGTCACTATGTGCGTGAAGTAGGCTTATTGTCTTTGGAGGAGGCTGTGAGAAGAATGACCTCTGTCCCGGCGACTGTATTTGGATTGCGGGAACGTGGTTTAATAAGCGAAGGGTCATTTGCTGATATAGTTATTTTTGATCCCGAAACTATTTTGGATAGTGCGAGTTTTGATCAGCCAACTCAGCCTGCGCAGGGTATAGATGCTGTGATGAACAACGGAACATTTATCTGGTGGGCCGGTAAGCCAACGGGAGAGTGTCCTGGCCGGGCCCTGCGTCGGGTCTGATTTTCTTTAAAAGCCAAATGCTTCGTGTAATTTGCACCGTGGTTCTGCTTACAACCACTCTGGCGGTTGTTTCGGTATCTGCTCAAACCTTGCGTGAGGATGTCAAAGGTCAAATAAATTCTCTGGAGCAAGAGCTTGCGGTCGCTAATGGTGCTAAAGCTAAATCAAAGGAAATATTAGGTGATTTGGAGGTGGATCTTCAGAAGCTAAGAGCTGATATCAACAGATCTTCAAAAAAACTAAAGTCTCGCCGTCTTGCTGTTGCTGAAGCAACCAAAGAACTTCAATTCGCAACTGAGAACATAAAAGAAGCCCAACTAGCTGTCCTTCAGCGCAGAAGAGAATTGGGGAGCCTTTTGGGCGCAATGGTGCGCCTGACTTCAAGGCCTCCCGAAGCATTAGTAGCGTTGAATGAAAAACCATCAAATGCGGTAAAGGTTCGATTGGCACTAAGAAGTTTATTGCCAGAAATTGAGCGCAGAATTTCCTCAGCTCGAGATGAATTGCAGGCTGCCGAAGTCTCACAGAAAAATTACTTGGCACGACAGCGTGAGGCGAAGTTGTCGGTAGCAAACCTTCACAAGGAACGTCGTAATCTGATTAACAAGATTGCAAAGAGACGTAAGCTTTTTAATCAAACGGAGACGAGAGATAAAGAACTGAGTAATGAGCTATTAAGGCTTGCAGAAAAGGCTCAAAGCCTTGACGCTTTTCTCAAAAAGCTAGCTTCTCGTGAAGAGGCTCTTGCGCTAGTGCGAACTGGGCTCCTGGAACAAAAAGTAACTGGGCGTGATGCATCCATTAAACCTTCTAAGCTGATACGGCAGAGAAGTGTTGATAAGAACGAAAATCATCTAGAATTGCGTCTCAAAGGTCTTAATCAATTGAATCCAGCAATAATTCCAGTCGTAGGTAAGGCGAAAAGGAAGTTTGGAGAGGGGGCGGGACTGTACTCGAGAGGAATTATTTTCAGTGCTTTACCCTCTGCAGAAGTATTTGCTCCCTATGATGGCAGAGTTGTCTACGCGGGTCCGTTTAAAGGTTATGCAACGATGGCATTGATAGAACACGGTGATGGTTATCATACCCTTTTGACCGGCCTTGAAACGGTCAACATCGCTGAAGGAGATTGGGTGCTTCAAGGGGAATTGATAGGTACTTTGCCGGAACGATTGCGCTCAGGTACTTCCGAGTTAGCCGCTCCTGAGCTATATGTCGAAATAAGAAAAAATGGAAAACCAATTGATCCCACACCTTGGTTTGCCTCTTCGTTATAAAGGATGCCGCTTCGACATGCGATTTATTGCAATTGCCGCAGCAACTGCTTTTGTGTTTTTGTCTGCAACCCAAGTTCAAGCTCAGTCCTCTAAGAGTTCATCGGATACATATAAACAGCTTGAGCTCTTTGGGACCGTTCTTGACCGCATTCGTTCTGATTATGTCGAAGAGGTGAGCGATGCAGAGTTAATTAAGGCAGCAATAGATGGAATGCTGACCTCGCTTGATCCGCATTCTTCATATCTTGATGAAGAAGACAGGAAGCGTCTTGATGTTGATACTCGGGGAGAGTTTGGTGGCTTAGGTATCGAAGTCACAATGGAGGGTGGTTACGTTAAAGTTGTGTCTCCAATAGACGACACTCCCGCTGCAGAGGCGGGTATGCAACCCAACGATCTTATCATTGCCCTAGATGGAAAAAGTGTAAGAGGCATGGCTTTGGGTGATGCCGTAAAACTAATGCGTGGCAAAGTAGGAGATAAGATTAAGCTTACGGTGCGCCGGGGAGAACAAGCCCCTTTTGATGTAGAAATTGTGAGGGCTGTGATTAAGGTAAGTCCTATCCGTGCCAGATCAGAGGGTAAAATTGGGTACATTCGGATTTCCAGCTTTACTCGCCAAACTGAGCCAAATTTGATTAAAGCCGTCGATGAGCTGAAGAAAGAGATAGGCGAAGACATTGAGGGCTTTGTCCTTGATCTCCGAAATAATCCCGGAGGCCTTCTTGACCAAGCGATATCAGTTTCTGATGCGTTTTTAGACAAGGGTGAAATTGTTTCAACTCGTGGAAGAGAGAAACAAAAAGCTCAACGATATAATGCAGAATCTGGTGACATCATTGATGGATTGCCGCTGGTAATTCTTATCAATGGTGGCTCGGCCTCCGCTTCAGAAATTGTTGCAGGAGCTCTGCATGACCATGGCCGAGCAATTTTAGTGGGCGAGCGTACTTTTGGGAAAGGTTCGGTTCAAACAATTCAGCGTATACCTGGACATGGAGCTATCCGATTAACTATTGCACGCTACTACACGCCCTCAGGAATTTCTATCCAAGCAAAAGGAATTGAACCGGACATCAATGTTCCTTTAGCGAAAGTGGAGGCTTTGGATACATCTATGCGTCGTCGTGAAGCTGATTTGGATGGTGCATTGGATAGTTCAGGAGAAAAAACCGTAGATAAAGCACCTCTGACGCGAGAGCAAAAAGAAGCAAAGGCGGCTGCACAAGATTATCAGTTAATCCGGGCCCTTGATGTTCTGCGTGGTATTTCATTTTATCGGCAATCCATCATGAGTAAGTGATCGCCTGGAACAAATATAGAGAAGCCAGTGACCTATTTATTTTTCTGAAATAAAAATTGGCGCACGAAATGACTTCAGGCGCCAATGGCCATGGAGTGGCAATGTCTAGCTTAAGCACTCTGGCTATTTAGATTAGCAAAATTGCAAAAGGGGAATGCAAATGTCGGCGCTACCGCCTACGATACATGACGGCTATCGACCATGTGTTGGATTGATGGTGGTAGCGCCTGGACGAGGTGTCTTTGTAGGTCGACGGACTGGCATTGTTGGCGGATGGCAGATGCCTCAAGGTGGCATAGATCCTGGGGAATCTCCCGAAATTGCAGCTTTCCGAGAATTAGAAGAAGAAACAGGGCTTTCAGAAGCATCTATCGTCATGACACACCCTGATTGGCTTAAATACGATCTGCCCGATTGGGCGCTTCGTCGAGGCGGTAGAGCTCGATGGATCGGCCAGACCCAAAAATGGTTTTTGCTGCAATATGATGGCCCAGATGTGGCGGTTAATCTTTCCCAGCATCAAGTTGAATTTGATGAATGGCGTTGGGCAAGGCCACATGAAGTTTTAGATGAAATAGTAGACTTCAAGCGCAGGGTTTATGAGAAAGTGATGGCTGAATTCGCTGCGCCAGCGGAAGCGATTATGTCAGGTGAATCATTATGACAGCTGCTCCATTGCCTCTCAATGGCATAAAAGTTTTGGAATTTTGTCAGACCATTATGGGACCAACTGCGGGCCTTTTGCTTGCAGATTTAGGGGCTGACGTAATCAAGATTGAGCCAGCTCCAAACGGAGACAAGACGCGAAAACTTTCAGGGTTCGCAGCAGGTTTTTTTGCGGGATTTAATAGAAATAAACGGTCGATAGCTCTTGATTTAAAGTCTGAGGAGGGTCGAAGCGTCGCTCATAAATTAGTGGAAACGGCCGACGTCGTCATTGAAAACTATGCGCCAGGTACCATGGTGAAGCTTGGATGTGATTATGAAACACTCAGAGCTATCAATCCCAAGATTATTTTTTGTTCTCTCAAAGGTTTCCTTTCTGGGCCATACGAGAACAGGCTAGCTTTAGACGAAGTTGTACAATTTATGGCTGGCATGTCTTACATGACTGGTCCACCGGGGCGCCCACTTCGTGCAGGTGCAAGCGTGATTGATATTATGGGTGGGTCTTACGCCGTAATAGGTATTTTTTGCGCTTTGCGTGAACGCGATCAAACCGGTGAAGGCCAATTTATAAAATCAGCATTATTTGAATCTACTGCTTTTTTGATGACACAGCATCTTGCTGGGGAAGTGGTAACCGGAAAAGAAACGCCTCCGATGCCCGCTCGTGTGGGTGCTTGGTCAGTGTATGAGCCGTTTGAGACTAAGGATGGTCGGATGGTCTTTATCGGTATTACTAGCGATAATCACTGGCGCCGATTTAGAGATCATTTTGGATTAGATTACCTGAAAGATGATCCCGCGTTTTCTACAAATGAAAGTCGTGTTGCCGTTCGTGATAAACTTCTGCCTATCGTCGCTGAAATTGCCATAAGTTTTAATCACGATGAGCTTTTAAAAATTTTGGAAAAAATTGAGATTCCATTTTCTCCTGTAGCTAGGCCTACGGATCTTTTTGATGATCCCCAGCTTAATTTTCACGATAGAATGTTGCCAGTTGAAATGCCGAATGGGGAGGTTGCAAAGTTGCCAAGACTGCCAATCGAGGTAGGTGAGCACGATTTTGGTCTCCGGCGACAACCTCCTTCGGTTGGATTTCATACGATTGAGGTATTAGTGGAGTCAGGCTTTAGTGAGACGCAGATCAAGGCGCTTGCTGCTTCTGGGGTTGTCAAGCTTGGTGGAGATTAAGAGTAATGGTCTCAACAAAAGCTGAAACCACAAGTCCTGTAGAGGCGCTAAATTATCTTGTTGACTCAGGAGAAATTAAGCCTGATCCCGAGCAGCGAAAAGCCATAGATCGACTTTCTCTTCTTGCTGAAACGCTAAGTGGCTACCAACCCAATACGAAGCCTAAAAAAAGCTCAGGAGTTTTTAAAAAGTTAGGGTTATTTAAAGATCCAGTCTCAAAGGTCCAAAAGGGGCCAAATGGTCTCTATATTTTTGGGCCAGTTGGTAGGGGGAAGTCTATGCTGATGGACCTCTTTTATAACCACGTTAATGTCACTCGTAAGCGTCGAGTTCATTTCCACTCGTTTATGCAGGAAATTCAAAAATCAGCACATGCACGCCGGGCATCTGGCGTTGATGGCGACCCTATCCCGGCAATAGCCAAGGAAGTAGCGGCAGATGCATGGTTGCTGTGTTTTGATGAATTTCAAGTTGATAATATTGCTGATGCGATGACGCTCGGCAGGCTGTTTGAGGATCTTTTTAAAGCAGGAGTAGTGGTGGTTGCGACGTCAAACGCTGCGCCAACAAATCTTTATAAGGATGGGCTGCAAAGAGACCGATTTCTGCCGTTTCTCGAAATCTTTGCTCGACATGTTGAGATTTATGAACTGGATGGGGGTACGGATTATCGCTTAGACCGCCTGAAGGGTAGGCCAGTTTATCATGTGCCTCATAATGAGGATGCGCTTTCCTCACTAGCTCAGGCGTTTTCTGATTTAACCGACGCTGCGGATCCTATCCCGCTAGAGCTGAATGTTAGAGGGCGCGTATTGACCGTACCACGTGCGGCTCGTTCAGTTGCTTGGTACTCGTTCGAAGAACTCTGCAAGAAGCCTCTTGGCCCTGCTGATTATCTAGCGTTAGCAGAGACATTCCACACATTTTTAGTAGAGGGCATTCCTGTTATGGGGCCCGAGGAGAGGAATGAAGCGCGCCGATTGGTTACTTTTATAGACGCCTGTTACGAACAGAAATCAAAAGTTATTTGTTCTGCAGATGGGGCACCAGATGATCTTTATGTGAAAGGTGTAGGCGAGTTTGAATTCAAACGCTGTGCGTCTCGATTGATTGAAATGCAAGCAGAAGATTACATGGCTGAGCCCCATAAGCATCTTTCAGAGACAAAAAACACATAAATCAGACTTTAAAACACGATATTGTTGCTGATTTCCTTGCCTAATTTGGTGGAATAGAGTTAGTAAGCGGAAATAATGACGGCATTCTGTCAGATGCCTGATCTCTTAAGATATTTGGAGCTTTTCCATTATGGCCCGGAATAAGATTGCGCTCGTTGGAGCAGGTAACATTGGCGGCACTCTCGCTCACCTCGTTGGATTGAAAGAGCTGGGTGACGTTATCCTTTTTGACATTGTGGAAGGTGTGCCCCAAGGGAAAGCCTTAGATTTGGTCGAGTCCTCACCAGTTGAGGGTTTTGACTCAAATATGAAAGGCGCTAACGACTATTCGGAGATTGCAGGAGCCGATGTCGTAATCGTAACTGCTGGCGTAGCGCGCAAGCCCGGCATGAGCCGCGACGATTTGGTAGGTATCAATACAAAAGTTATGGCCTCTGTTGGGGAAGGCATAAAGAACAACTGTCCTGATGCCTTTGTCATTTGTATCACAAATCCATTGGATGCCATGGTCGCCATGCTGCAAGAAGCATCCGGCTTACCTGCGAACAGGGTGGTTGGAATGGCTGGGGTGCTTGATTCTGCCAGGTTCCGTTATTTCCTCGCCGAAGAGTTTAATGTTTCTGTAGAAGATGTCACAGCGTTTGTCCTCGGTGGACACGGCGATACGATGGTTCCTTCTACGCGTTATTCAACAGTTGCAGGAATCCCTGTTCCTGATCTGATTAAGATGGGTTGGTCCACTCAAGATAAGATCGATCAAATAGTTCAGCGCACTCGCGATGGTGGCGCAGAAATCGTCGGGCTTCTTGGAACGGGATCAGCTTTTTATGCTCCCGCTTCGTCCGCAATTCAAATGGCTGAGAGCTATTTAAAGGATAAGCGCAGAGTATTGCCCTGTGCTGCTCTTCTCAAAGGTGAGTATGGTGTGGATGGCCTCTATGTTGGAGTGCCAGTAATCATCGGTGCTAACGGCGTTGAAAAAATTGTTGAAATTGAGTTGGACGCTGAAGAAAAGCAAAATTTTGATAAGTCTGTAGCAGCTGTTACAGAATTGGTTAGCGTTGCGCGTAAAATGCGCGATGCGTCCTAATCAAACGATAGCTGCCTACTTTACGCTTGGAGTGACGGCATGAACGTACATGAACATCAGGCAAAGGCTTTACTCTCTAGGTACGGTGTAGCAGTACCAAAAGGATATCCAGCTTTTTCTGTTTCAGAAGCGGTTGAGGCTGCGGATAAACTTCCCGGGCCGGTCTATGTTGTTAAGGCACAAATTCATGCCGGCGGCCGGGGGAAAGGTGGTGGCGTTAAGGTAGTTAAATCTCGTCAGGAGGTTGAATCAGAAGCTCAGCGTATGTTGGGTATGACGCTAGTGACCCATCAAACTGGTCCTGAAGGAAAAGAGGTTGGACGCCTTTATGTCGAGGATGGCTGTGATATCGCTCGCGAGTTATATCTATCGATGTTGGTAGATCGTGGGCATGGCAGAGTAGTTGTAGTGGCGTCCACTGAAGGCGGAATGGATATTGAAGAAGTTGCTGCCGAATCTCCAGAAAAAATTAAGACCATCGTTTTAGACCCTGCTGTCGGGATGTCTGGCTTCCAGGCTCGTAGGATTGCGTTTGAGCTGGGTCTGGAAGGGCAGCAGGTAGGCTCGGCGGTTAAATTGATGATGGGGATGTTTGAAGCTTTCCAAGATCTTGATGCCAACATGATTGAGATTAATCCGCTCGTAGTCACAGGCTCTGGGGAAATTATGGCCCTAGATGCCAAAATGGACTTCGACGACAATGCTCTTTTCAGGCATCCAGATGTCGAAGAAATGCGCGATGTCTCAGAGGAAAACCCTGTCGAACGTCAAGCTGAAGATTTGCATTTAAATTATGTGGCTCTCGACGGAGAGATAGGTTGCATGGTGAATGGTGCTGGTCTTGCTATGGCAACGATGGACATCATTAAATTAAATGGGGCGGAACCGGCTAATTTTCTTGATGTCGGGGGTAGCGCAGATAAAGAGCGCGTTATTGCAGCATTTAAAATCATTTTGTCTGACCCCAGTGTGAAGGCCATCCTCGTCAATATCTTTGGCGGAATTATGCGCTGTGACGTTATTGCAGAAGGTGTAGTTGCAGCAGCCAAGGAATTAGGCCTTTCTGTCCCATTAGTTGTCCGCCTTGAAGGAACTAATGTGGAGAAAGGTAAGGAGATTATGGCCTCTTCAGGTATAGACATCGTACCAGCTGATAATCTGCGCGATGCTGCTGAAAAAGTGGTCAAGGCTATGCGGGA
>Ga0255774_10002722_pt1 | contig 13263 bp, 6 predicted proteins | sample 101ome_17_FD_179972 | JGI IMG/M metagenome (GOLD analysis project Ga0255774, IMG submission 179972) | Coastal salt marsh microbial communities from the Groves Creek Marsh, Skidaway Island, Georgia - 101407AT metaG (version 2) | ecosystem: Environmental > Aquatic > Marine > Intertidal zone > Salt...
GACCGTTTGCCAACTGCTTCACGAAATCGTTCGAGTTGAGGCCGAACAAAGTCGCCGTGGCGAGCGAAACGAGCAAATCAAAGCTCATGCGTCTGTGGACCTTGGATTTAGGATCGTCGAGCAATAATAACAACAACATTAGCGATAGTTATAGCAAAAAGAAAAACAAGATGAGAAGAAAGATGAATTTCGGGGATCGCAGTTGGTGCGACCCGTGCGATTTGATACCTCCGTGGACGATGGCGAGAGTCTGTCGAGTGCTGTCTGCTGAAGATGATTTTTTTGGTAACAACAACATCAACAACGACGGCGATGACGCGATGGATGTGGATACCATCGCAAAGGACAACAACAAGAACACCTTGAAGCAACGCATCCTCTGCGAGAACACGAATTCTATTCGTTTGTGGTTGGATACCGATCCGTGCTCGAAAGTGTTGAACGCCTCGGTCGCCGCCGCTCGATTGATGAGCGAGAAGAGCTTCTCGAGACGTGCGAATGCAAAAGAAACGACGAAAGCTCGACAACAAAAGGAAGACGAAATGCAGAGAAATTTCGACGACGTCTCGTTGAAACCTCGCGACGAGGCTTTCGGGGACCAAGACGAGAAACGCTGGGCGTTTTCGTTTTCAGCTTTGAATCGCGAGAACGCAAAAGTTGCCGGCAAGAACAGGAACAAAGACATCGCCTCGGACACCGGCGTCGTTCAGTCCTTAGAGATCAAGAAAGTCGCGAAGAAAAAGACGAACGAATCGACGACGACGACGACGACGGCGGGAAAACAAGAGACAAAAATAGAAGTCGTTTGCGCTCGCTCTTGGAAATGAAAATGTAATGATAGAAAACACGCCACGCACGCGCGCGCGCGTCCACATTTTTTTACGTCTTCTTTTCTTTTATTATTATTATTATTGTACACTAATACTCTCTCTACATTAACTTTGTTCTCTCTCTCTTATCTCTCTCTCTCTCTTTCTACGCGCTCTAACCGACGATATCATCATTCACGACGTCATCATCTCCACGTCGTTCATCTGTCCAACGATCAGCGCCTCCTTCGTCTTTTTCTTTTTCTTATTTTGCAACTCGTCTCTCTCTTTCTTCATCTTCTGAATTTGTAAACTCATCGTCTTCCTCTCCGTGGTCTTCTTATTTTGTTTCCTCCTCGCGTTTTTCATCGAACTCATCGCCAGTTTGAGCTGTTTTTTTCTCTCCATCTCTCTCTGACGGCGTTCTTTCGCCGTCATCGTCATCGAGGAATGTTCTTCTAATAACTCTTCTTCTCTTTTGTTTTTGCTGCCGCCATCGTCCGTGACCATCATCATCATCGTTCCATCGTTCTCCCCGTTATCATGAACACCACCAGTACCGTTACCATCATTACCATCCTTAATAATACCGGCTAACCGAAGCGCTCGCAGTTTCTTCTCTCTTCGCTTAGCGCGCTTCACTTTCGCCGACTCTTTCTTCTTTCCAAAGTTTTTCGCTCCCATTTGTTAAAGACGTTGGGTCTGAGTAAAAATGTGTTGAAGTTTTTGTCAAATTTGCGATGCGTTTTACGAATGATGTTCGTGAACAATAAAATACCGGTACTATATCTAAATAATATATACATAAATAAACAGAGACTCGCGCGCGTATTATTCGGACGACTTTCTGTTCTCGCCGGCGGCAGTCGAGAGTAACTTCTCTTCTAACTTGGCGATTTGTTTATACATTACCAACATCATCGAATGCATCTCCGCAACCTTCAAGTCGAGCGGCGGGATTTCTTGTTTCTCGAATTTCGTGTAAGACGCGTTGACCACGGAATCAAAAATCTGCTGACTGCCAGAGGTGAACTTTTTACTGCCGCCCTTCGATGAGAACGTCTTTTTCATGGCGTCCTTGAAGCCTTTCTTCTCGTTGGAACCTTCTTTTCTCTGAGATTTCGAGTCATCTACGTTTTTGGCCGAAATCACGCCCGAACTGATGGTGCGCTGAAGCTCGTCAACCTCAAACGCCACGTCGCCATCTTCCGTGAGCGCAATAATTTTTGTACCTTCGTCATCAGAATCAGAATCATCGCCACCTTTTTCTTCCAGGAGCTTTTTAACGTCTATATTATTCCCTTCGTTAAACACCACCATCTCAGTTTCCTGGGCGGCAATCATCATGCGCACTCTCTTGAGTAGTTGCTTTTCATTCAAAATCTTCCCTTGACTCGCCGCCACTCGCATCCAGTTTTTCACGAGAAACGACAATTCAGAGAGAAGACTACTGGTACTGTGACTGTCTTTTTGAACTCTGATGTAGCCCTCGGAAAAGATAGCGATGAGAAAGTTGAGGAGCATGAGCGTTGTGATCAGGGCAAACGTAGTGTAATAAACCGCTCCCGCAATGGCCAGGTTGCCGGGTAACTCAAACAGACGCTCGCCAGCTCCGCGATCGTTTCCGGACAAAGTCCAGCTAATTACTGTTTGCGCCGACTGGGATAAGTTACTGAATTGTTGAATCTTATCGCCAAAAACAACCTGTCCGAAAATCAAGTACATGAGACAGACCGCAGATAGCAACGCAAAAAAGTGTGCGAGCTCCTGGAATGACTTACCAACCGTTCGCGTGACGATGCCAAGCTTTGGCTGGAAATCCGCCGCTTTGAAAAATCGGAGTAAACACAGGAAGATGTTGATCCCGTTGACCGTCACGTATATCCCTCGGTTGTTCAGAATAGCCACAAAATCGTCCATCACGTTGTCGACAAAGTATTTCAAAGTTGAGCCATCCTCGGCAAACTTCAAAAATCGCGCCTCCTGCGTGTGCTGTGGATCAACGTACACGTCGTAGCTAAGTTTTGTATCAAATTTCCTCACCGCTTCAACGTGCAGCACCCACATCAATATAGTGCCAATGTGCATACCTATCGATGCAAGTTCAATATAATTCCAAACTGACGAGAAATATGCGCCGGGGTGGCCGTCCTTCCACACAGCCGCGCACAATTGAAACAGTTCTATGCTCAGCGTAAAGAGGCACGAGGCGCAGAAAATTGCTTCAAAAACGCGTCTGACAAGATAGAAACTTTCAGCCTGCTTATCGTTGGGATCGTAGTAATACGGTTGAGAGTCCATCGCATCGGCTGTCGATTGGACGATTATACTGCCCCCTTGCGTGAAGGAAAATTCGGAAACGTAACGACAAAAGTATCTCAAGTCGCCGTTGTAAGTCAGGATCTCGACTGTGAATGACTTTGAATATTTATCCAGGTAAAATCCTTCTTCGAGATACGTGATTACTCTGTTAAACGCATCCTCTGCGGCGTTTATGTCGATGAGAATTGGAAAACCGTTCTCACGATTCTCAAAATCAACGCTGTAAAATCCATACGGAACGCCCATAGGGTTTATTTCGCTGCTTTCGTAGTACGCGTCGGGGCGTACTTCGAGTCCGGCACCAAGCGTGGAAGTCGATATGAACGCTGGATCAACTCCAAAAGGCGACGAATCCGTATTTTCTGGATCTTGACACACCTCGCCGCTCAGAGTCTCCTCTCCTTCTCCCTTGGTGCCAAATTTCCCAGGACACGTATCTTGAGCGTGACGAACTTGATGCATCAAAAGCCCTCCAATCACGACGTTCTTCCCGCCGATGTAACGCCTTCTGTTCACCGAATCGTCAATGGGTACCGGTTCTGTGGCATCACTGGAGGGCTTGGGTATGAGAAAGTTGGGTAAAACGAGAGATCCACCTCCGGTGCTCATTACTGGAACACAGCATCCGTCCTCGATTAATTCGAGAGGGTTTTCGGAGCTCATAAATGCAGGCGCGTGGCATCTCACGTTCCGGCAAATACCCTCGTCGCACTTCGCAATCCTGTCTCCGTCGTATTTATTACTCGAGTAAAGCTCGAAATCAAATAACCAATCGCCATTTGGAACCTTATCGTTACAATTAGTCGATGCGTCCGTTTCGAACGTGCACCAGCCTTGCGACGTGTCTCGTTTTTCACTTTGCGTGCCAGTTGCTTTGCAATCTGTTTCGAGGAAAACTTCATCCGCGTCGTTGCCTGCTGGAACGCTGAACGGCTTTTTAAAACTGGAAGTTCCAGAAGGGAACGCCTTCTCTAGTTCGCAACCGTTGGCCATCACAATAGACAGGCCGCCACCGCGCCAGCCCTCTTCTGCTATTGGACCTCCCCAGCTTGTCAATTCATCGTGCGCACTTGCGGTATCAATCATCTCTACTTCGTAGTCACCGGGAGCAACGCACCAGTGGTCTATAGAAAACTGGTTCTCTCCAAGATTCAAAAGAATCATGGACGTTCGAGCTCTGGTTGTGATGGAATCTCCATCGTCGCCAACTGAGTGCGTCTCGAGACGGTACACGACCCAGTAGTTCCGACGACCCAAGAAAGATGTTTGCGTCATCATCGATAACAATCTTTGACCGGTTGGACACGCGGGTTTCTCGGGAGGAGTTACACTCGGCGCTTTCGCAACAACACCATCGTCAAGCGTAAACGTTTTGCAATCAGAGCTCTCACCAGCCGTTGAACTCACCCGAAATTTAGACTTCGAAGTTGTGGCTCCGACACCAACGACAGAGCGATCCGGGACGCTCGCTACGCCCAAGGAGCACCCTTTGGAATCAGCGATGTGCACCGCCGCGTCTGTTAAGCCGAGAATGTAGCCAGTGCGAGCAGTTTGGATCTCGTACTCGCCTTCTTTCGCGCAATACTTGGTGGATTTCAATCCTACACTTTCTCTCATATACACGCACTGACCAACCCCTCCTTCGATTGGATGTCCGTAAGGCGCATCGCTCCCTTCATTTGGGACGAGGGTAAGAAGCTGGGGTTGCACTCCCTGAGCCCATTCGAAGTAAGGGGTCCCGTACGTCACGATAGAACTCAAATCATAAGTAGTGTTATAATCGAGAGAATACAGAGATTCTTTTTCCGGCATACAATCCAAATAGATGTGCTCGTTCAACACGCCCGTCGGCAGCTGAGCCTGAACGAGAGCGTCGTCCAACTGAATGAAGCGTTCAGGCGAAAGCAACGACCCACCACTCATCCGAGCTTTCGTGACTTTATACGAATCACTGACGGATCTGATACCGTAAGAAAACGTATCCAAACCCGAAAAGGGGGACGTTAGAACCACGTAAATTTCTTTCGTGTCATCGGGACACGAGCCGTCAGTGCTGTCCGGCATGGTGATAGCCTCAGAAAATTGCGGGATTGAAAATGAAGCCTCGATCGCCGTCATCAATTCGAGTTCCGGAGTGATTGTTTCAGGATACAGATCAATCACATCACCTTCGTCCACATCACTCAACGTCTGCCAATAACCGAGGTTATCTAGTCCACGACACGAATCGCCAGCGTCTGAGTTGGGAAGAGTGAAATTCTGTATCGACGCTTTCCACCCATTCGTAGCGCAAAAATCAAAAAACGCCCCGGGTCCGGTTGTACTACATTTTGTCTCCGCCACCACCAAGCAACCCTCTTCAGTCATGATTCCGAAAGATGGCGTCTCAAAACGTTTTTCGCGATACCAATCATTAACGCTCCAATCCTCAGAACCCGTACCGTGTTTAACGATAGTCCAAAGTGAAAATTCCGTGACGTCCGCCGGTACGCAAATTTCCGTCGGTTTTGGATACGGCGTCAAATCATCGTCGGATCCTGCAAATCTGGCAGAGTGCGCGTAAACGCTCAGACCATCGACTAATACGTCTGGCGCCCAACCTAAATCTGGATCATCTTCTTCTTCGACAGAGGTCTGGATATCTCCAGGTTTCAAGTAATCCACAGGCGGATAAACCACAAGATTTCTCCCAGAATCCTCGCACGAGTGATCGTAGTAATCGTCCAACATCATTTCATCGAAACACGAATACGCCGTCGCGGAAAGCAGACAACCATAAGTCCCGGTAGAACCATCATCAATAAGTCCCTCTGCAGAAACTTGGACATCATCAACACCTCCGTGATACTGACAGTAACACTCGTTATACCATTGCTGTGCAACGTTTGCGTACGGAGCCTCTTCCATGCAAAGTTCGATGCATTCACTTCTCGCGTCATCTCCGTAACCAACGTAACCCACGTACTCTTCGCCACCACAGAACGCACAACCTATATGAACCCACTCGCCAACTGGACAGCTCGCTCTTCCCTGAAATTTTACAGGGGCAGTCACAAAAGCTTGCATCTCGTGAGTCGAATGCAGCTCTCGAAGAGACGACAAAATCAACAACTTTTTTTCGTCCGCTCCGCACGTCACCACCGTGGAGTCTTCATCTGATCCACCCCAAAGCTTCGAAGACGTCGATGTTGATCCTTCGAGCACGGGATCCATCCAATCCGCGGGGATATCCGAAGAACTCGTCATCTTCGCGGTTCTGTCCGATTCTGTTTTTTTGCTCATCCTCTGACTGGCGCGCGACGTCGCAAAGGATTCGTTTTCCAACACCGGAGAAGGCTTGTTCAAAACTTTGACAACTTCCAACGTCTCGTTTTTGTTCTTAGGCGAGACCGAAGTAACAAGAACGAAGGTTTCGTTTGGAAAATTGACCAGAGGATTGCGATAAATGCGCGGTGCGAAAAATTTTTTCGAAGAAGAGGACGTGTTCTTGTTCGCGATGAACGCGTCGAGCTCAGCCGCGTTCATGACGACTTCGGACAAAACTTCGCGTCCAGAACCAGCCTCTTTGGTAGATGACTTTGAACGATCCAAGACAGCAGAGGAGCCATTCTGAGCATTTTTTACCGCGGTTGAATGCAATCGCGGTTCGTAAAATCTCGAGTGAGAACCGTCGCTCGACCCCGCGTATTCGTACATGTCGAACAGATACGTCGCGTCGGCGGTGATCATCCTCGCCTCGTCGTCGTTTACCTCGCACATACCCCAGCTGTAAGCCATTGTTTTCTCCGACGATTCTTTGCTGCGTTTATAATACACCTCTCCCGACGTGCCTCCATACGGAGCGTTGAGTTTCACGTGCCATTGTAAGCCCGGAACCATCATTTCGTACGTTTCCGCGGTGCCGTTGTGGTACTTGAATCGTCGAGAATTTGCAAACCAACACTCCTCCGCGGTTTTTCTCGGAAGATAGAGTTCGCGAGTGCATAGATTCCACGTTGTCTTCTCCATAAAGTCTGCAACGCGATCAGCATCGTCGGTGAAATAAGGCGCAGCTTTCACTTGCACTTCCACGGGAACCAAATACGCGTAGACGCCGCAATCGGCGACGCAGCCGAATCGACCAAATCCTGGGTATTCGCCGGTGGAACACTCGCCGTCGCCGCACACCGGATCTGACCAAATCGGTCCAAACGTATTTCTCAAATACGAGAAAACAGCGCTTTTATCTTCGTACAATTTATCTATGTCATCCGTCGCCTCTTTCTTGGGTAAAAGCACCGCTTCGATCGTGGACGTGACGTCGTACGCCGACTCCACGTCCGCTTGCTGGTACAGAAGTCCGAGGTACAAAGCAAGAAATGTCACGTATAACATGAACGCCCAATAAGCAGATCTCACATTCAGGCGATCCTTTAAAAAAACTTTCAATTTTCGGAGCTTAAGTATCGTTTGATATCGACGTTCTCCTTCTTCGGCGACTTGCAGCTCGTCTTCGTCCAACACGCCGTCTCCGTCTTTATCTGCTTTTAAGAATCTTAAATACTTCGCCTTGTCCGCTCGTTTCATCCCCCGCATCTCGTCCTTGTCCAACTTCGAGTCCGCGTTCAAATCCCAATTCATTTGCCCATCCGCGACATCATCGACGGCGCCGCGGTTGTTATTCTGCGCCAAAGCGCGGAGTAAAAACGACATGATGAGGGCGTGCGTATAGTATCTCTTATCTTAAATTCAGCGCGCCCGTTGGTGGGGAGAGAGAATCTCACCAAAAAAACCTTCAACCTTGATGATGAGCTCGCGAGAAGAAGAAAAAGAAAGAGAGAGACTTTATAAAACACTTTTCTCCGAAAAAAAAAAACAACAACTCGACGACGACGACGACGACGACGACGACGACGACGACGACTCGTCCCCGGGCCACACGGCAGCGCGGCGAGGACTCTTTTTATGAGTTAGTTAAATCTTTTCTTCCGCGAAAGGTCGACAATTTTTTTCAATTGTCGTTCAGGTTTTTTGTTTGATTTTTTTGTTTAGGGTGCTCAATCGATTTTTTTTTTCCTCTTTTGGTGTGTCGCGCGAGAGAAGAAGAAGCCCGATGGGAGAGAAAAAAGAGCAGAAAACACAAAAGAACAGAGAGAGAGAGAGAGTTCTTCTCGAAAAAATCAGTTCGAGAGAGAAGCAGAGAGAGAGAGAGACTTCATGAGAGTTTCCCGAGAGAGACTTCGAGAGACTTCGAGAGAGAGAGAGAAAAGAAAAGAAAAGAAAAGAAAAGGACAAAAAAACTGCACTACAAACAAAGGTACGAGCGCGCTTCCTTTCCACTCACCCTCTCTGGGAGCAGAGTGAGAACCTTCTCGTCTCGAGAGAGAGAGAGAGAGGTCTCTTTTGCCCCGCGCGCGCGCGCGCGAATAATATCGCGCTCTTTTTTCCGTTTAATTGTTGTTCTCTCTCTCTCTCTCTCTTTCGTCGTCGTCGTCGTCGCCCGTCGTCGCAAAGCAGAATCAAAAGCGCGCGCGCGCGCGCGCCTTTGATTCTTCTCTTGTGCGTGTCGCGCATCCGCGATTACTACTGTTTGGATAGAAACCTCTCTCTTCTTTCCGTATCTCGACAAATTTCTCTCTCTTTTATTCTTTCAAAAGGACGAACAAGAGTCTTCGTCTTTTTTTTCGTCTCTCGTCTCCAGAAGGGACAGAGAGAGCTGAAGAGAGACGCAGCTTTTCGACCTCTTTTTTCTTTGCGCGCGCGCGCGCGCGCGAAACAGCTCTCCCCGCGATGATGATGATGATGATGATTCGAGACTAATCGATCGACAATTTTTTTTCTCTCTTTTGTCCTCTCTCTTGGATGTGGACCAAAAACAACAACAACAACAACAACAAAACAGATAAAAATAATATTTTTGATTTAAAGAAAAAATGGCCTCGCAAGCGATGATGATGAAATCCACCACCGCGTTCGTCCAAAAGACGTCCGCTTTGAAGAGAAGCAACAACAAGAAGGCTGCTTCTACGAAGAGAGCGGCTGCCGTTCGCGTTTCGGCGGCGTCGGAAATCGGCACGCCGTTCTCCACCTGGGTGCTCCAACAAGAGATGAAGGACAACATCGACAACGAACACGCCATCGTGTTGCAATCCATCTCGGTGGCGTGCAAGCAAATCGCGTCTCTCGTGCAAAGAGCTGGTTTGGCGGGCATGACTGGTTTGGCCGGCGACACGAACGTTCAAGGGGAAGACCAAAAGAAGTTGGACGTCATCTCCAACGACGTCTTTTGCGACACGTTGAGATTGTCCGGGAGAACCGGCGTCATCGCGTCGGAGGAAGAAGACGTGCCGGTCGCGGTCGAAGAAACGTACGGCGGGAACTACGTGTGCGTTTTTGATCCGTTAGATGGTTCCTCGAACATCGATGCCGCCGTTTCCACCGGTTCCATCTGGGGTATCTACGCGGGCGACTCGCAGTGCGTTCCGGATTTCAACTCCGAATCGCCGGCGGAAGTCGAAGCGAAGTGCGTGCAAAACGTCTGCCAACCGGGTGAAAACTTGGTTTCCGCTGGCTACTGCATGTACTCCTCGTCTACCATCTTGGTCATCTCCGTCGGGGATGGCGTCTACGGTTTCACCTTGGACTCCGCCGTCGGCGAGTTCATCATGACGCACGAAAGAATCCAAATCCCGAAATCCGGGAAGATTTACTCCTTCAACGAAGGTAACTACGACATGTGGGCCCCGGGATTGAAGAAGTACATGGACTCGTTGAAGACTGGCGGTAAAGAAACCGGATCTAAGCCGTACTCTGCCAGATACATCGGCTCTTTGGTTGGTGACTTCCACAGAACGATGTTGTACGGCGGCATCTACGGCTACCCGGGCGATTCCAAGAACCCGAACGGTAAGTTGCGCTTGTTGTACGAATGCGCGCCGATGAGTTTCTTGGCCGAGCAAGCCGGCGGGGCGGGTTCTGATGGTACCGGGAGAGTGTTGAAGATCAACCCGGAGAAGGTGCACCAACGCGTGCCGTTTTTCACCGGTTCTTCCGAAGAAGTCGCGTACTTGGAATCGTTCATGAAGTAAATAAAGAGTACATCTATCGACGATGAGTTTATTTTGTTAGTAGAGAGAGAGAGAGTGAGAGAAGAGAGCGAGCGAGCTAGAGGAATAAAAGGAGAGAAGAGAAGATGGTTTATATGTGATCGTTTTTGAAGGGAGGAGAAGAGGAAGCAGCATTTAATTGTAATAATCATTGAATTTGAGAATAAGACGAGATGTGTTTTTTTACCACGCGCGTGTGTGTAAATGATCGATCGCGCACAAACATTCTCTCGCTTTTGTTTTGGAACTCTCTTCTTTTTTTGTATCATCAACATCAAATTTTTACCCGATGTTGTTGTCATCGTTTTCTTAATAAGAACAATAATTAAGCATTCGTCGCTCTCGTTGCTCTTTTAATCGCTCTTTTAATCGCTTCTCGATTCAAGCTCGTCACCACGTGAATCTCTTGCACTTGTCTTCCGCTTCTCGCTAATAAGTTGTATCCGTCCTCGACTTGAACGTTGGTGAGCCATAACTCGAGATCTTGGGAAACGACCCTTCTCTCCACGGCCGTTCTGCCCGGAATAACAGCCTCTACGCCATCTTCGGCCAACAACTCCGCGCAAATTCTCGGCAACCCGGGCAAACTCGCTTCCATTTTCGTCCCTTCCTCGCCGTCGAAATCGCCGCTCGCAAACGCAGAATCCGAATCGTCAAAGGACAACTCCGGCATCGTCACCGGCATAATCGTATCTAAAGTTTCCATCAAAGGATCGTCTAACATTTGCTTCGCGCTGAAATTGACTCTTTGGCCGCTATTCGCCACCTCTAACACTTTCACCTCTAATTCGTCGCCGACTCTGCACACGTCTCTCGGGTGCGCCACTTTGTTCCAAGACAACTCGGAGATGTGAATCAAACCTTCCAAACCAACCGGGGAAAGTTGTTCTTCTTCTTTCGACGACGACGACGAATCACCGTCGACAACTTCCACGAACGCTCCAAAATCGCTCAAATTCGTCACCACCACTCTCTGTTGCGACCCAACCGGTAACTTCTTCTCCGCGTTTTCTTGAATCAAACTCTTCTCCGAACACACGACGCGTTTCGGCGTCACCTCGACAAACTTCACGTCGATCAAGTTGCCAATCTGTTGCTTCATGACTTCCGCTTCCGTCAACTCCGCCTTCGTCGTCTTGCAAAACTTCAACCTCGACGACCGCATCTGCGATTTCGGCAGAAACGCTCGGTATTTGTTGTTCATGACGCGTAAGATCAAGCCGCCTCGGTTCACCGCTTCCACTGTTTTTGTTTGTTGATATGTGTAATCAATTTTTTTATCGGAGAGAAAAGAGAAGAAGAGAGGTCAGAGAAACGATCAGAGAGAGAGAGAGACGTAGAGACGACGCGACGACGAACGCACACAAAAGAGGAGAGAGAGAGAGAGAGAAAGAAAGAAAGAGTCACATGTGTATATATGCATAAAGAAACACGCGCGTACCTTTTCCGGTGACTTTCTTCCCGGATTCCAACGCTTTCGTCAGGTCTTGCTTGTTGTTGTTATTCGAAGAAGAAGAAGAAGAAGAAGAAGAGGCTTTAGCCGCTTTGATCGTCGCATCCTTCTTTCCGTCGTTCTCTTTTTCCTCGTTGTCGTTCGATGAAGACGAAGCCGCGGTGGCTCTGAGAAGAAGCGCGGCGCGAGGCCGCTGTCGCTGCAACGCTCCTCCTCGAAAAGTCTTTAAAGATGACGAAGATGACGACGACGACGACGACGACGACGACGAGGCGGATTTCGAGCTCGAAACTCTGTTGATGCGAGCAGCAGCAGCAGCAGCAGCAGCTGTCGGGAAGAGCGTGGCAGCAGCAGCAGCGCTCATTCTTTTTATCTGTCTCTGTCTCTCTTTGTTGTGCGTCGTGCGCGCGTTTCTTTTTCTCGCGCGCTTTCGATACACCTGCGCGCTCGCTCGCGTGTCTTCCGTCTTCTTTTTATCCAAACTGTGGATTGTGAAACCCTAAAGAAGTCCGATTTTTTGTTCTCCCAAACGCCTTTTTTTTAGTTGAGAGAAAAAAAAGATAAAAAAAGAAGAAACACACCAAAAGCGCGCGCAGAAGAAGAAGAAGAAGAAGAAGCGGACCTTTTGAATAAGAGACGAGAAGAGATCAGAATCATTTTCGTCGTTTGGTTTCTGTTTTTCCGTTTCTTTTCATTTTTGTTGTCTTTTCTCGCTGTTTTCGCTTTCGATTTTGTTTTCATCGCGCGAAGAGAGAGAGAGAAAGAAGAGAAAAAGATCTGAAGTTTCCAAGAGAAAGAAGAAGAGCGTTCGTGGTTGGTTCCAAAATGTCCGCTTTCGCTGCTCAAAACAAGAACGCGAACGAGGACGATTGCAGAGAAGAGCTGAAAGAGTTCGTTCGCGCGGTGAAAGCGTCCAAGCTCGGAGCGCGTTTGCAGATACTCAGAGGAATACGAGGAATACTTTTTTTCCTCTTCTTTTTTCTCGTTTTTGCTCTTTTCGTTCCTTCTTCGCGATGCTTCTCCGAGGCTTTAGAGCAGAGGTACTCGCCGATTGAAGATCGGAACATTCGAGAAGCGTCTGGTCTCGTGAAATCAAAACTGAACTCGAACGAAGCGCACGGAATAATATTTTGGACGCACAACGATTCGGGCGACAGAGCGAGAGTGTTTGCCATTCGCGTCTCGCCCCCGGGCGCGACGAAGAAGACGAAAACGAGAGAGGAGGACGCGTCGTTAAAAACCGCGGTGGTTGCCGAGGTGACCATATTGAACGCAGGTAACAGAGATTGGGAAGATTTAGCGCTGTGGCAAGACGGAGGGAAACAAAAACTCTGCGCCGGAGATATCGGTTCCTATCGAGGAGAAGTCGTTATTTATTGCTTCCCGGAACCGAAATTATCGGAGACGTATTCCAACGTCTCCTCTTCCTCCGCAGAGAAGAAAAAGATGAAGAAAGAGTACTTAAAGGTACCCTTCTCGGAAAAGATTCGCCTGCGATACCCATCCAACGAAAAACACGACGCGGAAACTTTGCTCGTGGATCCGCACACGTCGCAGTTTCTCATCGTCACCAAGAAAAGCAACGACAAAGGCG
>Ga0255774_10002724_pt1 | contig 13262 bp, 20 predicted proteins | sample 101ome_17_FD_179972 | JGI IMG/M metagenome (GOLD analysis project Ga0255774, IMG submission 179972) | Coastal salt marsh microbial communities from the Groves Creek Marsh, Skidaway Island, Georgia - 101407AT metaG (version 2) | ecosystem: Environmental > Aquatic > Marine > Intertidal zone >...
CCACAATCATTTTTCTATCATTAGAATAAATGTGTAGTGTATTCATTTCACAGCGTATTTTGTATTCTGTGTGTTTTTTTAAATGTCTATAAATGTCTATAGCATCAAAGAAATGTTCTACAGGAATTGTGTCTTTGAATCTGCCAGCACCGCCCCATGGTTTTTCTATATATTGTGTGTTTGGTCTAAAAAAACTTTGTACTTCGTCAAGTCTTTTTTTGCACCACTTTAGGTCGCCTTTGGGCTGAAATTCTGTTCTAAAATAACTAGCAAGACTATTAACTATGGCAAGTTTATAAAGGTACTTGCCATAGTGTAGTTTTTTACTTTCATACAGTCTCATGTTCTTCGATTTCGCAATCCAACTTTAGCTCATCTTGTCTGTAATCAATTGTTACGCTGCCACCATTGCGTAAATTGCCAAACAACATAAGTTTTGACAAAGGACGTTTGATCTCATTGTCAATTACACGCTGTAATGGACGAGCGCCCATCTTTCTATCAAATCCTGCATCTACCAAATGATCCAATGCTTCGTCTGTGATAGTAATAGCAATGTCTTTTGCAACAACTTGAGCTTTTAATTCTAACAAGAACTTGCCAACAATTTTCAGCATAACTTCTTTGCTTAACTTGCCAAAAGTAATCACACCATCTAGTCTATTACGGAACTCTGGTGTAAAGAACTTTTTCAAACTAGTGTCCTCATAGTCTTTTTCAAAACTATCACCAAACCCAATAGCGTTCTTCTCAGCATCTTGCGCACCTAAGTTAGTTGTAAGAATTAGTGTACAGTTACGTGCATCTGCTTCTTTACCATTACTGCCTGTAATAGTTCCATTGTCCATAATCTGCAATAGTATACTGCTCACATCTGGGTGTGCTTTTTCAATTTCATCAAGCAACAACACACAGTTTGGATTTTCTTGTAATTTTTCAATCAGCAATCCGCCTGCGTTGTCTTCGTAGCCTACGTAACCTGGAGGTGAACCAATTAGTTTACTTACACTGTGCTTTTCTTGATACTCACTCATATCAAAACGCACAAGTTTAACACCCATTTGGCTGCTCAACTGTTTAGCAAGTTCTGTTTTACCTACACCTGTTGGACCCATAAACACAAACGATCCGATTGGCTTGTTTTCGCTTTTAAGACCTGCTTGTGCTACTAGGATTTTGTCAACAATATCTTCAATTGCATTGTCTTGTCCATACACAACTTTCTTCAAGTTTTCTTCCAAGTGTGCTAAGTTTTCACTTTCACGCTCTTTTACCTGTTCTTCAGGCAACTTGATCATTTTTGCAAGTTCGTATTGAATACTGTCTTTGTTAACAATTTTATCTTCTGTAATATCACGCACTTTGAATCTAGCACACGCAACATCAATCAAGTCAATTGCTTTGTCAGGCAATTTCTTGTCTGTTTGATATTTGCAACTCAAATCGATACTAGCTTGTAGTGCATCATCTTCAATTAACACACCGTGAAACTCCTCATAGTACTTTCTTACACCTTTAAGAATTTCCAGTGTTGTTTCTTTGCTGGGTTCATCTACATTTACACGCTGGAATCTACGCATCAGCGCACGATCCTTTTCAAAGTACTTGCGATACTCTTCCCAAGTGGTACTAGCAACAACACTGATGTTGCCTTTTGCTAGTGCTGGTTTTAACATATTAGCCAAGTCGTTTGCACTATTGCCACCGCCTGCACCTGCACCTGAAATCATGTGTGCTTCATCAATAAACATAATGGTTTTGCCTTTGCCTTTAAGCCCTTGCAATACCATTTTGAAACGCTCTTCGAAATCACCTCTATACTTTGAGCCAGCAAGCATAGCACCAATATCCAAGCTGTAAACCTTATATTCTTTTAGGAACTCTGGAACATTACCTTGTACAATTTGGAAAGCAAGTCCTTCTGCGATAGCAGTTTTACCAACACCTGGATCGCCTACCATTAGCACATTGCTTTTTGTGCGTCTACCTAATGCTAGTGCAACCTGTTCGATTTCTTCATTGCGTCCAATAACAGGATCAATTTTGTTGACTTTAACTTGTTCATTAAGATCAGTTGTAAAGTCTTTTAGTGCTTTGTTTGCAGCACCTTGATTGATTGCTTCTTCTTCATTGTCAAAAATATCACTTTCGTTGCTTAGATAATTTTGAAATTTGCTTTTTTCAATTCCAACTTTTTGTGTGATGAAATATGCCCAGCTTTTTTTCTCAGTTAGTATACTGATAAAAACATCACTGATTTGAATATCATTTCTACCATGGAAAAGTACCTGTGTGAATGCACGATTTAGCACACGTTCAACTGTGCTTGTTTTCTTAGGCTTCCATTTGCCTTCCATTTCAATTTTAATATCGTCTAGTTTTGTTTTTAGATACAATTCTAGCTCTTTTTTAATATATTCAACGTCTGCACCATATCCATTTACAATAGTACTAAACGTTTCTTCGCAAAGCATTGCATAAAGCAAGTGTTCAAGAGTTACGTATTCATGCTTTAGTACTCTTGCATCTTTCACTGCTTTGTCAAATACAGCTTGTAACTCTTTGCTAGGTTCAACCATTTACTTTCCTTTTTTGTTTTTTAAGTCTGCGCTTTTCTGCCATATCAAGTTTTAGTTTGCTCACTCTATCTATGAACTGGATACCATACAAGTGATCGTATTCGTGTAAGAAAATACGTGCATCAATATCATCGAACTTTTCCTCTACGTGTATAACATCTTTCATGTCATTTGTCAAGGTATCAAATTCCACCATACAACTGATAGGACGTCTAACTTTTAAAATTAGGTCTGGATGACTCAAACAGCCTTCTACACCTGCTTCAATTTCCTCACTTAGTCCTTTGATAATTGGATTCATAACAACAATTGGAGATCCTAGTCTTTTGTTAATCACTGTGCGCATGACAAAAATTTGCCATGGAAACCCGACCTGATTTGCACTTAATCCTAAGCCATTATGTTTTTCCATTAAATCTATCATGTCTAATGCAACTGGAGCAGGATGCATTTGCGTTAAATCAAATCGTTCTAGTTTTGTTTCTAATCTACCGTCTGGTGCTAATACTAGTTCCATCTTTTATTTCCTTAACCTTTTCAATCAAATCCCAATCATCTATTTTAGGTGTTACACCTTTTATCTCTAAATATAAATTACCAACACGTCTTGTATTCATATCAGGCAAACCATGTCCTGCGATGCTCATAATTGTACCTGGATTAGTGCCTGCTGGAATTTTTACTTTTACTTGTTCGCCTAATAAATTATTAATTATTATTTCTGTGCCTAAAATTAGTTCTAATACATTTATACTACACTTTGTACGCAAATGCGACCTATCTCTTACAAAAGTTGGATGTTTTTCTACAGTAACTTTTACGTTTAAATTTCCACGTTGTGCATTTGGTATAATATCGTCACCTAACCCTCTATACTGCATAACAAGATTATCTTCAACACCTGCTGGTATTTTTATGTTAGCAACTTCTTCTCTACCACTGTTTAGTCTATACTTGCCTACTACATCTTTACCTGTCATTACGTCTTGTAAACTTACTCTAACGTTAATTGTAACGTCACGATTTCTGCGCATACGCTGCTGCATTCCACCGCCAAAGAATTGACTAAAGATATCATTCATATTTTGCGAATTCATATTAAAATCCGCACGGGGTTGAGGATTATCATACTGCTGTCTTTTAGCAGGATCTTTTAAGGTATCGTGTGCTTCATTGATTTGTTGGAATAGTTTTTGATCGCCGCCACGATCAGGATGATGTTCTTTTGCTAGTTTTCTATAAGCACGTTTTATATCATCCTGAGTGGCATTTTTTGGTACGCCAAGTGTTTTGTAATAGTCCATACTATTACTTAGTTACACCCTACCGTTTTTTAGCAGAAGTTGATTTGCCAGCGTATGCTTGTCCACCAAAGAATGCAGCAACAATTGCAGCAACTGACACAAAGTATGTTGCAGCCATACTACCTAGTACATCTGCTGCCTGTGACAATTGTAATAATACTGCTAGTACAACAGCAAAAGGATAAAGTAGCATACCTGCTAAACTAAACCAAGCCATTTTACGTTGTGCATCACGCATAGCATCTTGGTCTTCAAGTGCCTTGCGTCTAAACTCTAATTCCATTGCCAGTTCTTCTTGACTAACAACTCCGTCGCCATTTACATCTGCTGGATGATAGTCCGCTGCAGGTTGCGGTGCTGGTGCTGCTTGTTGAATTACTGGTGCTGCCGGAGCAGGAGCAGGTGCTGCTGCTGGTGTAGGTGCGGCAGCCGGAGCCGCACTTTTCAGTTGTTCAGGTTTTTTCCTTGGCATCTTTACCCTCCAATTTGTCTAGTCGTGCCTCAATTGAATCAATCTTTGCTGTAATTTTTGGATACTTCTTTCTCCAAGCATCCTCTGGTTGTTCTAACCAGGTTAATCCCCAACGCTCTACCAAGTAATCAACCATACGGTCAAACTTGGCATAGCCCCATAATCCTACTCTTGTTGTGCTTAAATATGCTAGTACCATAGCACCTGCGATACTGCCTGCTATGCTAGTATAAATCCATGTGCGGTCACTCGCCATGTTTTGAATCATTTCCCACATAATTTAGCCCTCCTATTATGTGTGTATTTATTCGTTTACAACAGCATTATCCATTGCCTCTTCGGCTGCTTGATAATATCCTTCATATGCTGCTATAATTGCTTGTTGTTGTTGCACCAATGCTCGGATACTGCTGAAGTTTAATCCTAAATTGCCATAGCCTTCACCGGTAAGTGCATACAATGCAAACGCTTTGCCTTCGCTTTGTAGTTTTTCCATTACAGCATCTACATTGTCTTCGTTGATAACTATCCACTCAACTTTTTTCATATTGAGTTCATCCACTGGTGGAAGCACTAATTCAGGTTTTTCAATTGGTTTAGCACTAACTTCAATCTGCTGTGGTTTCGTTGAGCAGGCCGCGAGACTTATAATCATCGTAAAGCCAAGGACACTCTTTGTTAAAAGCGATGCCATTTTCAGCGTTCCTTTCTTTGTCATTCAGTTCTGCCCCCGACAGTAATTCAAAACATCTACCTGCGTTTTCAGTACCTCTATTTACAGCACGTTCAATACCTTCAGCATTTGATATTGCTGCTGCTGTCAAATCAATTTTTTCTAGTTTATCAGCTAATGCTTGATTTTGTCTACGTATTGCTGTATATGCTGCATTTAAACTGCTGATTTCGTTTTGCGCACTGGCATAGTCTGCTTGTAAACTTTCTAGTGCTGCTTCATTTGTTTGTACTGCAATGTTTAGTTTAGCATTGTTGTCTTGCAGGATAGCCATGCGAGCCTGTGTGTCATTGTAATACCAATAACCTACGCCTCCCATAACTAATATTACTATCAATAGTATTCCTGCAAGTCTCACCTTACTCTCCAAACATATCTATTAAATCTGGACCAAAGCTACCTGCTGCCCAACCTAAGGCTACGATACTTACTACTCCAATTAGTAGCCATTTCATTTTAAAATCATCTACTGACATTTTAATAGCAACTAATTCATTTCCTAAGATACGCAGTTGTATCTCCATTTTGCCTTTATCATCAACTGGTTCAGTCATTAGTCTTCTCCAAACAACATAGCAAGTGATTTAGGACCCATAATACCGTCTGCTAACAGTCCATTTTCTTCTTGCCATGCTTTTACATGTGCTTCAGTGCCACGTCCAAATATTCCGTCAGCACCAATTTCTAATTCTTCTTGTACTGCACGTACTGTAGGACCCCGTGATCCTAAACGCACTGTTTCATAAACAATTTTACTTGGTTCCCAATGTCCGCCTAGAACTTCCATTGCGTGTTCGTAATGCTTCTTACGATCTTCTAATCCAATATAGCCACCGTTGATGCGTTTTGTAGCACCTTTAACATCACGAGCATCTGCATACTTGTTAATGTCGTTAGTGTCCCAAAACCAGCAAGCACTGTCTAAGGCACCTTTTTTAGTGCGTACATACTCTACTGCTTCTTCTGGGCTCATTTCTACTTCTTCGCCGAATTTTGTATAATTGTATCTGCCTGTAAGTTGTAGTATGCCACCGCCCCTAAATCTCCAACCATCACCAGACTCGGTGTCACCGTTGTCCATTCTATTTGCGTAAATAACATTTGCAATTTTTCTAGGTTGTCTGTGATAATCTTGCGCATCTCTACCAGCTCTTTCAAAATATTTTGGGAATATAGCATTTAGTGCTTTTGCACTATAGTTTAAGTTTTCGCTTAGTACTTTAAAATTGTTTGATTCGTGACCACACTGCGCAATAAACATTGCTACACGTTCGGGCGTATCTACTTCCCAAAGCGGTAGTATTTCGCACATAGCATCGTACCAATCTTCTGCTTCTTCATTACCACGAAGCATTTCAATTACCATTTCTTCTGTAAATTCAAATTCAAAATCTTCTACAGCCATTATTTTTTATCCTCTATAGTTGAGCAGTGGCCGCATCTGCAGGTATCGCATATTTTTGTTGTTTTTGGCGGCTCATCGTAGTTTTGTAATTCGTCGTAGTAAGGAGTACCACAATGTGATGGTTTCCCACAATTTTGACAATAGTTTGTTTTATAGTCTTTCGACGACAAGAGTATGTCCTTCGTTTTCAAACGTAAGAGTTTTGTTTCCAAATTTCATTACGTTGTAATCTCCAAGGTATTTAGTTAAAAACATGATTTCAGCATAATCGTTCATGTTGATTTTTTCTTTAATACTTTCGTTGATTTGATGTGTATTGCTAAAGTCTTTTACAGTAAATGCAATTGGATCTGCATATGCTTTTTTAACCAGTAATGCATCACCAAACATTTCTGTTGATTCTAGATAACTTTTGTTAAAAAAGTCTTTAAAATTATTAACGCCACTTTCGCTTACAATTTGATCATAGCTACTTGCGTCTCCTGGAATCATTTCTTGTAAGTTTGACAAACTCGCATCTTTACTTGTAAAACTTTTGTAGTAGCGGAATCTAAAATTCTCTACTTCAGCAAGTTTACCTACTCCATCTAACATTTCTAAAACCTGAGATGATATGTTAGCGTTGCGTTCCATTTCTACAAATACTTTATAAATACCCTCATCAATCTCGCCTGGAGTAGCATCTGCATCTAGTACAAAGTTATAACCTTTTTCTATAAAATCAACAAGGTCTTTTGCAGCCTGTTGTTCCATTACACTAAAACTAACAACAACAATATTTGCATCACTGCCCATTTTACTGCGATAGCTATCAACTTCAAATACAGGTTTGACTAAGTCGTGTAAATCTCCTGCACGTAATCCCATTATACTGCTCCTGTATCTGCTGGTGCTGCATCACCTGCTGGTGCTGCTCCTCCCAAGTCACCGCCTGGCATTGGTGGCGGCATTGCTCCTGCTGCTGGTGCTGGTGCGCTTGCTTGTGATTCTGTATCAGGTAATTCAATTTTTTCTACATCGCCACCGTAAATATTAATAATCAATTTCTTAGGCATTTCAATATGAACTAGCCAAACAGGCAATTTGTCTAGTTTGCCTTTTTTTGTACCTGGACGAATATCATCTGGTTTTTTAATTTTACGAGGTTTGATAATATGTGATTTTTCATATGAAATTTTACAATCATAATCTAGCAATCTTTTGCCGCCCATTGGATCTGGCATTTCTTTTTCAGGCCACATAAAGGTGCATTTTACCCAATGACGATCTACTTCAGGACCTGCTGCCAGTTCCCCTTCGTCCCAATTCTTATAAACATAGATGCCCAACTCATCAATTACTCTTTCAAAATCTTTGAGTATAGCAAATGCTCTATCATTCTCATAAATGGATGATAAATTTTCAATTACATCTAATGTGTCTAATATTTGTGGCATGACTGTCCTCGCTTTAATATATTTATCACATTGTGTTTATAAAGAAAAATAATTCAGTACGTATATTATGATTGTACATCGAAAGTAAATACCTTAGCAGGGAAGGATTTCCTGCAAAGGAAAAATCACCCTGTTCAACTCATAGGAGGACTAAATGGGTAAAGCTAGAGCCAAAAGGCAAGCACATATTAAATCATCTACTAACGTAGTAAAACTAAACAACTTCCTTCCAAAAAAACAACGTAACGTTGACTTACTTCCAAGAAATCGCAGCCAAGAAGAATATATCCTAGAATTACTGGATTCGGGTAAAGACATAGTCTTTGGTATTGGTCCAGCAGGTACAGGTAAAACATTACTAGCCTGTCAGGCAGCGGTTAAAGCATTTATTGCAGGAGAAGTAGAACGTATTGTTGTTACAAGACCAGCAGTAAGTGCAGACGAAGATTTAGGATTTTTGCCAGGTACGCTAGAAGAAAAAATGGCACCTTGGACAAGACCTATATTTGATGTGTTTAGAGAATATTTTTATTCAGGTGAAATTGAAAGCATGATAAAAGAAGGTGTGATTGAAATATCACCACTGGCATATATGCGTGGACGAACGTTTAAAGATGCCTATATCATTGCTGACGAAATGCAAAACGCAACACCTAATCAAATGAAAATGCTGCTAACACGTATTGGTACTAATAGTAAAATGGTAGTTACAGGTGATTTAGCCCAAGCAGATAGATTAAAAGATAACGGACTAATTGATTTTATCCGTCACTTAGAAGAAAGACAAAGTGAAAGAATCAGCACAGTTCGTTTCCACAAAGGAGATATTGAAAGACATGAGGCGGTAAAAGAAGTTCTCGCTATTTACGGAGACGCATAAAGTAAGGGCTACTTAGCCCTTACACTTTTAAAGACACTATTGTCCAAAGGATGATCCCATTTACCTTCATCCTGCTTTAACAGATACATCAAATACTCATTTTCAGTGTAAATGAGTTTCCAAGATTTTTCCTTTATTGGTGGCCTACCCATAGCATCATAAAAGATTTCACCTACGTGATATGTTTTCAACCAGATGCGTTTTTTACTGAAACTGCTACGCACTGGCCACCATGCGTAGCGTTGATGCCATTCGATATCAATCTCAACCGTTGCTGGCATCTGTGAGTTCCGCTGCGAGAGGAAATATCTCTGCGATGACCTTAGCACACTCCCAAGCGATTTCCATGTGTTCCTTTTGTGTTCCATTTGCACCTCGCAACTCAATATAATGCACCCAACTGCGCAATGTGCCATTCATATACAGTCTTGTTTTTGTAAGTCCTTCTGGTAGAACTTTACGTGCTACTTCTTTAGCAATGCCGTTGTTGATAGCCCAGTCATATGCTTTGCCTGCTGTAAAACATACATCTTGTTGTAATTCTTCCCACTTTGCCATTAACTCAGCGTTACCATCTGCACCTAAATCTAGTTCAATACTGTTCTGTCTATTTTTTGTGTCTTGTAGTCTTGCTTCACTGGTTACAAATACTTCGCCCATTTCACCTGGCTCTGCATAACGCTGCGAAAATTCTTGGAATGCAAAACTGCGGTGACGTACAATTTGGTGTGCAATATCACGTGTAGTATCAATCTCCATACACACGTTTACCATTTCTAGTGGGCTCCAGTGTGCGTGTTTGATCAAATACTTTACAAGTTTTTCACTTGTTTCGCTATTCATTTGATTTGCAGGATTGCTTACTCTGGCACAAAATGCAACCAAATCCAACAAGTCGTCATTGTTGATACCTTCTTTTACAAATTCATCTGTTGCTTTTGTGTAACTTACTAATCGAACGGCCATCCCGCTAATTCTCCTTTGATGTTAGATAGTCTTTGACTTAAAAAATTTATTGTTGTGTGGATATGTCCAGTATCACTAGGCTGTAAAAGTGTTTTGTAATATTCTATTTCTTCTTCTAATACACTAACTCTTACAATATCATTTATCAAACTTTTGTTATCAGTCGCCACGTCCTGGTGCCTCGCTGAAGTATTCCATTTTGCCTTCTACGCCATGCCACTGCTCTGCATCTTCTGGCACATCTTCTGGACGCATTTCTGTAATATTTGGCCAAATGTCTGACCACTTTTGATTGAAAACAACCCATTCATCTGTGCCTGGAGCAGTATCTGGTTGAATAGCATCAGCCGGACACTCTGGCTCGCATACACCACAGTCAATGCATTCCACTGGATTAATAACCAGCATGTTTTCACCTTCATAGAAACAGTCTACAGGACAAACTTCTACACAGTCCATATGTTTACATTTAATACAAGCGTCATTTACAATATATGTCATAATGCTCCCAATCTAATCAATGTTGCTGCTAAATTAATCTCTGGATCAACTACTAGGGTATGATCTACTAACCCTTGCTTAATAATTAACACTGCTTGGTCTTGTTGTTCATCTGTTCCGAACAGTTCAATATTGTCATACAACCAGCGATAAATCTCTTCCATTTCTTCTGCTCGCACAGTGCCACACAACAACTTACGTGCATCGTGAATCTTGCCTGCTTTAAACAGTTCTACCATATCCAGTTTCCAGTCGCTTTCCCCTGTGTCGCCTTCTTGTGGACTTACAAGTTTGCCCTCTACTGAATTCATTTGCACCATATTGATACATTTGCGCAAGTCTGGATATGTTGCTTTTACATATGTGTCTAGCACATCCAAGTCTGGAGTAATGCCTTCTGTGATAAGAATCTCTGCAACTCTTGCTGTGAACTCTGTTTGGTCAATCTTAGCAATATGAAAGCCTTGACATCTACTATGAATTGCTGGAATAATCCTGTTTGGATAGTTACAAGTAAGAATAAATCTTGCTGTGCTGTGATATTCTTCCATAACACCACGCAATGCTGCCTGTGCGTTTGGCGACAAATAATCAGCCTCATCCAACAACACAACCTTAAAGTCACCAAATGGAATCATTTGTACAAACGCAACAATCTTGTCTCGGACATCATCAACACTGTTTGTACGACTTGCGTTGATTTCTAAGATGTCCAACGGATTTACATCCAACTCGTTAAAAAGTAATTTAGCAAGAGTAGTTTTACCAATCCCAGCATTGCCACTAAAAAGCAAATGCGGAATAGTTTTATCTTTGATCCATGTCTTAACTTGATTTCTTTGTGCGTCATCTCTAAATACATAACCGTCCACTGTTTTTGGACGATACTTCTCTACCCATAGTTCTTTCATTCTATAAGGTTACTCCATACCTTTAGTTTTTCTTTCTTTACATCTGCACGATCATGCAGTTCACGCCAATCTGTAATGCCGTGTCCAACCATTAGTTCAATCATGCAATGCACATCACCTAGTTCTTCTACTAGTTTAACACGCTGTTCCTCTTCGATCAAGTCAAAAGTTTCATACTTGCGCATTATTTTACTACAACGTTGTGTGAGTTCACCACATTCTTCCATTGTGATTGTCATCAATTGCTGTAGTGTGTTTATAGGACTATTCTCCATATTCTTGATTATACCTCCATGGAATATATATGTGGTTCCACATTTCGTAGACACCCCAAGCAACAAATGCACCTATGATAGGAATACTGAAAAAAGCAGTAGCCATTACATCTGCTGCTAAAAATGCTATAGGGTAATCATACCAACGTATCACTGGTGAACCAAAGGCTTACTGTTATTAGAATCGTGATAGTCACCCGACTTGTAATAATCACGACTTGCTTCTTCTTTAACCATAATACCGTTCTTCATCCGATATGTAATAATCTCTCTACGGATCACTCCGTCTGTATCAGCGTCAAACGCTGCTTTAAATGGACCGTCTGTCATTTTGTTACTCCTAATTCTTTATAAACCATTTGCACACCTTTTGCTTGAAAGTATGCATCTGCTAGTGCATTGTGCAAATCACTTTGCATTGCTTTACGTGGATCCGTTTTTGCTAATGCAAACAGTGTACGTGAGTCACGTACTTGCCAAAACTGCCAAGGAATAGGCTTGCTACACTGTCGACACATATCTTCAATGATTGTAATGTCAAAACCGTAGCCGTGGCCCCATAGCACATCAACACCTACCATCCACTTGGGAAGCATTTCGATAAACGTATCCATTGCTGTGCGTCCTTCTTCTGAGAACGCTTCTTCTTGTACTTTAGGATCCTGTTGTCCCCACCAAGCAATAGTATCGTCATTTACTTTACGATACTGACTGTCAATGTCTAGTTTGTAATAAAATTCACTGTGTGGTTCTGCGTCTGAAAATGGATCAAATTTTACACCGCCAACTGTTAAAACTGCTGCGGCAGGTGTGACGTCTAGTGTTTCTAGATCGATCATTGCATGAATAGCCATACTTACTCCGTGTCTGTTATTGTACTATATTACGGTAGTATTTTCTTTTTGTCAAGTTGAATTTTTTCTAATGTGTTGCTTTTGTTTGGACACATTGTACATTGTGGTATACTGTAATTCAGTTGTTGTATTTGCTCTGCTAAGTTATTGCTCATAGGATCAATAGGCCTATAAGATTCTATCAAGTCTCTGTCTTTTTGTCTAATTTTGTATTTTTCTGCAAAACCTTTAGCACCTACAATTGTACCACACTTGTACATTTTGCCTTCAAATATATATGGTGTATCTTTGTGCCAGCAATTACTGTGTGCTAATTCTCTATCACTATCATAAAATTGCCAAACTCCTGCTTTTACACCACGCACTCCCCAAGTGTAAAATTTAGTTTTGTAATTTATTACAAATGCAGGAAAATCATCTACAAGTATTGCATCTTCATATCCACAGGCAATGTGATTCATAACACCTAACTGTTGCAATTCTGTTTTGTTTACTTTTTTGTAGTTGCCTTGTAGTATTTCATCTATGTCTGCAAATGCACGTTCAAAGTGTGCTTCGCTGTGTAGACTGATTTCTATTGTAATCTTATTTTCTATCCAATTTGGTATATCTTGGGCAAACTTTTTTAGCAGTGTGCCATTGGTTACAATTCTAAAATCTCTACAGGTAAAGTGTTTGCGTAGTCCTAATGCCCAAGTGTTTAATTCATTGTTTGTAAATGGTTCGCCACCTATAATACAAAAGTCATTTACGTGTAATCGATCAGCCCAAGTTGCAGCTATAGCGTCATCATATGCATTGTGTCCTGTGATTGCAAAGTTGTTTAAATTACTGCAATTTGTACAAGTTAAATTACAAGTATGACTGATATACCATTGTAATGTTGGAACTAGTATTTTGCCTGTGTCAAGTATCCGACCGTTTAGCATTTATCCACTTGTATGTT
>Ga0255774_10002725_pt1 | contig 13261 bp, 9 predicted proteins | sample 101ome_17_FD_179972 | JGI IMG/M metagenome (GOLD analysis project Ga0255774, IMG submission 179972) | Coastal salt marsh microbial communities from the Groves Creek Marsh, Skidaway Island, Georgia - 101407AT metaG (version 2) | ecosystem: Environmental > Aquatic > Marine > Intertidal zone > Salt...
ACTAAGCGCCCTGTCGGAGACACCATCCGTGCGGTATTAATGCGGGCGACAAGCTGATGATCAGGGATTGCGAAATCGGAAACAAGCCGGGGAGGAATGGCGCCCCCGCAAGGCTTTATGCGACCGGCTCTATCCAGCAGGGCCACTTTGCGACCACTTCTTGCAAGGTCCTCTGCGGCTGTTGCGCCAGAAGGGCCACCACCAATAACAACAACATCAAACATCTTTATTCTCCTGGTACAAGCCTGACCGACATGGCTTGGGTCGACATAATGCGAAGCGCGAGCGTGGATGAGGCAATAAATAATGCCGCCTCAAACAAAAACACAGTTCCATAGGCAGCGGCGTCCTCTGTTAAAACCATGCGTAAAAGATCGACCATGGACGCCCCTAAAAGCCCGCCAAAACCGGCGGCGATGGCCTGTGCCGCGCCCCAAATTCCCACACGGGTGCCTTCACGATCATTGCGGCCTTCTCCCGCGAGTGACATCATTGAGCCAATCGCGCCAACAGCAAACATACCGTTGAAAAATCCAAGCGAGACAACAGCGATGGACAACTGCATTGCGCTACCTCCAAGCCCGAGCGCGGCAATCACCGTCAGGCTGATGGCGGAGCCGATGCAGCCCGCAACGACCCAAGACCTTAGGCTTCCTATATTAAGGCCCGTGCAGAGAATCCCGACACTGATCATGCCGAAAAACACGCCGCCGTTTTGTGCTCCCGACAAGGATGTAGAAGCGCCAGGCGTAAAGCCAAAGACCAGACCGGCATAGGGTTCAAGGATCAACTCCTGCATGAAATATGCGGTCATTGACAAAAAGACGAATATAGAAAAATGACGCGCAGCGCGTTCGGCCCAGATTTCTTTGATTCCGTCCGCAAAAGACATATGGTCTGTTTCTGTGGTCTCTGTTGGCTTTTGCTCAATGCCAAATATAGCTGCCACCGTCAGTATGAAAGCGATGACACCCACTGCTCCGACAATTTTCAGCAACAGGGCGTGTGAATATGGATCAAGCATTGCACCTGTAACACCCGCAGTGACTGCAATTCCTGCAATCATCATCAACCACGTGATCGTCGCCGCCGCTGCGCGCCGTCTTGGGGCTGTGGCTGTGGCTAAAAGGGCAAGCAATGATGTACCCGAAGCCCCCACGCCAAGCCCAATAAGCGCATAGGCGACCACTGATATGAAAAGCCCAAGCGTTAGCTGGGTTTCCAAAACAGGGATGGCCATTGCAGCCATAAACGCCCCTGCTCCAAGAATTGCCATTCCGCCAATTACCCAAGGCGTCCTTCGTCCCCCTGTGTCAGAGCGAAACCCCCAATTCGGGCGGGTGATCTGAATGCCATAGTGAAGCGCCACAAGGCACCCGGGGAGGACAGCTGGAAGCGCAAGCTCTACGATCATCAGCCTGTTGAGCGTTGAGGTCATTAAAACAACAATCGCTCCGATTGCCATTTGTATGACGCCCAACCGAACGATTGATACCCAAGTCAAGTTCATGGTAATGCCCCCAATGTGCGTAGGGCAAAGGCGCTGACCATCATTCCACTGACATACATCATTACGCCAGTGGCATTATACCAAGGTGCTTTTGCCTTGGGATCACGCAACAGTATTTGCATCGCCCAAATCTGACCAAGGACCAGCATTGAAATTAAAATACCGTATATAGAAGGCCCCATCCATATATAAAGCAGTATGATCACCCCAAATTGAGGTAAGGCCATGGTGACGCAAGCGACAAATGCGGCAAGTTGCGGCCCAAGAACCACAGGTAAAGAACGAACACCTGTTTCCTGATCTCCCTTGAGCGCTTTGAAATCATTGAGCGTCATTATTCCATGGGCTCCTGCCGCGTAAAGGCAGGCGATTGCGATGATTTTTGCGCTTGGCATTGCCGCAGAAATTACAGCCGCCCCCGTAAACCAAGGAAGCCCTTCGTAGCAAAGCGCTACAAGGCCGGGACCCCACCATCCTGACTTTTTAAGCCGCAACGGTTCAGCAGAATAGGCCCAAGCGGCTGCGACGCCCAAGACCGTTGCAGCAAACCCCCAAATTCCAAGCTGATATCCTACGATTACTGACAAGATGGACATGCCAATAGCAATCCAAAGTCCCCATTTGCCGGGAATCCGACCTGATGGAATTGGGCGCTCTGGTTGGTTGATCGCATCCACGTGACGATCACACCAATCATTTGCCGCCTGGCTCATACCACAGACAATTGGTCCAGCGAGAACAACCCCAAGCCCAACGAGCCACAACCGGCTGTCAAACCCAACACCCGCAGACACAGCCCCACAGGCATAGGCCCACATTGGTGGAAACCATGTGATTGGTTTTATCAGCTCCAAGGCTGCAAAAAAATTGGGCTCCCGTCGGGAGTGTAAACTCTGCAAGACAGACATATGTCTAGTTTGCATGACAACTTTGTATTAAGCAAGCAAAACCGCGCATCAAAAAAAGGCGGTATTTTTAAAAATTCAATTTTTTAGATTTGGAAAGCTTCAAAAATCTTGATCTTTTGAGACCAGATCAAATTTACGCAATTTCACATAGAGGCTCTGCCGTGATAGACCGAGCATTTCCGCAGCGGCTGCACGATTATTTTTTGTCATCTCTAGCGCTGTTTCGATACAAATCTTTTCTATCATATCGTTCGTTTCGCCAACGATTTCCTTCAAAGTTGCCGAACCAACAAGCTCAGACACACTGGATCCAGAATGAGCGTTGCTTTCACTGGCATGCGGCCTCAACGTCTGTGCGCGATTGGAATCGCGGATGACAAAAGCGGCCAATGGTTTGCTTGTGCTGCCAAGTTTTGCCACAGATACTTCGACACCTAATTTTGCCCCGAATTCATTTTGAAGTTCAGTGGCATAAATCCGGACTTGACCTGAGCGCACAACGTTGTCGAGCATTACAGCCAGATCAATTTGCCCCCGCGTCAGAAAATTCGCAAGGCTGCGTCCCTTTACCTTTGGAAGACTTGGCGCGTTGATAAGGTCAAGAAATCCATCGTTAGCTGCCTCAATGACACCGTTTGATTGTGTGAAAACGATCGCATCAGGGCCTGATTGATACAAAGACAGCAGATTTTTTGACAGGTCATCATCTTTAGCAACACTGTCTTCTTCTGCCTCTAAACGACACATAAGGTATCTTTGACCCGAAGACCGAAACAGAGACGGATAAAGACGGACGGAACTTCCATTTAGAGTCAACACAGCGTCACATTGCGCGTTTGCGTCTTCCTCTGTTGCGGCAACCAATTGGCTTATAAGTGCCCCACGACCGTTGCTTTGAAAATGTGATGGAAAATCTGTGTTTGTCAAAACCTCAGTCGCCAGCCCCATTATATCGCCAGCCATACCATTTGCTTCGATGATTTTCCCATCAACGATAGAGACAAAAACAACAGCATCCCGCGTATTGGCCATCAGAATTCGGAATCTTGCATCCAATCTCCGACTTTCTTCATACCCCCGCTCAATAGCGATTTGTGCTTTTATTAATTGCTGTTGCGTTTCTGCTATGGTGCGCAAATCACGCCCCAGCATAAGTATCGTATCCTGCGCCCCAAGCCGATGAATGCTATATCGAACAGGAAACTGCCAAATTGCATTGTCTTGATGATTCAATTCAACGGAGTGCATTACGCTTTGGCCTGATTTTATTTGATTGATTACAACATCAAGCTTTTCAATGCTTTCAGTTGTTAAAAAATCACGGATTGAACGGCCTTCCCAATGTGAAAGATTGCCGAGACTTTTTTCCGTCTCATTCACGAGGATCGAAAGAATGTTACCATCCAATTTTACAAAGAGCGCGATATCGGAGGCAGCCGCCAGAATACTTCCCAAATATTCTGGCTCAATCATCGGCACAGAGCCAAAATCCCAAAATTTAGAATCCCGTGTTTTCATCAAGAGGCTCTTTCAATTCTGTTTCTAATTGCCCGTTCGTTTTTCGGTTTCAGGAATCGTAAGGCCTCCTCTAGATCTTTGGTTATTAAGTCAACCTCTATCATGTCGTGGATTTTTTCCTCCAAGACGTCAACAATTTTTCCGCCAAGGACGAAAGGGGGCAAGTTTTCGCTTTTTTCTTTGATATTTTTGATCAGTTTTACAAGATCATCAAAGGCCCTGATGCCGGAACAAGAAAACATGATACCATCAAAATCACTGTTGTTTGATACATTGATGATTTCTTCTTCCTCTGCGCCGATTAGGATATTGATAGAATACCCTCTGCGCCGAAGTTGATCCGCAAGAACCAAAGGTCCAAGTGTGTGGTCTTCGCCTTGGCACACAATAAGGATAAGACCGCCAGCCTGTTCATTATCAGGATGATTGTCCCAAACACAGGTCAGATCTTGAAGCAAAGCTTGAATGCGCACCGTCCCAAGGCTCACCTGGCCGAAAGACCTTAGGTTTTTCATCCACCCATCCCCCAGCAAACGGGCCGCATCAGGAAGGCAGCAATCAATAAGAAGGTCGCGAGAGACTCCGCGCTTCAGAAGCGCCGCCATCACGTCGGATTGCACGTAGTTCCCGGTGGTTGTCGTAACATTTGCGATCCATACGGTGGTTTCAATAACCCGATCACGGGTTTCAGCGGGTGATTTTTTGCCGAGTTCACTTATTACTCTCTTTGCCAGCTCTTCAACGCGAAGGGTGCTGGTTAAGGACTTGGACGGCGAAAATTTATTTTCCGACATAAACACATTCCCGCTCGTCTAACGACGGGTTTCAGAGATCTGAAACTTATGGCCGCCAAACATTTTTTCCACTCTCGCGCAGATTGTTGAAAAAGTCAAAATAATTGGAAGCTTGCGCCGCCTGAGCCAGAACATTTTTTCACCCTTTGTGGTTCAGTCATTGGAACCTATGAGAACATGAAATTTTTCATCTTTCAACAAAAGCTGACAGTTTCCCCAAAATATGTAACTTTCAATTGACACTTTTCACCCTAAACGATTACGCTGGTCATGAGAGAGCTTAAGGAGTTGACCATGTCCCTTTCTTCAGAGGGTCACGCTACAGGCATAGGTCTGTACACTAAGGATCAACGAGAACGCAGAGACGCAACAAAGTGGACGGTAGTTCAAGGTATTCTTGCCCCCGTTCAGTTTGCCGTGTTTTTGGTATCGTTGGTGTTTGTGTTAAGATACCTCATGACGGGTGATGGATATGCCATTGCCACGATGTCTGTCGTTTTAAAGACCCTGGTTCTCTACTCTATTATGATTACCGGTGCGATTTGGGAAAAGACCGTATTTGGTCAATATCTTCTTGCGCCGGCATTTTTCTGGGAAGACGTTGTAAGCTTTGTTGTCATAGCCCTACATACACTATATTTATTATTACTTTTCAGTGGTTTAGCGAGCTCCTTCTCTCTCATGATTCTCGCTCTTCTTGCTTATTTCGTTTACGTCATTAATGCTGCTCAATTTTTATGGAAACTTAGACTGGCTCGCCGCGAACAACCGATGGAGACGCATCATGCCTGATGTATCTTTTACATCCTGTGCGCAGGCACCCGTCTTAAAGGAGCGTGGTCAAAGAGAGGTCTTTTGTGGCCTGACATCGATAATTTGGCTGCATCGAAAAATGCAGGATGCGTTTTTTCTTGTCGTTGGGTCACGCACCTGCGCTCATCTTTTGCAAAGTGCGGCGGGCGTGATGATTTTTGCTGAGCCCCGTTTTGGTACAGCGATTCTCGAAGAAACGGATTTGGCTGGTCTGGCGGATGCGCATCAAGAATTGGACCGCGAAGTTGACCGTTTATTGTCAAGAAGACCTGACATCCGGCAACTCTTCCTCGTTGGTTCCTGCCCGTCCGAGGTGATTAAGCTTGATCTTTCCAAGGCAGCAGAGCGACTTTCGCAAAAATACGCACCCTCCGTTAGGGTGCTTAATTTCACGGGATCAGGTATAGAAACAACATTTACCCAAGGCGAAGACGAATGTCTGACCGCGATGGTTCCAATGCTAAACGAATCATCCGACAGGCAACTTTTGGTCGTCGGCGCTTTGCCTGATGTTGTAGAAGACCAGATGCGTAGCCTGTTGGATGCGCTGGGCATCGGGCCTGTAAGTGTGCTTCCAGCGTCAAGCGCTGGAAATACTGTCTCAGTCGGCCCAAACACTTATTTTGCAATGACGCAGCCGTTTCTAGGTGAAACCCATTCCGCCCTTTTACGCCGTGGTGCTGAACATATCCCTGCGCCATTTCCATTTGGTGCCGAAGGGACGACCGCATGGCTAAGGGCAATTGCTGATAAATTTGGAGTTTCGGACGATAAATTTGAAGGTGTTGTTTCCGCCCCTCGTGCGCGCGCGCAGAAAGCCATCGCACAAGCATCTGAGGTTCTTAAAAACAAATCAGTGTTTTTCTTTCCCGACAGTCAGCTTGAAATCCCGCTTGCGCGATTTTTGACAGTCGAATGCGGCATGACTGCTCTTGAAGTCGGAACGCCATTTCTTCATCGCCCATTGGTAGGCCCTGATCTTGAACTGATGTCACAGGGACCTGTGATTTCCGAAGGACAGGATGTGGATCTGCAACTTGACCGTGCGTTGCAACAGAGGGCAGACCTTACGGTTTGTGGTCTTGGCCTTGCGAATCCGTTGGAAGCCGCGGGATTGACAACGAAATGGGCGATTGAGCTCGTCTTTACCCCCGTCCATTTTTATGAACAGGCCGGCGATCTGGCGGGATTGTTTTCCCGACCACTGCGCAGACGTGCGATTTTGCGTCAGGAGGCGGCAGAATGAAGCTGACCGTCTGGACATATGAAGGCCCACCCCATGTTGGTGCCATGCGTGTCGCAACAGGCATGACAGGCCTACATTATGTTTTACATGCGCCTCAGGGCGATACCTATGCCGATCTTCTGTTTACTATGATCGAACGTCGCGACCATAGACCGCCAGTGACCTTCACGACATTTCAGGCGCGTGATTTAGGCTCTGACACGGCGAATTTGTTCAAAACATCGTGCAAAGAGGCCTATGAAAGGTTCAAGCCGCAGGCGATGATTGTCGGATCATCCTGCACGGCTGAATTGATTCAGGATGATCCGGGCGGGCTTGCTGAAAATATGGGACTTGACGTCCCAATTATACCACTGGAATTGCCCAGTTATCAGCGCAAGGAAAATTTTGGTGCCGATGAAACCTTTTTCCAGATTGTAAGACATCTTGCCAAACCTTGTGAAAAAACCAAGCAGATCAGCTGTAACTTGATTGGTCCAACTGCGCTGGGGTTCCGTCATAGAGACGATATTGAAGAGATCAGTGGACTGCTGTCCGATATGGGCGTGAGCATAAATGTGGTTGCCCCCATGGGGTCTTCTCCGGAAGATATCCAAAAACTGGGATCAGCGCATTTTAACGTTCTTATGTACCCTGAAACAGGTGAAAGTGTTGCACGCTGGATGGAGCGCGAGCTTGGTTTGCCCTTTACAAAATCAATCCCAATCGGAGTTGGCGCAACAAGGGATTTTTTGAATGAGGTCTCCCAGATTACCGGACTTGATGCCGTCGTAGACGAAAGCCGGCTGCGTTTGCCTTGGTATTCTGCATCTGTCGACAGCACGTATTTGACGGGTAAAAGGGTCTTTATTTTTGGTGATGGCACGCATGCCATGGCCGCCGCAAGGATTGCTCGGGATGAAATGGGTTTCGAAGTGGTAGGCCTTGGTTGCTACAACCGCGAAATGGCGCGACCCTTGCGCGGGCTTGCCAAGAGTTTTGGGTTAACTGCGCTGATCACTGATGATTACCTTGAGGTGGAAAAGCACATTGCAGAGCTTGCACCTGAAATGATCCTTGGCACCCAGATGGAGCGCCACATCGGAAAGCGGCTTGGTATTCCTTGCGCAGTGATTTCTGCACCCGTCCATGTGCAGGATTTCCCAGCACGTTATTCACCTCAAATGGGATTTGAGGGGGCAAACGTCATCTTTGACACATGGGTCCATCCGCTTGTCATGGGGCTGGAGGAACACCTTTTACACATGTTCCGTGACGATTTTGAATTTAATGATGCCGCAGGCCCAAGCCACCATGGCGGGCATGCGCCAAGTCAAAGCAGACCAGATAATTCGATCGAAAAAGAACCCACTCCGATAAAAAATGGTGACGTGATCTGGCTTCTCGATGCAGAAAAGGAGCTGAAAAAAATCCCCTTCTTTGTTCGTGGAAAGGCGCGACGCAATACTGAAACTTACGCGGCACAGAAAGGCGTAAGCCAAATTTCAATAGAAACCCTGTATGAGGCAAAGGCTCATTATGCGCAGTGAAGCACATATAACGGGCCATCGTGTCGGTTACCGCATCGCGTTGATCACGCTTGATGCACATGCCGCAGGTCCCTGCGCGCGGGCTTCGGAGGCGCTCGCTTCTGATTTTCCGGGGCTATCGATAGACGTCCATGCCGCCGCAGAATGGGGTGAAAACAAAGCGGCCCTTGAGGCTGCTCAAATGGCAATCCTTGAAGCCGACATAATTGTTGTGAACCTTCTTTTTCTGGAAGAACACGTACAGGCCATTTTGCCACAATTGCTTACGCGGCGCGAGGCCTGTGATGCCATGATCGGCGTTATTTCGGATGCGGCAATTGTAAAGCTGACCCGTATGGGATCATTGGATATGAGCGCCCCGCAATCAAATGCAATGTCACTTTTAAAGCGGTTGCGCGGATCCTCTAAACCATCCACCGAAACCGGTGAGAAAAAGATGCGCATGCTGCGCCGGTTGCCTAAAATCCTTAAATATATTCCGGGCAAAGCACAGGATTTGCGCGCTTGGTTTATGGTCATGCAATATTGGCTGGCTGGATCAGATGACAATGTCGAAGCGATGCTGAGATTTCTTATCTCTCGCTATAGTCGTGTCGATAGCTGGCGGGGTGGACGCGCCCCAGCCCCCATCGAATACCCAGATGTTGGCATTTATCATCCCGATATCCGCGGACATATTACCACAGATCCCACTCAGATTCCAAAAATAGGCAATTCGGCTTACACCGTTGGACTGCTGTTGATGCGTTCCTATGTCCTTAGTTCCGATACCGCACATTATGATGCTGTTATTCGTTCTTTTGAAGCAAAAGGCATGCGGGTCATTCCCGCCTATGCCAGCGGTCTTGACGGTCGGCCAGCAATAGACGCGTTTTTTATGAAAAATGGGGTATCAGAGATTGATGCGCTTGTTTCATTGACGGGCTTTTCCTTGGTTGGGGGGCCTGCATACAATGATGCGGAAGCAGCCGTTCATAAACTTAAGACTTTGGATGTCCCCTATATCGCGGCGCATCCGCTGGAATTCCAAACGCTTGAACAGTGGAATGAAAGCGCCCAGGGTTTGGGGCCAATCGAAACAACGATGCTCATCGCCTTGCCTGAGCTTGACGGGTCAACAACACCCACCGTTTTCGCGGGGCGCCATGGGGAGTCCACACATACAGACGCCTCCGCTTTGAGAAATGCAAAACAGATGGCCCCCTGTGTGGAACGCATTGAAAGATTGGCGGCTCGGGTTGAAAAGCTTGCGCATCTGCGCCGCTCTGAAGTGGCAAATAAGAAAATAGCCATCGTTATATTTGGGTTTCCGCCAAATGCGGGGGCTGCGGGAACGGCAGCATATCTCAATGTTTTTGCCTCCCTTCACAATACATTGCGCGCGATGAAGACAGCAGGCTACCGTCTTGATGTGCCGGATACGGTTGATGATTTGCGCGACGCTGTCCTTGGCGGCAGTTCAAAAACCTATGGTCAGGATGCAAATGTCGCCGCGCATGTTCCTGCAGATGTTATTGTGTCGCAGACACCTTGGCTAAATGAGGTGGAAACGCAGTGGGGCCCGGCACCGGGTCGAGTGCAGGCTGATGGCCGTGGTGTTTTTGTGCTTGGTAAAGAATTTGGGAACGTCTTTGTCGGTCTCCAACCCGGTTTTGGATACGAAGGGGATCCGATGCGGCTGCTCTTTGAAAAAGGCTTCGCGCCGACGCATGCCTTCGTCACCTTTTACCAGTGGATCCAGAAGCATTTTAAAGCAGATGCTGTTTTGCATTTTGGTATGCATGGCGCGCTTGAATTTATGCCCGGAAAACAAACCGGTTTGAGCGCAAACGACTGGCCGGATCGGTTGATTGGAGATCTTCCCAATATTTATCTTTACGCTGCCAACAACCCGTCCGAGGCGAGCCTTGCAAAGCGTCGAAGCAATGCAGTTACGATTTCGCATCTTACTCCGCCATTGGCAAAATCGGGTCTATATAAGGCACTTGCCGAATTAAAGGACAGCTTAACCCGCTGGCGTGAGACGGCATCACATGACCAAGAGCGCACCGATTTATTGGAACTGATCAAAGAACAGGCGCACTCCGTCGATCTGGATGGAAATGATCCGGACCGTTTGTGGATCAAGCTTCTTGAAACCGAAGACGCGCTGATCCCTGAGGGGCTTCATGTTGTCGGCGCAGCCCTGAGCGATCAGGCGCGAAATGATTACCTTGCTCTTGTTGAGGATTGTGACAAAGACACACGTGCGCGTGTTGCAGAGTATTTATCAAAAGACAGCGAAATTCCTGCACTGCTGAATGCTTTGGCGGGTCGTTATACACCGCCAGTCCCGGGTGGGGATCTTATCCGATCCCCAGATATTTTGCCGACGGGTCGCAACATTCATGCCTTTGACCCCTTCCGCATGCCCACGGAGTTTGCCTGTCGGGATGGGGCAAAGCAGGCCCAGAACCTTCTTGACACCCATGACAGCCTGCCCAGAACCGTCGCTTTGGTTCTTTGGGGATCGGATAATATCAAATCTGATGGCGGTCCTATCGGACAGGCCTTGGCGCTTATGGGGGCGAAACCACGCTTTGACAGTTTTGGTAGGCTTTCCGGCGCGGATCTTATTCCGCTCAGTGACCTTGGTCGTCCCCGAATTGATGTGATCATGACATTATCAGGGATTTTCCGCGATCTTTTGCCCTTGCAAACCAAACTTCTGGCCGAAGCGGCGCTGCGTGCGGCGCAAGCGGATGAACCGCTTGAGATGAATTTCATTCGCGCACATGCCCTGAAATATGCCGAAGATATGGGGGTAGATCTTGAAACCGCCGCACTTCGGGTTTTTTCCAATGCTGAAGGAGCCTATGGGTCTAACGTTAACCAACTTGTTGATAGTTCCGCCTTTGGGGATGAAGATGAGCTGGCCGACGCCTATGAGGCACGCAAAAGCTTTGCCTATGGTGTGAACGGCAAAGCGGCCCAGAACGCTGACCTTCTGCAAAAGGCTTTAAAAGACGTCGATATAGCCTATCAAAATCTTGAAAGCGTCGAACTTGGTGTAACAACAGTTGACCATTACTTTGACACGCTTGGTGGAATTTCTAGGGCTGTAAAGCGTGCAAAAGGTCGTGATGTCGCGATTTATATAAGCGACCAAACGCGCGGCTCTGGAAAAATCCGATCTCTTGCCGATCAAGTTGCTTTGGAAACCCGTTCAAGATCATTGAACCCCAAATTCTACGAAGCTTTGCTCAGCCATGGCCCAGAGGGCGTCAAACAAATTGAAATGCATGTGACAAACACCATGGGCTGGTCTGCAACAACTGGTCAGGTTGAACCTTGGGTTTATCAAAGGATTAGTGAAACATTCGTATTGGACGAAGACATGCGTAATCGGCTCGCGGCGTTAAACCCCGTTGCCAGTTCGCGCATGGCCAACCGGCTTCTGGAAGCCAGCGACAGAGCCTATTGGCAGCCCGATGAGGCAACGCTTGCAGCGCTACAATCTGCTGCTGATTACCTTGAAGATCAAATGGAAGGGATCGCAGCACAATGACAAATACCACCCCAAAAAAACGGAGGCCAGCATGAGCCCCTTAGACAAACAACCACCTGATTTAAAAGGACTAGACGGAGAAGGATCCGTTCAGGTCCATCAAGACCCATCTGCCAAAATAGAGGGCGCCAAGGTCTTTTCAGTCTATGGAAAGGGTGGCATTGGGAAATCAACCACAAGTTCCAACCTGTCTGTGGCCTTTTCCAAATTGGGCAAACGGGTGTTGCAAATTGGCTGTGATCCCAAACACGACAGCACCTTTACATTAACCGGATCTCTCGTCCCCACTGTGATCGATATTTTGAAAGAAGTGGACTTTCATCCCGAAGAACTTCGTGCTGAAGATTTCGTCTTTGAGGGATATAATGGTGTCAAATGCGTCGAAGCTGGTGGACCACCTGCAGGAACCGGATGCGGGGGCTATGTTGTCGGACAAACAGTAAAGCTTCTTAAACAACACCACTTGTTAGAAGACACAGATGTCGTGATCTTTGACGTCCTTGGTGATGTGGTTTGTGGTGGATTTGCAGCGCCTCTTCAACACGCCGATCGTGCCTTGATCGTAACAGCTAACGACTTTGACAGCATTTATGCAATGAACCGCATCATTGCAGCAGTTCAGGCAAAATCCAGCAACTACAAAGTTAGGCTGGCGGGATGTGTTGCAAACAGGTCGCGCGAAACAGATGAAGTTGACAGATATTGCAAAACTGTTGGTTTCAACCGGATTGCCCATATGCCCGATCTTGACGCAATTCGAAGGTCAAGGCTTAAAAAGAAGACGCTTTTTGAAATGGATGCAGATGAGGACATCGTCGCCGTTCAAAAGGAATACATCAAGCTTGCGGAAACACTTTGGAACGGAACAGAGGCGCTCGCGCCGGCGCCTCTTCCTGATCGTGAAATTTTTGAACTTTTGGGGTTTGATTGATGTCCTATGACCAGACATTAAGCCGAGTAGAGACCTATTTTGATCAGACTGCTACCAAAACTTGGGAGCAGCTGACCTCTGACGCGCCGGTGTCAAAAATCCGCCAAACCGTGAGGGAAGGGCGCGACCAAATGCGTGCCTTGTTGTTATCGCGCGTTCCAGAGGATCTTAGCGGTGCGCGCATCCTTGATGCAGGCTGCGGTACGGGTATGATGTGTGAACAGCTCGCCGCGCGCGGAGCCAATGTGGTTGCTATTGATATCAGCCCGTCCCTTATCGCGATCGCACAAAAACGGCTTCCCCGTCATTTGACCAAACAGGTCACATTTAAATCTGGCGATATGCTCGATCCAGCGCTTGGTGAATTTGATTTCGTTTTTGCCATGGATAGCCTCATTTATTACGGCACAGAACAGATTTGCACTGCCGTCGTCGCGCTGGGACAACGGCCCACACAAAAGGTTA
>Ga0255774_10002738_pt1 | contig 13237 bp, 15 predicted proteins | sample 101ome_17_FD_179972 | JGI IMG/M metagenome (GOLD analysis project Ga0255774, IMG submission 179972) | Coastal salt marsh microbial communities from the Groves Creek Marsh, Skidaway Island, Georgia - 101407AT metaG (version 2) | ecosystem: Environmental > Aquatic > Marine > Intertidal zone >...
AACCGAACCACCTTCATCAACTAGCGTTGGCACAACCTCAAGGGTCTTCCGAGTTAAGGCATCAATCATTCCGCCAAAACTCGCTTGATTGATTTGATCGTATATAGCCGACCAACTGTTATGCGCAGCCATTTCAGTAGCTCTCAAGAATCAATTTAGCTTCACTAGGAATGAAAGTCGTTTTATAAGCCTTCCATAGATCCGAGCCCAGAACCCCATCGACACCCAGCATCCCTAAGAGCATGTCCGCACCCATTACATCGGTATTTTGTTTTCACCTTGGTTTTCGCAGCAAGAGAAGCATCTTCTGATTGTAGAAGCTCTGCCGCAATATCACTTACGGGAAGAGTGAGCCAGTTTGAAAGCGGACTTTCAGAGTGATCGTACCCAGGAATTCGAGGCTGACAAGAAAGTATATGACTAGTTACACGGTCAACCCACGGCATCACTCTCCGAAGTCAGGATTGCCGCACTTACGAAGGCCACCCCGAAAAAACGCGATGCCCCAACCCCAAAAGCCTACGCCTTTCTTGGTTGACCCAGTTTTAGCATCCTGTTGTTGGATGTGCGTTTGCTTTCGATGTTTTTTCCCATTTATCAGTTCCTCAGAGGGTCTGCTTGTTCGTCGATTTCCTGCCATCGCTGGTAAATCTCGTTACTCCAATTCGACTGCACCCAAGCGATCACTTGGTCGATTTGACGACCTGATAATTTCTCAGCGAAGGCCGGCATGCTGCCGCCAAACGCCTGCCCACCTTCACGAACCACGCGCCGCAGAACATCGCGAGAATGGTGCCAGGCATGCGCGGTGCCATTAAGCGGTGGCGGCGGGAGCCGTCCTTCGGCATCGCGTTTCTGCCAATTGGGTGTTCCTTCAGCATTTGGGCCATGGCATGTGGCACAGTTTTCCCGAAAAACCACGGCACCCAGTTCTACTTGTTCCGGGGTGTACCAACGCGGCTTGACGGGCAGGTTTGACGGCAGCGAACCATCCGTCCATCTCGCTTTAGGGTCAGAACTCTCGTCACTGCATGATGCGAGCAAACCTGTAACGGCGAAGACCAATATCAGTTTCATTACCTGCTCCTGCTCTTAAATAGGACCCGAGTGGCAGGTACCTCTCGGGCTCCATCGTTCAACTTCCCAGGCTCACGGAAGCAGTCATTCCTGCTTCCGAATGGCCGGGGATATTGCACGCTAACTCCACTTGGCTTTCTCCGGTAAACGCCCACACCAATTCACGTGTTTGCCCAGGTTCGACGGTGACCGAGTTGGCGTCCTCGTGCACCATGTCCGGCATCTGCCGCATCATGGCCCGGTGTGCCTCCTGTTCCGCCGCATTGCCAATTGAGAACTCGTGCCGAATCGCACCAGCATTTCTCACTACAAAACGCACCACATCACCCCGCTTCAATTGCATCTTGGGTGAGAACACAAAACGCATGCTGTCGAGTAATTCCACGTTAATGGTTCGCGTTACCCGTTTTGGATCTCCCTGAGTGCCGACTGCGCTGGCGACATCCCCTCCCTGGGCATGAGCGTGCCCACCACCATGCATATGATTATTGTTGGCACTGGCGCCACCCGCTGTGCCTGAATTGCCATGGTGTCCACCACCATGCGTACCACCGGCCAAAATAGCCGGACTAACTAACAGTGCGCTCAAACCAAGAATCAAACCTTTTCTTATAAAAAACATATCTCACTCCTAATCGGTTATTTAGAACCAGGCTCTCAGGCCCACGACAAACTGCGCATCACTGACGTCTACTCCGGACGATCGTGCCATATCTGCAGTCTCACCAAATTTTCGGTTCCAGTTCACGCCGATGTACGGGGCAAACTCTCGCCGAATCTCGTAGCGTAGGCGCAGGCCTGCCCGCAGATCAGCCAACCCGGCGCCGACTTCACGATCTGCATCGTCTTTGTTGTAAAGATTGACTTCGACCTCGGGCGACAACGCCAGCTGTTGAGTGAACATCCATTCGTACTCAGCCGAAGCACGTACGTTCACCTGTCCGTCTGGATTGACGAATGCCGCGGCATCGACCTCGAACCAATAGGGCGCTAATCCCTTGACGCCGAACGCCGCCCAGGTCTGACTTGGCTTGGGTTTTGCGTTATGCCGCAACCCGACCTGCACGTCCCAGAATGGCGCAATGGCGCGGCTATACAGCGCCTGAACCTCCAGCTCTGCCAGTTCACTGTCTACACGTTCCGCATCGATCTTGAACCAGGCCTTGTGCAGGTCTTTACCAATCCAGGCATCAGCCTCCAATACCAGCGGATCAGGTCCATCTGTGGATCGGTACTCCAGCTTGTCAATCTTCACCATGGCCAGCATCGGGTCATCTGCGCCAGCGGCATGTGCCTGGCCAATTCCGGTTGTGGCCGCCAAGCAGACCATCGCAATCGTTTTTTTCTTCATGATTTTCATCCCTCAGCTCACCGTGACTTTGCGGAACATGCCCGCCATGTGATAGATCAGGTGACAGTGGTAGGCCCAACTGCCCTTCGCATCTGCAGTGACCAGGTAACTGATACGGGCACCTGGCTGTACCGTCACCGTGTGCTTGCGCGGTATGTAGTCCGGGTCACCCGTTTCGAGATCACTCCACATGCCATGCAGGTGAATGGGATGGTTCATCATGGTGTCGTTGATCAGATTGATCCGTACACGCTCGCCGTACTTCAGGTCTAATGGCTCAGCATCCGTATACTTCACGCCATTTATTGACCACATGTAACGGGCCATGTTGCCGGTGAGGTGCAGATCGATCTCCCTGCCTGGCTCACGTGGATCATGCGTTCGGTTGATATTGAAGATATCTGCATATGTGAGGACCCGGCGCCCATTACCACGCAAGCCAACACCGGGATCGTCCAGACGGTACAGTGCGGCATCGGCGCGCATATCGATGTGAGGACCATATTCAGTGTCGGCATGCACGATCGGCCGTTTGCTACCGAAACCGGCTGGACCCGAACCCATCGGCATCTGATTCCGCCGACTTGGGGCTCCCTGATTACCCATCACATGTTGGCTGTGATCCATACCTGCCATGTTGAGTTGGCTATGGTCCATGCCAGCCATGTTGTGGCCACTGTGGCCCATGCCCTGCATGTTGTGGCCGGCATGACCCATCCCACCCATATTTTGAGCACTGTGGTCCATGCCGCCGCGTGCACCGTGATCCATCATCATGCCCATGTCACCGTGACTCAGCACCGGTGCAGCATCCATCGGGGGCACTTCTACCGTCAGTGAGGGATCTGGCGTCAAGGTGCCGCGTGCATAGCCACTGCGATCAATCGCCTGAGCAAACACGCTGTAGGCCCTGTCGTCCTTTGGTTCAACGATCACATCGTAGGTCTCAGCCACACCGATGCGGAATTCATCGACACTGACCGGTTCAATATTCTGACCATCGGTGGCCACCACGGTCATCTTCAGGCCAGGAATCCGCACGTCGAAGAGCGTCATCGCCGCCGCGTTTACAAATCGCAGGCGAACCTTATCACCGCGCTTGAACAAGCCCATCCAGCCTTCGGCAGGCGTTACGCCGTTCATCAAGAAAGTGTAGGTGTACCCGGTGACGTCAGAGATGTCTCGATCGGACATGCGCATCTCGTCCCACATGTTGCGGTTGGCACGGAACCCACGCCAACCTTGATCTTTGATCTCAGCCATGGTTTCACCAACCGTGCGCTCACGAAAGTTGTAGTAGTGAGACATTTTCTTCAGCTTGGCGTAGACGTCGTTCGGGTCTTCGTCACTCCAGTCGGAGAGCACGACCACGTAATCCCGGTCGTAACTGAACGGTTCCGGCTCGGCGGGATCGATCACAATCGCACCATAGGCCCCGGTCTGCTCCTGGAAACCCGAATGACTGTGGTACCAGTAGGTGCCAGCCTGGGTTATCGGAAAGCGATAGGTAAAGCTCTCGCCCGGCTTGATCCCGGCAAAGCTGATGCCCGGCACACCATCCTGGTCAGGCGGCAGAATGAGCCCGTGCCAATGAATCGAGGTGTCGTCGGCCAATTGGTTGTTGACCCGCAGGGTGACTGTTTCACCCTCTTTCCAGCGCAATACGGGTGCAGGCACTGAACCATTGATGGCCGTGGCAATTTTTTCTTTGCCGGTGAAATTGACCTTGGTCGGGCTATAGGTCAGGTCGAAATGGGTACCGCGAAGGACCTCTGGTCCAGTTCGCAGCCTGGCCTGTTCGGCTCGGCTCAGGCTGGGTGCAAGCCCCAATCCGAGCAAGCTGCCGCCGGCAGCCAGCCCTTGTACGAATCGACGACGTGACATTGACACGCCATCGGGAGAAGGCAGAAGAATCTCTGACATGTGAAAACGTTTCCTTTGTTGCGTGCGCGCAGAATTGAACAAGCAAGGCGCACGGATTTACCGACCGCCCAACAACAGGCGGCAATCAGGGTGAGAAAGGAATCAGGCCCTTGGTGGGCGGAAAGGCGATCCGGCAGTGCGGGAAAGCGTAGTCACAACGCCAGCCGAGGCATAGTTCGCATCGGGATAAGAAAGAGTCGATAGGTAAGCAACCGTATTCGTGGTGGTACAGGTACCACAGGAGCCACTAGTACAATTTCCTTGCGCACAACAATCATTCGCGCAGTGATCACAGCCAGCTGGCATGGCGTCAGCGGTGGAGGACGTGTCGCCCACCATCACATACATGGCATGCATAGACAGCTCTCCGGCTTCATGACCTGGAGATGGAGTCGCCGCAAACACACTCCCCAGTGGTGCCATGATGAGCAACACGGTGAGTACAATAGATAGCAATTGGCGGCTTTTACTTTGCATATCGCTAAGCGTAACAACAAATCGAATAATTTCCACTTGGCACTTGGTAACAGTTTGTAACAAGCAAATACCTATAAGCACCAAGGGCTTATCTTGGCAATGTCACAACCGCCTCCAATCCCAAGGGTTTACGATTTCTCAGTACCAGGTCACCACCGTGTCCCCGAGCGATATTCCGGGCAATGCTCAAACCAAGGCCGGTACCGCCGGTCTTGACGTTACGCGATGGCTCGGCCCGAAAAAATGGCTCGAACACCTTATCCAGCATATCTTCTGGCAAACCCGGCCCGTGATCGCCGACCGTAATCTTTAGAGATTCAGGCGAATTTTCCACGGTTACGGATACACCATCACCGTAACGCAGCGCGTTATCCAGCAGATTGCCAAAACATCGCTTCAACGCCAGGGGCTTGCCTGAATAAGGCGTTTCCGCTTCACCCTTAACATTAATGTACTGACCCATGTCCTGAGCATCCTCGGCGAGGCTATCGAGCAGAGCATCCACGTCAATGAGCTGCGTTTTCTCCTGCAATGCCATACCTCGCATGAAGTCCAGACTGGATTGGACCAGGGTCTGCATATCCTGCAAATCACTTTCAAATTTATTGCGCAATTCGGGGTTATCAATCTTCTCTGCCCGCAGACGCATTCGGGTTATGGGTGTTTTCAGGTCGTGCGATACTGCGGCCAGAATACGGGTTCTCTCCTCGACGAATCTGGCGAGGCGATGCTGCATCCTGTTGAAGGCATGTGCGGCTCTACGCACCTCCGTCGGACCAACTTCCTCTAGGGCACTTTGAGAAATATCTTTGCCCAACTGTTCCGCCGCCTGAGCCAGATCGGACAGCGGCTTGGTTAACCATCGCACGGCGAAGAAGCTGACCAGCAAAACGGCGGCAAGCAAAATCAGCAACCCCACCAGCAGATCCCACGGCCACGCCGCCAACTCTGCCGGCAAGTGGTAGGCGAAACTGGCCCACTGCCCCCCGGCCAACTCGATCTGCACAATGAAGCTGTATCCTGACAGCGGAGCGCCTCGATGCTGCCACATCATTTGCCTCATCTGCGGCGCCATTCCCTCGGGAGCCCCCCAGTTGCTCCGCACCTCGGCATGAGTCATCCCGGGTGACGTTGGCATGTAGATATGAATAGGGCGGTCGCGCCCCAAACGAAAATGCAATAGTTTATGGAACAACTCCGCGCGCGGGGACTGATGGCTGTTGTCCGGAAACTTCTCCGGCTGCTCGCTTAACCGTATGCGTAGTGCTGGCAGATCCAATTCCGTTGCAACCATCTTTCGCTGCTCAGGGGTGAGTCCATCCAACACCTTCACCATCCCCGCAATGCGTTGCGCGGAATTGTATCCGGTGGCGTGTTTGAGCACCTCGCCCCGATCACGGAAATGCAACGCAGCACTGAGCATTTGCGCAACAAACAACACGCCCAGTAAAAGCAATATGAGCCGCCCCCACAACGACTGTGGACGTATGGTCATGATTTCACCCGAGAGACCTTGGCTGTGAACATGTAGCCCTCGCCACGGATGGTCTTGATCAACTCGGGAGAATCGGCATCCTCTTTAAGACGTCGCCGCAGACGGCTGACCTGTACGTCGATACTGCGGTCAAAGGGCCCCCAGTCTCGCCCCTGGAGAATCTCCATCAATTGGTCGCGACTCAGTACACGATTCGGGTGAGACAGAAACGCATCCAGCAAGCGATATTCCCCGCTACTCAGATTCACCACGATCCCCTGCGGCGAAATGAGGTGGTGGGCGTTTCTGTCGACCGTCCAGTCGGCAAACCGGAGCGTGTGAACCTCATCAAGGTCACCTCCGGAGCGTCGCAATACCCCCTTGATTCGTGCAAGCAACTCACGCGGGTTGAAGGGCTTGGAAAGGTAGTCATCAGCCCCAAGTTCAAGTCCGACGATGCGATTGGTGTCTTCCCCTAGGGCGGTTAACATGATAACCGGCAACGCAGAATTCGCCCGCAACTGGCGACACAGGGTGAGCCCATCGTCACCAGGAAGCATAATATCAAGCACCGCTAGGTCCACATGTTCTTTCTCCAGCACTCTCCACATGCCCTTGCCATCTTCCACTACCGACACACGAAACCCATTGCGTTCCAGGTAGTCCTGCAGCAGTTCCCTTATTTCCTCGTCGTCATCTACGATCAATAGATGCTCGCCCGTTGACATCGCTCCCCCCCATATTTCTAGGTTCTATCGGAGACTTTACCGTCAGCCTCTTTGATGGTTTGCTTCGCTGACGCAACCGAGGCCACGGGCTTGTAGAGCCAGAACCACCAGACAATCAATCCGATTAATACCAAGCCTGCAATGTTGATGAGTATCATTGGTTACTCCTCCCCAGCGCTTTAGCGCCTATAAAATTAATGCTGCTGCGCTTTAAACAGGCGCAGTCGATTGGCATTGGTGACGACCGTTAGAGACGAAAAAGCCATTGCGCCACCTGCAATTATTGGGCTCAGTAGTACGCCAAAGATTGGGTACAACAGACCCGCAGCGATCGGTATGCCCGCAACGTTGTAGATGAACGCGCCGACAAGATTCTGTTTGATGTTCGTTAGCGTAGCCTTACTGACGGCAACGGCATCGGCCAGTCCGTGAAGTGAACCGCGCATCAGCGTGATATCCGCGCTCTCGATCGCTATATCCGTACCGTTGCCGATCGCGAAGCCAACATTCGCTTTAGCGAGCGCCGGAGCATCGTTAATACCATCCCCCGTCATGCCCACAATCTCACCCTTCATTTGAAGTGATTCAATATGGGCGAGCTTATCGTCCGGCATTACTTCTGCATGGTACTCATCGATACCCACCTGGGCGGCTACGGCTTTAGCCGTGGCACTGTTATCACCGGTTAGCATAATGACCCTCATCCCCTGAGCTTGCAGGCGCTGAATGGCCAGTTTGGAATCAGCTTTGATCGGATCGGCGACGGCAACAATTCCTGCGAACTGATTGTCGATCGCAATAAACATCGGTGTTTTCGCCTGACTGGCAAGGCGCTGGGCTTCATCGACCTGAGCACTGATGTCGATGTTGTTATGCTGCATAAATGAGGCGTTACCCAGTAACACCGTCTTCCCACTGACGTTGCCAGAAACGCCCTGACCGGAGTGCGCGTGAAAATCGGTGACTTTCTCCAGACTCAAACTTTGCACTTTTGCCGCTTCGACAATCGCTTCTGCTAGTGGATGCTCTGATCCAGTCTCAAGGCTGGCAACCAGTGCTAACAGATCTGATTTGTCGAGGTCAGATACCGGCAAAATATCGGTCACAGCCGGTTTGCCTTCAGTGATAGTGCCGGTTTTATCAAGGACCATCGCTGTGATCTGAGAGGCGGTTTGCAATGCCTCACCATTGCGAATCAGGACACCGGCTTCAGCGGCTTTACCCATCCCAACCATGACGGACATCGGTGTTGCCAGCCCAAGCGCGCAGGGACAGGCGATAATCAGCACGGTTGTCGCTGAGATAATGGCAAAGGCAACAGTGGGTTCGGGCCCAAAATTGGCCCAGATAAGCGCACTGACAATAGCGATAATCATAATCGCGGGTACAAAGTACTCGCTGATCTTATCGGCCAGGCGCCCAATCGGCGGTTTGGAATTCTGTGCTTTTTTAACTGAAGCGATAATCTGTGACAGCGCCGTGTTCTTGCCCACACGCGTCGCTTCATAGAGGAGCGATCCATTCTTATTGAGTGTGCCAGCGATGATCTCATCACCGGTCTCTTTGACGACAGGAACAGGTTCACCGGTCAGCATCGATTCATCAATTGAAGAGTGCCCCTCGACGACGCAGCCATCGACCGCAATCTTTTCGCCTGGGCGAACGCGTAGCTTGTCGCCCATAACAACATCATCGATAGGAATATCAATCTCTTCATCGCCACGGAGGACACGGGCTGTTTTAGGTTGTAGGCCGATCAACCGTTTTATCGCTTCCGAGGTCCGTCCACGCGCTTTAACCTCCAGTGCCAGACCCAGATTGATCAGACCAATGATCATCGTTGTCGCTTCAAAATAGATGTGTCGTGCCATTTCTGGGAAAAGCGAGGGTGCTGTCACGACAGCAAACGAATAGAGCCAGGCGGCTCCTGTCCCGAGTGCGATTAGGGTATCCATATTGGCTGAGTGAGTTCTAAACGCCTTCCAAGCACCGATATAGAAACCACGACCGGCGAGCACCATTGTTGCCAGCGTAACCAGGCCGATAATTGCCCAAACGAGTCTCTCTGTGCCGGTGGTGACAGACATTTCACCGATGAACAGCCCATAGATCATCAGCGGCACACCGATGCTCAGGGAGACCACGACGTTTCGCATCAACTGCCGGTAGTACTGCGCGTCAGCGGCTTCTTTCTCCGCCAGGCTGTCAGCTTCGGACTCGTTTTCAGATTCTTTTGCACCGTACCCTGCCTGAGTCACCGCATCTATCAGCGTGTCGGATGCTACGTCGCCTTCGATAGTCGCGGTGCGATCAGCAAAGTTCATTTCAGCCGAAGTCACCCCGGGTACAGCTTTCAAAGATTTTTCGATTTTGGCGACGCATCCAGCGCAACTAGCGCCTTGAATATCCAGAATAATTGGATGCTTCGCGACCTTAATGCTCTTCATGGCTTTCATCCTCTGTAAAAGTTTCAATGAGGTGGCAAATAGACTCGTTGGTCGGACACTGGTCTTCCATTTCGTTCCAGGCCTTTGCGACTGCAATCATTCGGTCTCTCAGCGCGACCATGTCACCGACATCTTGCTTCAGTCTCTTCTAGGCGACAGTTATTAAAATGCCCCTAATCAAACCACAGGCAGAATGCTAGTGATCAGTACGCATAAATATCTCTCTAACATCATCGATGCTGAATCCAAGACTGCGCGCAGCCAGGATAAACTTGAGCCGGTTGATGTCCGATGAACTGAAATGTTTGCATCCATTCTCCGGATTTATCTGCGGGGGCAGCAGGCTAGCCCTTGTGTATCAGCAGCAATAGAGAGTAACTTCGCGAATTTATTTACCTGCATGGAAGACTCCTTTTTATTTCTCGGCTAATGTCCTGGTGGAGGCTTACTACAGCAATGAGGGACGTGCTTTGCGTTGTCGCTGACGTTCTGATCGATTTGTCGATTCCAGTCCAGTTTAAATTGATTCCACCAGCCATTTTTAGGTTCGACGCTGTGTTGTTTAAGAATCTTTAATATTGAGTCTATACTTGTAACGGATGCATCATATGACACTCTTATCCTTTCTCGTGTTGCGTCAAACTCGACGGTATCGATTCCTCTAATCACTTGGATTTCTGGAATAAATTCCTCTATTTTCTGCTCCGTCAGCCCAGTTAGCTTTAGGTTGCGTTTTACAAGAAACGCCTCATTTATCCCGGTATTGTGTGTATCCATGTTGCCTCCCTTGCTGGAACTCTGAGTCACTTAGTAAGCGTTTGCTCTTAGCGAACTCCTCTTCATCAATTTCTCCTTTTGCATATCGCTCATTCAGAATATCCAATGCTGACCTCTCCTTTCCATTAAACTGATTGTCATCGCGCATAGCCATCTTGACTGCCCACACAATTACAACCATCCAGAAAATCCAAAACAACCACATTAAACTTCCTCCAACTCCATGCTCATACATTCCAAACACTCTCGCTCATATTGCTTGCCACCGAAACTGAGCGCAGTTTTGTTACGAAAACTGAAATAAAATTAATGGGCTCGACCGCATTCATCGTTGATAGAAAAGACCGACAAGAGGATGAGAAACATCTGCAGCCATAGCCGTTATGATTCACTTTCTGCCTCCGGTATTTTTCAGCCACAAGGAATACACTTCGTCGCCCCAGTGACTTTGCACCCAGGCTAAAGCCTGATTAATTTCCCGATCATTCAACTTTTCCTCAAAGGGTGGCATTGAACCTCCAAGTCGCTGCGTTCCCTTTTTTATTGTCTGCTTCAACTGCGAAAACGAGTGATGCCAAGCATGGGCTGTTCCATTTAGTGCTGGCGCTGGTGTTTTACCTTCAGCTTTTGCTCCATGACAACTTGCACATTGATTTGCAAAGACCTTTCCGCCCTTAACCACATCATCCCATGCATACCATCTTTTCCCATCTGCATGGCTTGCTTGTGATAAGACAGAAAGCAATAGCACTGACATTAAAGAATATAGTCGTTTCATCATTTACTCCCTAAGCAATTAACCACCCAATGCCTTAAGAACTTTTAGAAGCTTGCCTCTCACCTCTTCAGCCAATGACTTTACTTCCGGACGATCAACCAATGTCAGCACCGCTGAAGGATCCATAAAGGCAACTCTCACGCCACCTCCTTCAAGCTGTCGCACCACCACATTACAAGGCAAGAGCAACCCAATATCTGGTTCAGCCTCCAAAGCCTGATTAGCCAGCGGTGGATTACATGCCCCTAAAATTCGATATGGCTGCTTATCAACATTCAGTTTTTCTTTAAGCGTTGCCTGAATGTCTATATCAACTAAAACACCAAATCCTTCAGCTTTAAGCGCTGCGATTGTGTGATCTACGACGTTATCGAAACTACCTTTAACTTCTGTTCCAAACTGATACATAACTACACCGCATTACTTAGGACTAATTTCAGTAATCACCATGCCTTTGGTCATGGTAAATGTCACTTCATCACCCTTTTCTAGTCCTTCCAATAGCGACGCATCAGACACACTAAACTCCATTGTCATTGGTGGCATATTTTCTCCGATTGGGCCATGTTTTAGCGTCACCTTTGCTTGTTGCTTATTTATCCGCTTAATAACTGCCTTTCCCTGCATTGTCATTCCTTCACCCATGGGCATATCACCATTTCGCATATTCATCATTCCATTGCCATGCTGCATATTCATCATTCCATTGCCATGCTGCATATTCATCATTCCATTGCCATGCTGCATATTCATCATTCCATTGCCATGCTGCATATTCATCATTCCATCCTGATGCTCTTGGCCCTCATCAGCCATTGGTTGCGCACCAATAATTAAAAATGTAGAAAACCCCATTACTTTTAAATATTTTTTCATCGCTTATTCCTCTAATAATTAGCTTTGATGTTTTTTAGGCTTAATCGCCGTAAATTCATATGTTTCACTTGTTTGTTTATTTAATGGCATCAGGCCTTCTCCAGCATCCTGATGTGAACTTGCTTTAGGTAATTCACCGGTATATTCGTAAGCTTGACCACCGGGAGGATGTTGGTACCAACCTGGATCTTTGTAATCACCCGGCGCTAGGTCTTTGCGCACTTTGAGCAAACTAAACATGCCACCCATCTCAACGGAGCCATGTGGGCCATCACCTGTCATCATCGGTACCGTGTTTTCAGGGATTGGCATGCTCATTTCGGTCATATCTGCCATGCCTCGCTCACCCATCACCATATAATCAGGCACGAGCTGCTGAATCTTCTCAGTGATACCACGATGATCAACTCCGATCATGGTTGGCACGTTATGCCCCATGGCATTCATGGTGTGATGGCTCTTGTGACAATGCATTGCCCAGTCACCCTCTTCATCAGCAATAAATTCCAACTGACGCATCTGACCAACCGCAACATCGGTTGTCACTTCTGGCCAACGACTTTCAGGTCGAGTTGGACCACCATCGGTACCGGTAACCTCAAATTCAATGCCATGAATGTGAATTGGATGATTGGTCATCGTTAAGTTACCCACCCTTACACGAACACGATCGTTCTTACGGGCTACTAAGGGTGAAATTCCGGGGAAGACACGGCTATTCCATGTCCATAGGTTGAAGTCCAACATGGTCATAATCTTGGGTGTCGCAGCGCCCGGGACAATATCGAAGGCATTGAGCATAATGCAGTAATCACGGTCGACTTCATTTATCCATGGATGCTTTTCTTTGGGATGTGTTACCCAAAAACCCATCATGCCCATCGCCATCTGTGTCATCTCATCCGCATGCGGGTGATACATGAAGGTGCCTGGGCGTTTAGCTTCAAATTCATACACAAAGGTTTTACCTGGCTGAATCGCTGGCTGATTTAAACCCGATACACCATCCATACCATTCGGTAAGCGCTGACCATGCCAATGCACACTGGTGTGCTCTGGCAGCTTATTGGTCACAAAGATACGTACGCGATCACCCTCAACCACCTCTATGGTTGGGCCAGGGCTTTGGCCGTTATAACCCCAAAGGTTGGCCTTCATCCCAGGGCCTAGTTCACGCACAACCGGCTCTGCGACCAAATGAAACTCTTTAACGCCCTTATTCATGCGCCACGGCAATGTCCAACCATTCAACGTCACCACAGGGTTATAGGGACGACCTGTTTCTGGATACAAAGGATCCATCGTGTCAGCCGAGGTTTGAATGACAGG
>Ga0255774_10002741_pt1 | contig 13225 bp, 9 predicted proteins | sample 101ome_17_FD_179972 | JGI IMG/M metagenome (GOLD analysis project Ga0255774, IMG submission 179972) | Coastal salt marsh microbial communities from the Groves Creek Marsh, Skidaway Island, Georgia - 101407AT metaG (version 2) | ecosystem: Environmental > Aquatic > Marine > Intertidal zone > Salt...
TTTTTCTATCAATTTAAATGAATTTTGATTTGTTATAAATATAGTAATTTTGAAAATATTTAATCTCATGATTAAGAGGTATCATAATATTCTTTTCTTATTAGTAATAATTATTCTTGGATGCGAAAAAGATGACATCTGCATTGAAGGGTCAGAAAATACTAGCAGAATAACCATAGGATTTATTGACTTCGAGAATAAGTCATCTAAGGGTATTAATTTAAATACTATAAGAGGTATTGGTATAGACTCTATTATTGAAGATTTTAATGGAGATAAATTAAAGCTTCCCTTAATGGTAAATTCAAATAAAACAAAATACGTATTTGAATACAACGAAACTTTAGACACTCTAATTTTGCATCATCAAACAATTCATAAATACCTTAATAGATCTTGTGGATATATATCAAATTTTATTGTAAAATCAGATACTGAGATATCAAAAAATCATGGTTGGATAAAAGAAGTAAGTATAGAAAATGATTCGATTTTTAATGAAGAAAAAACAAATATTCTTATTCATTATTAGCTTCATCTTTTCACTTAACTCTATATTTTCTCAAACAGAAAATACAGAAAGTGACAGTTTAATAAAGAAAGATAAATTATTGAATATAAATAAGTTAAGGTTTGGTATTGATTTATCAAACCCAATATTATCTTCATCTAATGATGATAACTTAAGCTATGAAATTGTGGGTGATTTACAAATAACTGATGATCTTTATTTAGCTGGTGAATATGGGTCGATTGATAGATATATTGAAGATGAGAACATTAATTTTAATTCAGTTGGTAATTATCTAAAAATAGGATTTGATTATAACATGTTCAATAATTGGGTTGGAATGGATAACTCAATATATGTTGGTCTTAGATATGCCTCTTCTTCATTCTCAAATAAAGTTGATAGCTATACAGTTAGAAGTGGTGATGCTTATTTTTCAAATTTAGTTGATAACGGTTATGAGAATATAACTCACAATAATTTAAACGGAAACTGGATTGAAATTGTAACAGGAGTTAAGGTTGAAACATTTAAAAACATATATCTTGGAATTAGCTTAAGATTAAATAAATTATTATCAGACACAAAACCTTCAAACTTTGATAATCTTTTTATTCCAGGATTTAATAAGGTGACTGACGACAACACCTGGGGAAGTGGATTTAATTACACTTTAACTTATTCAATACCATTTAAGAAAAGAAAGTAAATTCTAGTAATCTATTATTTTTTGATTAAATCTTCAATGAGTTTATCTGAAAATTTATTTGAATTAAAGAAGCTATTATAAAACTCATCTCTTTTGATTGGATAACCAGTATCTAGATCAACATTAATTCCATCTCCCTCATAGGATTTGTTATTTGTATCCATATAAACCTCATTAGATAAACTATATTCCCAACCATTTGGAAGCTGCTTCCATAATATCTCTGAAAATATACCTGATGTTTTTGAACCCATTCTTTTAAAGTTATTATAAGTCAAAGAACCTAAAACAAATATTTCAGTTGCACTTGCCGAAAATGGTGAGGTAAGTATATAAATAGTCTTGTTGCTTATTTGAGAGGGTTTAATATTATACTTCTGAATAGGTGTAAAACCATCTTTAGTTTTAGATTTAACTGAAAGAATATGCTTTTCCTCATTTATAAAATAACTTAATAACTTCAATGATACAGTTTCATATCCTCCTCCATTAAATCTTAAGTCAATAATAATTGAGTTTGTATTATTTAAATCTTCTAAAACTTTACTCATAATAAACTCAACTCCCTTAATCTCATTTTCAAATTCTTCAAGAGGTTGATTTGATTCTTTTGAATTTGAAAAACCATTCATATCAGTAATTCCAATATATCCAATATCACTATTAGTAGTTAATCCCCAACGAATAAGCCCATCATTATACTGATGAGATTTAGTGAGATATTTAGTTGTAATATTATTTAGAATATCGCCCTTTGAATATGAACTATTAAAAGTTTTTGATTCACTTGTTTCAGGTAGCTCTAACCTTATATGACTATCATTAAATTCATTTACAATCTCTTTTAATAATATCCCAAAAGATGTATCTGAATTGATAGCTTTAACCTTTGGCAAATACTCATCATATACATTCTGCCAATTAATGTTTCTTTCTTTAAAGAAAGCGTAGTTCTTGTCAAATGTTTCCCAAAATGAATTGAAATTCAATACATAAGAATTGTCTTTCTCTTTACTTTCTCCATTACATATATTGGGTATTTCAGTAATCCTCTTAAATCTATAGTCAACTATTCCTCCAGGATTCAGAATTAATAGGTTCTCTTTGTGCTGAATAATTTTAAACCTACCATTAAAATCTCCTTGAGCCAGTTCAGAGCAACTATAATTATCTTTATTATAATATATATAGTCAGAATCTCCAATCTTTAGGATTCTATCATAACCCTCTTGTTCCCAAAGTGAATTTGTTAGTTCTTTTTTTACTTGTGAGCATGAATTAGATAGAGTTAATATAAGTAAAAGAGCAAAAGTCTTTTTCATAAGTGTAAAGTAAAAAAAAACCCCTAATTAAAGGGGTTTTATTTTATAAGATAAAGGCGGCGACATACTCTCCCACTAATAGCAGTACCATCTGCGCTGATAGGCTTAACTTCTCTGTTCGGTATGGGAAGAGGTGAGCCCTATCGCTATAACCACCTTAAAATTTTATTAAGGTCATAAACATTTGAAAATATCAAGCTAACAACTAAGAAAGTTTGTTACAATAGACTTACGGGTAATTAGTATCACTCAGCTCTGACATTACTGCCTTTACACTTGTGACCTATCAACGTTGTAGTCTCCAACGACCCTTAAAAGAAATCTCATCTTGAGGTTGGTTTCGCACTTAGATGCTTTCAGTGCTTATCCATTCCCGACATAGCTACCCGGCGATGCTACTGGCGTAACAACCGGTACACTAGAGGTCAGTCCATCTCGGTCCTCTCGTACTGAAGACAGATCCTCTCAAATTTCTAACGCCCACTACAGATAGAGACCGAACTGTCTCACGACGTTCTGAACCCAGCTCGCGTGCCACTTTAATGGGCGAACAGCCCAACCCTTGGAACCTTCTCCAGCTCCAGGATGTGACGAGCCGACATCGAGGTGCCAAACCCCCCCGTCGATTTGAGCTCTTGGGGGAGATCAGCCTGTTATCCCCGGCGTACCTTTTATCCTTTGAGCACTGGCCCTTCCATGCGGAACCAGTGGATCACTATGCTCTTGTTTCCAACCTGATCGACTTGTCAGTCTCTCAGTCAAGCACCCTTATGCCATTGCACTCTACACACGGTTACCAAGCGTGTTGAGGGTACCTTTAGAAGCCTCCGTTACTCTTTTGGAGGCGACCACCCCAGTCAAACTACCCACCACGCACTGTCCCCTCGAAAGGGTTAGATATCAGAGAAGCAAAGGGTGGTATTTCAACAGCGACTCATAAACGCCTGGCGACGCTTAATCAAAGTCTCCCACCTATCCTACACATTACTTATCCAATATCAATACGAAGCTATAGTAAAGGTGCACGGGGTCTTTTCGTCCCGTAGCGGGTAATCGGCATCTTCACCGATACTACAATTTCACCGAGCTCATGGATGAGACAGCGTCCAAATCGTTACACCATTCGTGCAGGTCGGAACTTACCCGACAAGGAATTTCGCTACCTTAGGACCGTTATAGTTACGGCCGCCGTTTACTGGGGCTTCATTTCAATGCTTCGCCGAAGCTAACATCTCCACTTAACCTTCCAGCACCGGGCAGGTGTCAGACCCTATACATCGTCTTTCGACTTAGCAGAGTCCTGTGTTTTTGATAAACAGTCGCTTGGACCTTTTCACTGCGGCCTACAATAAAGTAGGCGACCCTTCTCCCGAAGTTACGGGTCAAATTTGCCTAGTTCCTTATCCATGAATCTCTCGAGCTCCTTAGAATACTCATCCCAACTACCTGTGTCGGTTTACAGTACAGGCTGCTTAACTTGTTTTTCTTGGAAAAAGGTCCGCCATATTATCACCTCATCCGAAGAATCGGTGTACTATCATCACCTTAACAGTGATTTCAACGCACATCCGTCAGTGCGCAATGACATTGCTTTTCCGTCACTTTTGTTGTTAAGCAGGTACCAGAATATTAACTGGTTGTCCATCCACTACCCCATTTGGGTTCGCGTTAGGTCCTGACTAACCCTCAGCTGATTAGCATGGCTGAGGAAACCTGAGTTTTTCGGAGGGGGTGTTTCTCGCACCCCTAATCGTTACTTATGCCTACATTTTCGTTTCTATACGCTCCAGCAAACCTCACAGTTTACCTTCAACGCAGAATAGAATGCTCCCCTACCCAATATAAATATTGCCATAGTTTCGGTGATATACTTATGCCCGATTATTATCCATGCTCGACCGCTCGACTAGTGAGCTGTTACGCACTCTTTAAATGAATGGCTGCTTCCAAGCCAACATCCTAGCTGTCTGGGCAGTCAAACCTCGTTTTTTCAACTTAGTATATACTTTGGGACCTTAACTGATGGTCTGGGTTCTTTCCCTCTCGGACATGGACCTTAGCACCCATGCCCTCACTGCTAAAAAACATTTCATAGCATTCGGAGTTTGTCAGGAATTGGTAGGTGGTGAAACCCCCGCATCCAATCAGTAGCTCTACCTCTATGAAACTTATTTTAACGCTGCACCTAAATGCATTTCGGGGAGTACGAGCTATTTCCTAGTTTGATTGGCCTTTCACCCCTATCCACAGGTCATCCCAAGACTTTTCAACGTCAACGGGTTCGGTCCTCCACTGTATGTTACTACAGCTTCAACCTGCCCATGGATAGATCACTAGGTTTCGCGTCTACCACTGCTAACAAATTCGCCCTATTCAGACTCGCTTTCGCTACGGTTGCTCCACTGAATGGATTAGCCAAGCTAGCAAAGGTAACTCGTAGGCTCATTATGCAAAAGGCACGCCGTCACACATAAATGTGCTCCGACCGCTTGTAAGCGTAAGGTTTCAGGATCTATTTCACTCCCTTATTCAGGGTTCTTTTAACCTTTCCCTCACGGTACTAGTTCACTATCGGTCTCTCAGGAGTATTTAGCCTTACCAGATGGTCCTGGCAGATTCATACAAGGTTTCACGTGCCCCGTACTACTCAGGATACCTCTATTAATAACATCAATTACCTATACAGGACTATCACCTTCTATGGTTTTACTTTCCAGTAAATTCTAGTTCTATTAGCATTAAATGTTGAGGTCCTACAACCCCTATATTGCCGTAACAACATAGGTTTAGGCTGTTCCACGTTCGCTCGCCACTACTAGCGGAATCACTTTTGTTTTCTATTCCTCTGGTTACTTAGATGTTTCAGTTCACCAGGTTCGCTCACTTTACAGTGTGACATATCTTCAATATGCCGGGTTACCCCATTCGGAAATCTGCGGATCAAAGTGTTTGTGCCACTCCCCACAGCTTATCGCAGCTTATCACGTCCTTCATCGCCTCTGAGAGCCAAGGCATTCCCCTTACGCTCTTAATTAGCCTATTGTAACTTTTCAAAAGTTACAAGTAACTCTTAACTCTTTCTTAAATTGTAAAATTATTTTGTATTTAATAATAACAGTATTAAATACATATTTACGTTAACTCTGTACAATCTCAAATAACTATTAAATTGGATAACTGAATAGTTAATGAATTGTACTTGATATTTTCAATATGTCAATGAACTCTTAATCTTAATTTACATTAAGAATAGTGGAGAATATCGGAGTCGAACCGATGACCTCCTGCGTGCAAGGCAGGCGCTCTAGCCAGCTGAGCTAATCCCCCTTTTTTCCAAAATGGAATATAGTAGTCTCGGGCAGACTCGAACTGCCGACCTCTACATTATCAGTGTAGCGCTCTAACCGGCTGAGCTACGAGACTCTTTTAGAGATACTATTAAGGGTTAAAAAAAAATGACAGCAAGCAAACGCAAAGGATTGATGCTATAGTCAGGTCGTCTTTCTCTAGAAAGGAGGTATTCCAGCCGCACCTTCCGGTACGGCTACCTTGTTACGACTTAGCCCCAGTCACTAGTTTTACCCTAGGCAGCTCCTTTCGGTCACCGACTTTAGGTACCCCCAGCTTCCATGGCTTGACGGGCGGTGTGTACAAGGCCCGGGAACGTATTCACCGGATCATGGCTGATATCCGATTACTAGCGATTCCAGCTTCACGCAGTCGAGTTGCAGACTGCGATCCGAACTGAGATCGGTTTTAAAGATTAGCTCCTATTCGCATAGTGGCTGCTTTCTGTACCGACCATTGTAGCACGTGTGTAGCCCAGAACGTAAGGGCCGTGATGATTTGACGTCATCCCCACCTTCCTCTCGGTTTGCACCGGCAGTTTCGCTAGAGTTCCCAACTTTACTTGATGGCAACTAACGATAGGGGTTGCGCTCGTTATAGGACTTAACCTGACACCTCACGGCACGAGCTGACGACAACCATGCAGCACCTTGTAAGTAGTCCGAAGAAAGATTCATTTCTGAATCATGCAACTTACATTTAAGTCCTGGTAAGGTTCCTCGCGTATCATCGAATTAAACCACATGCTCCACCGCTTGTGCGGGCCCCCGTCAATTCCTTTGAGTTTCACTCTTGCGAGCGTACTCCCCAGGTGGGTCACTTATCACTTTCGCTTAGCCACTCAACGTACCAATGTACGTCGAACAGCTAGTGACCATCGTTTACGGCGTGGACTACCAGGGTATCTAATCCTGTTCGCTACCCACGCTTTCGTCCCTCAGCGTCAGTATATTGTTAGTAATCTGCTTTCGCAATCGGTATTCTGTGTAATATCTATGCATTTCACCGCTACACTACACATTCTAACTACTTCACAATAACTCAAGTTTGCCAGTATCAAAGGCAGTTCTACCGTTGAGCGGTAGGATTTCACCTCTGACTTAACAAACAGCCTGCGGACCCTTTAAACCCAATAATTCCGGATAACGCTTGGATCCTCCGTATTACCGCGGCTGCTGGCACGGAGTTAGCCGATCCTTATTCTTACAGTACCGTCAACTTTCCACACGTGGAAAGGTTTCTTCCTGTATAAAAGAAGTTTACAACCCATAAGGCCGTCTTCCTTCACGCGGCATGGCTGGATCAGAGTTGCCTCCATTGTCCAATATTCCTTACTGCTGCCTTCCGTAGAAGTCTGGTCCGTGTCTCAGTACCAGTGTGGGGGATCTCCCTCTCAGGACCCCTACCTATCGGAGCTTAGGTGAGCCATTACCTCACCTACAAGCTAATAGGACGCATGCCCATCTTTTACCGCCGGAGCTTTGCTTATTTACTCATGCGAGTAAATAAGAACATAGAGCATTAATCAAAATTTCTCTTGGCTATTCTCTAGTAAAAGGTAAGTTGCATACGCGTTACGCACCCGTTCGCCGGTCGCCATCAAATTACAAGTAATTTATGCTGCCCCTCGACTTGCATGTATGAAGCCTGCCGCTAGCGTTCATCCTGAGCCAGGATCAAACTCTTCGTTGTAGTATTTTTAATAAATTATACGACTCTGAATTGACTATGTTTCAAAATGTTTGGTTTGCTAGTTTGTATCTTAATTGATACGCGCTGTCATTTTCAATATTTTCAATGAACTAACCAAAAAAAATTATTGCAGATAGCAATAAATCTTTTTGCGGCTGCAAATATAGAATCTTTTTTATTGTTTTTAAACAATATTTAGATTTTATTTTACTTTTTTTTTGGATGGTAAATTTATGAAATCTTTAAGTGCTAAATGTCAATGTTTTATATTATTTATCAACACTTTTTTAAGACTATTTTTTCTCTTTCCAAAACTCATATAGAGCATCCAAATTGAAATCTAGAGCATAATCTTGTTTTTCTAATGAACCATCAGAGAATGACCTTTGAAGTATATCCTCAATTAAGTAGTCTTCATAATCATCAAATGGCTCATACTCATCCTTTAATGAAATAGAATAAAAAGATGCAGCAGTATTATATAAAAGAGCTCTAAACTTATTTCTATATTCAGAAACAATTTTATGTGCAGTCAACCCTGTTTGTCGATTCAATAATTTTACTAAAATTCTTCCTTGAGATCTTGATAATTTTCTTAATTCATCAGAAAACTCGTCATAAACGAACTTTTCGAGTTTTTTCAAATAAAGCCTTTTCTTTCTTTTGGAATTGATTGAGTCAACTCTAGAATCAATTCTATTCATTCTTTCTGATGCAAGTTTTGCATATGGATAAACTTTTTTAACTCTATATCTTAGTATTACATATCTTTTAATTTCCTCATCATCATTAAATTTTAAGGGTTGGAATACTGTTACTTCATCAAGCATGAATGTGTTTGTAGGTATAGAATCTCCTGGAAAAAGAAAATCCAGTTCTTCAATATCATCTTGACAGATCAAACTATTTGAAAAAAAGATAAATAATAGAAATAAATAATATTTCATTGTGCAAATTTAATAAGATGTTAAGTAATAATTGTTAATTTTGATTTTTTAAAAATTATGAAAGTACTTAACTCAAAATCATTAAAGTTTCTTGAAGAATATCTAAACAACGCTGCGCCAACTGGATATGAAAGTAATGGTCAAAAAATATGGATGAAATATTTAAAACCATATGTAGACGATTTCATAACTGACAACTATGGTACAGCCGTTGGAGTAATAAATCCAGACAAAAAATTTAAAGTTGTTATTGAAGGACATTCTGATGAAATTTCATGGTATGTTAATTATATAACAGATAATGGTCTAATATATGTTATTAGAAATGGTGGTAGTGATCATCAGATTGCTCCATCTAAATGGGTTAATATTCACACTAAAAAAGGAATTGTAAAGGGAGTTTTTGGTTGGCCTGCTATTCATGTTAGGGATTTTTCGAAAGAAGCACCCCCGAAAGTTGATAACATCTTTATTGATATAGGGGCAAAAGATAAAAAAGAAGTTGAAAAAATGGGAGTCCATGTTGGATGTGTCATAACATATCCTGATTCATTTCAAATTATAAATAAGAATAAATTTATTTGTAGAGCAATTGATAACAGAGCTGGTGGATTCATGATAGCAGAGGTCGCAAGATTACTAAAAGAAAATAAAGATAAACTTCCATTTTGTCTTTATGTTACGAATTCTGTTCAAGAGGAGATCGGTTTAAGAGGTGCCGAGATGATAACAAATACTTTAAAGCCAAATGTTGCAATAGTTACTGATGTAACTCATGATACCTCTACCCCAATGATTGATGCAAAGAAGGAAGGAGACGTTAAAATTGGGAAAGGACCTGTAATATCCTATGCACCTGCAGTTCAAAACAACCTGAGAGAAAAAATTATAAATACAGCTGAGAAAAATAAAATACCATTTCAAAGAGCAGCTTCATCAAGATATACAGGGACAGATACAGATGCATTTGCATATAGCAATGGAGGAGTTCCTTCAGCATTAATATCATTACCATTAAGATATATGCATACTACTGTAGAAATGGTTCAAAAAGATGATGTTGAGAACGTTATTAAATTAATTTACGAGACTTTGAAGAATATTAAAGCTGATGAAAGCTTTAGTTACTTTGACTAATAATTGCCTTGTTAATTTCTTTTATTAAGGAAGGTCCTTTGTAGATAAAGCCTGTATATAGTTGAATTAGATCTGCTCCTGAGTTTAATCTCTCAATAGCATCATCTGCGCTCATTATACCTCCAACTCCGATAATTGGAAATTTTTCTCCCAAGCTTTTTCTTAAAAATTTGATTATAGCATTACTCTTTTGTGTTAGCAATTTACCACTCATTCCACCTTCTTGGGTTTTATGTTTCGAAGTAACCCCATCTCTAGAAACTGTAGTATTTGTGGCAATAATCCCATCTAGCTTTAAATCTTTAATTAAAACTACAATATCGGCTATTTGCTCTTCATTCAAATCAGGAGAAATTTTAAGAAGCAAAGGTTTTTTATTCATTTGTTTATTATTGAATTTTACTAGTTTTTCTAGGAAGGGTTTTAAAAGACTTTTATCATGTAGATCTCTTAAACCTTTAGTATTAGGAGAACTAATATTAATTGCAAAATAGTCAACGAATTCATTAAGGTCTGAAAGACATTTCAAATAATCGCTATGGGCATCATTATTTTGAGTAAAATAATTTTTTCCAATATTTGCTCCAATAATAATATCTCTTTTTTTCTTTAGATTATCAACTACCTCTAATATTCCTTTATTATTAAACCCAAGTCTATTAATTAAAGATTTATCTTCAGCAAGTCTAAAAATTCTTTTTTTGGGATTGCCTGGCTGAGGCATTGGGGTAACTGTTCCTATTTCGATAAAGCCAAATCCAAAATTAGAAAATTCATTGTAACACTCAGCATTCTTATCAAATCCTGCAGCTAAACCAACAGGGTTCTTAAATTTTAGACCTAATATATTCCTCTCTAGCTTTTTATCACTTATACAAAAACACTTTTTAATCAGAATGTCAATTAAAGGTATTTTATTAAAAATTTTTATTGAGTGGACAGAAAATTCATGTATTAATTCAGCATCAAAAAGGAAAAGAATTTTTCTTAGTATACTATACATTAAGTTTTAATGTTAGATGATAACTCCAGTGAAATAGCTGATTTTTCAATTTTAAGTTTCCCAGCCATAGTCTCTATAATACATGTGTTACTTTTAGAATCAAATTCAGTTATTCTGGCATGAACACCTGATTTAGTAATAATTCTATCACCTCTTTTTAGGTTATTTAAAAACTTTTTTTCTTTACTGTTCCTTCTAATAGAAGGTATTATAATAAAGAACAAAAAGACTAGTGCTATTAAAATAAGATAAGGAAACTGTGACTCCATAATTAATTATTTTTTGGTTCAACAAATGCTTGTATTCGTAAAAGTTCACCTCCAGATAGAGTGTTTGCAGAGACTTTAACCATTTTTTGCTGTAAGCTAGGTCTTCCATTAGAATCAAAATTAACTTCAATCTCACCACTCTCCCCTGGTTTAATAGCAATATTTTTAGGGTATTTTGGTACTGTACAACCACAACTTCCAATGGCGTCAACAATATAAAGATCATTTTCACCTGTATTAGTGAAACTAAAAACTGTTTTTGCAATCTCACCTTCTTTAATTGTTCCAAAATCATGGAAAATTCTATCAAAAGTTATTTCAGCATAACTCTGCTGAACTTGAGTTTTATTTTGATTATCAGATTTAATTTTACTTGATGCAGATTCGTTACAGGAAATGAAAATCAGTGATGAAAATAAAAAAATGATAAAATGTCTGTAGCTTTTCATTTTGTTTTTTTTTCAAAATTAGCAAAATTAAGTTATCAAACCTCTACCTGTTTTAACAATTAATCCTTGCTTTGTAAGATCTTTTACGATATTATCAAGGACACCATTAACAAATTTTCCTGATGCTGGGGTTGAGAATTCCTTGGCAATGTCAATATACTCATTGATTGTAACTTTAGTTGGGATTGACGAAAAGTAGATTAACTCGGCAATTGAAGTAACTAAAATTACATAATCAATTTGGGTAATTCTATCAGAATCCCAATTAGGTGTTCTACCTTCAATGATAAATTTTAGATCATCATAATTTTCAATAATTTTATCAAATAGTTCTCTACCAAATTTTATTTCCTCTTGAAAATCAAAAAGAGATGGAAGAGGAAATGATTTAGGATTTTGTAAATCAATTTTTTGAATATTCTTAATAATATATGTATTTACGTATGGGAAATCATTTACCCAATTAATATTTTGATCCTCGATAAATTCATAAAATAAATTTGAATTTAAAATTATTTCTGAGTAACATTTAATAAAAAATTCTAGTCTTAACTTGTTATGATCCTTATTTGAAGTTATAAATTCATTATTTAATTCAATTATTTGATCCCTAATTTCTATAATATAGTTATGATTTAAATTCCAATTGATTATCTGCTTTCTCTTAAAAGATGTTGCATTAAGTTTAGTAAAGAAGAAGAAATATGGGTTTTCAGTTACAAATGGATACGAAAATTTCTTTGACTCAATATTATTAAAAAATAAATTAATTTCTTTTAAATAATCTACTAAGTTGTAAAAGAGATCTAAAGTAGAAGATGAACTTTCGTTTATGTAATTTTTTAATTTATCATTATCAATTAATTCAAATGAATTTGAATAAATTGATTGAACAACTAATGTACGAATATGTCTTCTGTTTAACATTTGTAAAGAACTATAGCAAAATTATACACTTATGATTCATAATAAAATTTTTAGAAGTTTTAAAGTTTATATTTGTTAGGTTGTATGAAAGAACTTCAAAGATTAAATAAATTCTTATTTAAATATAGAGGCAAGTTACTTATTGGATTATTTATTACCATTATTGCAAGGCTATTTTCTCTTGTTACACCTAGACTGGTTGGTGATTCTATGACCACAATAGAAAATTATTTAAATCTCGATACAATATCAGCAATTGAAACCAGAGAAGTTCTTTTGACAAATATTATTTTAATTATAAGTGCTTCCTTAATATCAGGTTTCTTTACTTTTTTAATGAGGCAAACTATAATTAATGTATCAAGACATATTGAATATGATGTGAAGAATGAAATCTTTGCTCATTATCAATCCTTAGATCAAATATTTTATAAAAGAAACAGAACAGGTGATTTAATGAATAGAATAAGTGAGGATGTAAGTAAAGTAAGAATGTATTATGGGCCAGTAATAATGTACGGAACCAATGCAATAGTTCTTTTTATTGTAATTATCACTTACATGTTTAGCGTTGCACCTAAACTAACTTTTTTTAGCCTGTTACCTCTTCCGATTTTATCAGTTTTTATCTATAGAATCAGCAATCTGATAAATATTAAAAGCACAAAAGTTCAAGAGAGTTTATCTGATCTATCTACATATTCTCAAGAAAGTTTTAGCGGAATATCTGTACTAAAGTCATTTAATATTCAGGATATTATTTTTGATAAGTTTCATGGCTATGCATTTATGAGTTTTAAAAATAATTTAAGCCTTGCTAAAATTCAAGCATGGTTTTTTCCAATCATTCTTTTTTTAATTGGACTCAGTAATTTAATTGTAATTTTTATTGGTGGTAGAGAATTTATTAA
>Ga0255774_10002753_pt1 | contig 13195 bp, 5 predicted proteins | sample 101ome_17_FD_179972 | JGI IMG/M metagenome (GOLD analysis project Ga0255774, IMG submission 179972) | Coastal salt marsh microbial communities from the Groves Creek Marsh, Skidaway Island, Georgia - 101407AT metaG (version 2) | ecosystem: Environmental > Aquatic > Marine > Intertidal zone > Salt...
TTTTAATCGAAGAAATCAGAACATCGATAAAAAAACGAAGAGTGTAAATTTGTATTAGGTGTTCAGTTTGTGAGCAGAAAGACGAGCAGAAAGAGCAGAGTGAGCAGATGGACGACTTCAATCTGACAACACCCTAAACGTGAAGGGGGTATACAACGTCCGTCAAATTCGAATGTGCGTCGTTTTCGATCGAATCAAAGCATAAGTGTCATCAATTACATCCATACCGATCTAGTTATCTAGTCGTTTGATCGAAGAAATCAGAACATCGATGGAAAACGAAGAGTGTAAATTTGTATTAGGTGTTCCGGTTTTCCCGTAGTGACACGTTATCTTTCATCGAATTAAAAGTTCGTCTTATCTTCATTGAGTGAGCATATTCGCCAAATATTGCACCAATTCTTTCGGATGCACCTTGTTCTTGTCATATGCGTAATCGTTGAATCGAACTTGTCTCTTGTGTGTCGTACCTCTTGTCTCGCGCAGGTACTTGCACGGGTTCGCGGTGAGGAGACATTTGTGTCGAAGCTCGAAATTTTGCAAGTTCGAGTGGTTACCAACCATTATGGAAGTGTGCTTTCGGGGTCCTTCCGAATTCCACATGCAGTAGGAAGTGTCGAATATTCTGTAATCAACATCTCGTTTTAAATCCCAGAACGGGTTCCCATGAATGAACAATCCCACCTTCACGTTCCCGGTGGGATTTTCGATATAGTAAGCGGCGTTGAAATACGAGTTACAATCAACAATAACTCGAACGCACCTCAAACTCTCTCGAATCATTCCATGTTGTAATCGTTTACTCAAACGTTTACCGTAGTCTTTCCGCAATCGTGCGTAGAATGGATTTCTAGCAACGCTGTGTATTTTGCAACACGGCGCGCTGATACTATGCTTAACCAATCCAAGTGGAGGTATACGTAGGTAATCCATTTCCTCCACGCGGCCTTCTACGAAGATAACGTTATCGTTTGCCCACGCCTGCTCGTCTGCTGTGTACGTAATCAACACATCCACACATACGGCCACTTTGTTGACATTTCCATCGACTGCTAAAAAATGAAGCGCCGAAAGGCAACTGCCAGAACACGAGTCGAGAAGGAATCGTTCGTATCCAGTGCCGCCCTCTTCTTTGTTCAAAAATCGCAATCTCTTCTGGAGTTGTCCAGGTGCAACCCAAATTGGCTTCTGCTGTAACGAAAAGTACTTCGAGCCAAAATCTACAATTTGAAATGGTGCCGACGCGCTCTCGACACCTGTACGAATAGCAGAATCTGTGTTATCGAATCCAACTACCAGTAATTTGTGATCTGTGAAAACTTGCAAAGCCGAATCTGAAAAGAAAACGTCGTAGTTTGCATCTAATGGCGCGTTGGAGGAGCCTGAATGATACATCTGATTAATCCTGCTTCGCACGCTCGAAATTAGTTGTTGTCGAACATTCCGGCATCGCGGCACGAAAGGACGAATTTTTCGTTCCACCAACTTACCGTAGTGGGAAGAGAGGAAATTGAATTCTGAAATCGGCACACTTCGTTTCGTTCCACGCTCCGAATACGTCACTATCAATTCAGTAGAGTACATGGTGTCGCCAGTTCCTTGCGATTTCACGCGATTTCACTTTTTGTAATTACGACATATATTTTTTAATAACGACATATATATAACAACAATAATAACATGAATAGAAAGAACGCATGCTCAACAAGAGCGATTGAAATTTGAAAAGAACGACTTCTTCCAGGCATTGATTTCATCTTCGTCGTCTTCGACGGGGTGACTCAAGTGTGCATTCGCGTACTGCATTTTCAAGTCTGCGTACAACTCCGCGCAAATCGCTCTGTTGCGCGGCGAGTTAATCGAGCGGTCTATATACGTCTTTCAAGCGAGTTCGTTCAAAAACGCGTGTTTTCTGCCAAAATCGCGTTTTCAAACGCACCAATCTTGTTGCTCACCCAGACGGAGAGAAAAAGAGAGCGACGTTGTCGAACAAACGCGCCGTGCGCGAGTGGTTACAGGACGCTTACGAGCAAAAAAGGTCGATGAAAAGGTAGATACGATGTCGACACTACTCACGCTGCGCTTCGCTCAGAGATCGGGGCGCGCGGTGAGTTGCGCGACGCGAAAAGGTGACGAGGAGTTCCCCTAGTTTGCCCAACGGTCGGGCAAAGTAGGGGTCTCCAAAATGCGCGAGCGCGCGCTAGGGGTCGAGTCGATGTTCGAACGAGGGCGAATCAAACGAAGAAAAACGTTACCCGAGCTCACTGGCGCTCCTTTCGCCACCAGTGAATGTTTGTTTTAGACCGTGATCGATGTATATGTTCGTCGCGCGTCAAAGAAGTCCGGCCCCAAACCGTAGCATAACCGTTTTCCGGCCCTAAACAGTAGCGATTTTCGCCCTAAACAGTCCTAGTTCAGCTGAGATTTTGGTTGCAAAACTACAAACGTTGGCGAGTGCGTTGGTTAGTGGTGAGTTGTTTAGTTTTGAAGACGCTGGTAATCAAGCGCTTTTTTTCTCAAAGTTACAAGCGTGTGCAGAGGAAGAACTCGGGAGATATTTGAGAGTCGCGCATGCTCGCGCGAAGGAGATTCAAAAGCACATTTTGTGAAATTTTTTGACGTCATTTTTGTTAGAAAAATACCAAATACCAAACAAAAATCAAACCCACGCGACTAATTTTAAGCCACCCCTAATCGTACTCTTCGAATCGTAACACCATGTTGACGGAAAGAAAACGACACCAGAGTGCGACTGTGATGAGTAAACACACTGTCGAAGTTACCCAAACGATCGTTAGCCGAATCACCGATGTCACGCGCTCGTGAGCGCGCGACAGCGTGAGTCGCGATTTTGGGAAATTCACAAAAATCGTTAAAAAACGGGACATGAGCGATCACCACGCATCTCAGACGCGAGCGCGTCTCTTGAACTCGCGCGTGAACAGTCGCTTGCTCCCGCGCTACGAGTTGATGGGATGAAAAGGAGATAAGGTGAACGAAAAATGCTTCGTTTTCTCAGTCACTGCTTGCAGAATCGCTTGAAATGAGCCGTTGTGTGTTTAGGGTTTGTTTCGTAACGGTCAAAAACTTCGTAACGGAAAAAAAAAAAAAGAAATCTCCACAAAAATTAAACACACACACACCACCACCCCACAGTACACAAAAAGAAAGAGCGTTGTTCGAAACGATTCAACTCAATCGAATCTTTTAGTTGTTCTTACGACTATCCGAGGTGAGCGATATCATTTGTACTTTGTCTTCTCATCTCTCTTTTCTTTTCCAGAAACCAACTTTTTTCTTCTGGTCAATTTTTCTTTTTTTCGAATCATACATCCGGTGACTTCGCGAGTGCCACTTCCGTTCTCTCTCTCTCTCTCTCGCTCTTTTCGAGCGCGCGCATCGGTTTTCGAGCAGTCAGAGTGTTTGGAGAAGCACTTCTCCGATCTTGTCAAACACGAGAATTCCGCCGGCGGTCCGTCGACGTTTTTTTTATTATTTTTGTAGTCTCTCTCTCTTTCTAACTTTCTCTCTCTCTCTCTCTCGCTCTCGCTCTTTTCTCTGGCGTTGACCCACCCTCAAGATCTCAGATGTCTCGATTCAAAAGGAAACGAAAAGGAAAAGGAAAAGGAAACGAAAGTAAAAAAAAGCATGTTTTTCTAAGCGATGAACGCGAAGATTTTTTGCGTTTGTGCAAGAATTGTCCGTCGGTCCAACACGTTCTCCGCGAAGACCTTCTTGGACCGACGCAAAACACGGGGGAATGGTTCGAGTATCGTCGGGACAAACTCACCGCGTCAAAGTTTCATGATCTTTGTCATCCTCCTATTGCCGGCGCATCGAATCCACCGGACGAAGAAGCAATGGCGCACGGCACGGAGCACGAAGCGAAGGCTCGAGAAGTTTGGGCGAAAGTCCATCATAAAATAGTGTATATTCCGCCTGCTATTTCTGCTCGGGATGAAGAAATACTTGGGATCCCCGAGTACTGCGATGTCCGAGAAGCGCTGTCCGCCTCCGCCGACGGTATCACGAGCGAAGGCGACTTGATTGAGATAAAATGCCCGTATCGGGCGGAATGGCAGAACATCAAGAAGAATCCACATGATATATCGGAGAGATACAGATATCAAATTCAGTTTTCTCTCCACGTTTTAAATCTTGAAACGTGTCATCTCATTCGATACCTTCCGCCGAGTGGAAATGCACGTAGAGAGTTTCCTGATAACGGAGAAGATGGCGATTTCGTTGTAACGACTATACGTCGCCAAGAGGACTTCTTTGCGCAAGCCTTGGACGAGGACCGCACCATCGGTGAACTCGTGAGCCACGAAGCGAAGAAACTCATGAAGAAAAAGTATATCGTCCCTCTTGATCACGTCTTGATTACGTCACTCCTTGCGAACATTAACAGTTTGGATTATGATGCCGGCGAAGCCTTTAGAGAAAAGTTTGCTTCGTCTTTCACGAAGGAAAAGCGAAGGGACAAAGTCACCGAGTTTAATGAAGGCGATTGGAGCTCTGACGCGTTTTTGCTTGTTTTCAGAGCTCGAGACGATTTTGAAGCGCTCACGATGACAGACGCGAGAAAGTATCTCTCGAAAGCGATTACGGAGTCTCGTCGTATTGGTGTCGTGACGACGATTCAAGTTTTGTCTTGTTGTAACGACGGGTTTCATCCGGGCAAGGATTTTGCTCATGGCGGCGAAGCTCATCGTGAGTTCTCCGCGACTACACGTATTTTGCACGACGAGTTTTATGCCATGGCTGGTGATCGCGCGAGCAATTACGATGAGTGTGCAATTTTAGTGTGCAATTTTTTACAAGTTGGTATCGTCATGCGGTTTCTGAGCGGCAAAGATCAGAAATGGATTACGAAGCACGTTACCAAAGAGGAGGTGTCTTTCCCTCAGTCCGAGCACTTCAAAATCAGCAACAAAGACGAGAAGGAGAGCACGTTTTTTAACATATCCGGAGAAGACGAGAAGGATAGCACGTTTTTTAAAATACCCAGAGATAAAGTGAAGGATCTTGCAACGACGCGTGTGGAGGATTTTGGTTCGTTGGTTCTGCCTCTCGGCTTCGAGTTGCATTTGCGAACAAGTTTCGCGCACAATCTATTAGAGGATGTGGATAAGTTGACCAACGTGTTCGCGTTACAAATGCCACACCCGACAGCGCACGTGTACAACGACAACCCCGTTGCTAAAGAAGACTACCACAGAGCTGTTTTGGCAACGTTCAACGTCGACGAGAGAGTGTTGATGCAACGAAAAATTCTTCCTCGCCGGACTCGGGCTCTCTCCGAAACGCAAAAAGCAAACGTTCGAAAAAAACTCATCCTTTTCGTGGAGCACATGCAACGTCTCCCCGACGACGACACATCCGCGAGATTTAAATTGGATGTCGAACAGATTAAAGTCGTCGAGAAGAAGGTGACCGAAGTTTTGGCCGGACACTCGACGTTGGCGGTCATCGAACCTTGCCGCACCGGCAAAACGCGCATTACGCTCGCTCTGGTGTGTTTGCTTATTGATATTTTCCTCGACGACGAGATGCAAGATGCTAAAGTGTTGTTTGTGTCTTCAGTTAGTGCGAGCGCGTTTCCGAATGAGCTCACCAATTTCTGTGCCGAGTTTTCGAAGATTGGTGGCATGGTGGATGTGTGCAAAAACGACGTCGCCAAAAGGGTTTTGTATAAGACTATGACAGCTTTACAGGTTTCACACAAAAAGCTAGTTCTTGATACTGTTTACGCGATCGTCGTTATTGACGAAGTGCACGAGACGTATTCGCTGTCGCAGCATGCTAATAATCCCCAAATCGCCTCTTTTTTTGGTATCGCGGAGAATTTGAGGGGTAATTTGAAGATTTGTGTGAGCGGTACCCCACTCTGTCGCGGCGTTCGCGACGTCTTTTTTTTGGGCCGTCTCTTGGAGTTTGATTTCAGTCAATGGGGCGATGATGAGCACACTTTTGTGAATGACTGCGCTTCGCAAGTTGAGCGGTTGCTCATGGCGGGCGTTGAGGATCAAACGAGCGCTCTGAACGCGCTGACCATGTTGGATCAAACGTTTTTCTCTCCGTGTGTTGCTCGTGTGCAAAATCCTCTCCGCGTGAAAAACAAAATCGTGTACGAGTTTGACAGGTCGTGGTTTGATGACGATGGTGATAATGGAGATTTTGAAGACAAAGCTTTTGTTGCCCCTTACGATAGCACCGCTCTTTTTCTGGATAAAAGATGGAACTCGAACGAATTTTTCGTCAAGGCATTTTGTGCGCGATTGTACGGCGCGCACCCTCAGCTTGCTTTGAATTTACTATATCAGTACCTTTCGGACGCTGAATCCGAGTTGAACAAGTATGATGTTCAGCTTCACGATGATGATGATGCTAGAAATGATGATGATGATGCTAGAAATGATGACGACAACGACGATCGCGACTTTGACCCAAATGATGGAGAGGTTGATGATGATGATGATGATGCTAGAAATGATGATGATGATTCTAGAAATGATGATGATGATGATGATGATGATGATGCCACGAATGAACAAATTGATTTGTTGAAGAATTCGCATATGAAATGGTCGGCATTGATTCGCGACATTCAGCAAGCGCCAACAGCTTCTCTCTCAGATTCTTACGTCGCGCCTGCACGCATGTCGTACGTCATCACGCAAACACGCGAACACATGCGCGCTGGTCGCAAAGTTGTCATCACGTGCGAATATCTATCCGTTCTTGAGAAATTTCGACAACTGCTTGTGTTTAAACTTCCAGAGTTACAAACCGATTCGAATTCGACAATCTTGTTTGATGCAGCGCACTTCGCGAACTCAAAGAGTCGAACAGATGTTCTGATGATGTTTGACGATGTTGAAAGCGCTGTTCGTGTTCTTTTCGTTTCGTCTTCGATTGGTAGCGCCGGCATTAGCTTCAACGTCGCACACGAGCTGATTAATTTGCAAGTAAGTTGGAAACCTTCGCTCGAGGCTCAAATGTCACATCGACTAAGTTCGCACGATGCTGAAAACAATATCGACCGCTGCGTGACGACGCTTGTGACGAGCCTTGCTGATTTTACTCGCCACATTAGCTTCTTGGTGTGTGCCGAAACCGCGATTTTGTTCAACGTCGGTGGCGTTGTTTGCAGTGACAAGCGTTTTGAAAACCGCTTGCGTGTGCCTTGGTTTCTAACTCGTTTGAACGAAAAGACCGAAAAAGAGAGCACTTTCTTCTTGCGCGCCTTTTTGAATCGTTGCGTCAATGAATCCGACGGCGTCACCGTCACGCGCAACGATACTACTGTTCGCTTGGAAATGAACGACGAGAAGTTGCGAAATATGCTCACTACTACTCCGGCCAACTCGCGTCCAGCGAAGCGTTTCGCCGGGAGAGGTCGAGCTGGAGGCGGCGGAAAAGGAAAAGGACGAGGAGTAGGCGGAGGCGGAGGAGGAAGGAAGCAGAGGAGAACACCCAAAAATACTGATGATAGCGCTTCTCTCGTTGCTCGAGTACCGCCGTCGGAAGGAAGGCGATTTGAATCGAACATTCAAACGATTCTCTCCATGTTAGATCGTGATGTCGAACAAGATAATAATGCACTTGCAGCGCACATTACTTCGGTCGACAAAGCATTGCAGACGCACTTTGTCAGCATTTTACCAGACGACGTCGCAGGTATAGACGTCGTTAAGTTGTATTCAAAGGCTGTATCCGAGAACGACCGAAATAGCGTCATCGAGTATTCCCGGCTTAATCGAATAGACTTTGAGTGGTATTCGCAGTACGTGTGCGCGGAGTCGCACTTCTTTCCAGCTAGTACTATTAAACAGCGAGTTGAACGGGGCGAGCGAACGAATCGTCAGATCGATGAAAAAATTGACTTTCTTAGCGGTGCAATGACGGATGCTGCATTGCTATTGTTGTGTGAATCCACCGGTTACAAATTAGTCGCTCCTTTTCGCAGCGACATGGCATTTATGAGTTTAAAATTTAAAATCTTTTGCACCCCAGCCGGGGTCGCGTTTGATCCAGTTTCGGAAAAATTGTTCCTTATCGAAGTGCATGTCGATTCGATGCTCGATCAGTACGGCGTGCTCGACTCTGAGTGCGAGTCGTTTCGACTCAAACGAACAGATTTAATCTATTCGCTCGAAATATTCGGACTCGAGCACGGCATTTTGGTTTCGCACGGCTTCAATCGCGCGTCGGCGGTACGGACGCTTCGATTGGTCTACGTGACGCGCGACTCAGCTGTGGAGGTGTTCGGAGAGAAAAAAAATAGAGTTGATGAAGAGACAGCACTTACACCTGCCGCCTTTGTGAGCAGATTGAGCAGATTGAGCAGAAAAAAAAAAATAAAAAAGTAAGAACGGCGCAGATATAACGTCGTCGTTCTCTAAAATCAAGCGTAGCTAGGTAACGAGTTTGTAATGTATATCGCTATTTCAACAAAACTTTCTTCTCGTGTATTTTCTCGGCGGCGGTTTGCCCTCGCGTCGCCGTTTCTCGTCTCTGTTTATTTTTGACAACAGTCTACGATGGCATTCTTTACAGCGCCAATACACCTCCGAAGATATTTCACATTTTCGCGCGTATCTCCCGCCGACCTTTTTCTTTCGTAGCGCATTGCATCGCTCGCATATGTTGTCGAGTTCCAAGTTCTTCTTCTCGATCGCCTTGGCGATGCATCCATAACAACACGGTTTCCCGCTTCTGTCGTCTCCATCGATTTCCGGATGAAAATGGATTCGACTCGTAATCTTCTTCTGACACACGACGCAGTTTTCGTTCATCTTCTCGGCACGCGCCTTGTCGTGGCATCCTCGACAACACGGTTTCCCGCTTCTGTCGTCTCCCTCGGTTGTCGGATAAAAACGGATGTCACTCGTAATCTTCTTCTGACACACGACGCAGTTTTCGTTCATCTTCTCGGCATGCGCCTTGTCGTGGCATCCTCGACAACACGGTTTCCCGCTTCTGTCGTCTCCATCGATTGTCGGATGCCGACGGAGTTGACTCGTAATCTTCTTCTGACACACGACGCAGTTTTCGTTCATCTTCTCGAAACGCGCCTTGTCGTGGCATCCTCGACAACACGGTTTCCCGCTTCTGTCGTCTCCATCGATTGTCGGATGCCGACGGAGTTGACTCGTAATCTGCTTGCCGCACTCACACCACCGGATCTTTGTCGCAAAATCTGTCTTCCTCTTTGCCTTCACTTCGTCGTCGTCGTCGTCGTCGTCCACTTCGTCGTCGTCGTCGTCGTCCTCTTCGTCGTCGTCGTCGTCGTCGTCGTCGTCGTCCACTTCGTAGTCGTCGTCGTCGTCGTCGTCCACTTCGTCCTCCTCTTCTTCCTCTTCCTCGTATTTTTTCTCTATTTCTTCTCGCCATTTCTTCAGCTTCGCCTTCGCCTTTTCGATCGATTGCAAGTCATCCTCCGACAGCTTTTCTCCGTTCCGGCGTCGGCGTCGTTCAGCGTGCCTCTTGAGGAACGCTGAGAACTCTTTCATTACCTCATCCTCGTCGTCGTCGTCGTCGTCGTCGTCGTCGTCCACGTTGTCGTCGTCGTCCACTTCTTCCTCCTCGTTTTTTTCTTCTTCCTCCTCGTTTTTTTCTTCTTCCTCTTCCTCGTTCTTTTCTTCCTCTTCCTCGTTTTTTTCTTCTTCCTCTTCCTCGTTTTTCTTCCTCCTGTCGCTCCTTTTCGGCAGCGTGCCAAACGGCTTATGTACGCAATTGCCGATGCTGCACTTGTGTGACATGTGTCTTCGGCGTGTTTTTGCGTGTGCGTGTGCGTGTGCGTGTTTTTTTTTATATCGAAGAGCGAGCGTTTTTTTTTTGACGTGACTATGAAAACTTAATTTGGAGTGAGCAGATTGACGACCCCAATCTGACAACACCCTAAACGTGAAGGGGATATACAACAGTCCGTTATCTTCGAATGTGCGCGGTTTTCAATCGAATCAAAGCATAAGTGACATCAATAACATCCATACCAATCTAGAGATAGAGTTGTTTGATCGAAGAAATCAGAAGATCGATAAAAAAACGAAGAGTGTAAATTTGTATTAGGTGTTCAGTTTGTGAGCAGAAAGACGAGCAGAAAGCAGAGTGAGCAGATGGTCGACTTCAATCTACTATTTGAATTTGTACTCTTTGACGATACCATCGTAATCTAGCGCCTGTCCGACACTTTTTACTCTTAGATATGCATCGAGGGCAGCTGTAGGTCTCGGTGGCCATCTCCCTGCAACCGTATCTGTAGTTTTGTACAGCTGACACGGCGTATCGTTGCCGAGTTCGTCTTCCGTTTTTCCCGCAGCGATGTCTAATTGTTGCTTGAATTGTTGCTCCAAAAGTTTACTCGCGTACGCCACATCACCGAAACTGCGCACGGATTCAGCCGATTCGCTTTGTCCGAAACCTCGTCCTGAGGTGCACAAAGTCTGCCACTCGTATTCTGCTTTATCCAAGTCTCCAGATCCCCAATGGAAAGCGGTGAGAGCTGCGCGCATATCCCAAAACTCTGGGTCTTTTCGAAGTATCGTTTGAGCGGTCTTCACGGCTAACTCCTCTTTTCCCGTTTCAAACGCAGCCAGCGCATAGTTGGCTAGAGCTATTTCTCTCATGGAATCATCCTTCGACGCTTTGAGAAAATCGTCCATCGCTGATTCCCATTCTCCGATCGCCCCTTTGGCGTTTCCAAGGTTATTCAACACCGAAGCATCGGCACTTCTGCCTTCATTAGCGTCTATTTCAATCGATCGCTGTAAATCTTCAATCGCGGCTTGCCATTGTCCCGCTTGTAAACGAAGGGTTCCTCGATTGGAAAACGCAGCCGAGTTGCTTGGCGCTAACTCGATGGCTTTTGTCCACGCATTTTCTGCGTCTTCGTACGACTTCGCATTCATCGCGTGGTTAAACAATTGAGAAAGTTCCACAGAGCTTCCGGTGCTTGCAGCGAACGCCTCGTTGGGCGCAGAGAAGGAGAACGCGAGAAGGAACGCAGATATTGCTCCCATCGTCATCGCGCGTCTTCTGCCTTTCAGCGACGTCGTGGGAAGCTCGCTGGATGACGCCACGAATGGATGCATCAAATCTTCCGGAACTTCGTCTCGAAATGGTAAACCCGCACGGGCACCAACCTGCAAGCATTTTTGCGCGGCAACGAAAGTCGCCAAGCGTAGCGTTTTCAAAATGTCCGCACTGCACGATAAACCTTTCGCCATGGTGCCGATGAACGCATCTCCCGCGCCAGTGGTATCAACCATGTCCGCGCTACTAATACGTGAAGCTGGCTGAAAGGCAACTCTAGCGCATTTACCGGAGCCGTTCAAGTTGTATATTTTGTCACTCACGAGCGCGTGCTCAGGAATATATTTGGATGACGGCGAGGAAGAGGAATGTGGTGTACCAGATTCGTCGCTATGCTTCCCCGATTGGAACGTGCTTTCCATCTCTTCGATGATTTCGTCCACATCACGGACAAGGGCAGTAGCGTTTTGAATGTCATCATTGTTGTCAAAAAGCAAAGCAACGCTGCCCCTGGAACCAAGCGTCGCAATTAAAAGTTGGCACCGTTCTGAAAGTGTAGAGTTTGCCATCTCCGTTAACGCCGTTCCGAACGAAGCGTTTGGGTGTTTAGCTTGTGGATAACTTTTCGAACACACACAAAAGTCAGCAAGCTTCAACAACGCGTCTAAATCGTCGCCACGAAGCCTCTCAGCTTCAACAAGTATTTTAATTCCCAAAGCGTGTGCTTTTTTCGCGATTCGGAGCGCGACATCAGTTAACCTTCCATCGAAGTACGCGAGACCAATCTGTCGTGAAGACGATGCGAATAAAGCGTCGATATCTGCATCACTTACTTCACTACTTATCAAAGGTTGATTGCTTGGTGTGTGTATGCATGTGCGCGTCGGATCGTCGTTCGTTTTATCTTTGACGCAAATGATATACGTCGATGGCGATGTTCCGCCTCGCAAGACGTTAGTCGTATCAAACGTGCAACCTTCTTTCGACAAGATAGAGATGATGTCGTCTCCAGCCGCATCATCACCTATTTTCGTGAACAATATTGACGACGACGATGCTTCCGAAAGCCGGGATACCGCCGTCAATGCGTTTGCACAGTTACCACCAACTTCATGAATGAGCGTTTCGCTTCTTGTCTTCTCATCCGGTTGAGGAAACCTTTCAAGTCGAGCCAGGATGTCCAACCCACAGCTTCCAACACCTAACACCGCTTTTTGTTCGTCACCTTCCAAAGCTTGCTTCTCTGCGGTAGCGCGAAAAATGATCGCTGACTGCCGTTTTTTTTTCGTCGCCTCTTTTACTGGTGGTAACTTTCGTCGTCGTCGTTGCGTGATGTCATCTCGCCGAGACGATGAAGACGAAGACGACGTCGTTATGGACGAGTTCGTTATCATGGTGGTATAGGGAAAATGGTACCGATGATTTCTCACTTGTGTTAGTCACAAAACACACGAATCGCCACATTTTTTTCATCACAAAACACTACTCTCTCTCTCTCTCTTTTACAGAAGACAGATGTTGTTGTTATTGAAGTTGTTGCAAAGAAATAGATGCGCGCGTACGGTACACGACGCATCGAGCGCTTCTTTCAGAAGTAGCAGCGCTTTGGTATGGCGTCATTCCAACGAGTATTCATCGGAGGCATCATCGTTGACGACGACGACAGTAGAAGAAGAAGAAGAAGAAGAAGAAGAATTTACTCGCAAAGAAAAAGCGACGACGACGAAGAAGAAGAAGAAACAATTTCAAAGACGGAAACTCAAAGAAGCGTCGACGGCGACGAGTACGAAAGCGAAAACAAAGTATGAAATAGAACAAGAGAGGCGAATGGAGGTGGTCGATTTGAATTTAGATTGGGGCGATAAGGTGTACAGAGGCAACGCGACGGAATACGCTGGAGTGAAAGTGACGAGTAAATTGACTTGGCCGATGCCTATGCACGCGCTGGTTCAGTTGAACCCGGAACTCAGAAGCGTACTTAACTTATCTCCACCGACGGAAGAAGAAGAAGCCGAAGCGGATAAATTCTTATCAGTCTTGAGTAAAATTCGAACCGACGACGAAGATTTCACGCTCACAGAGGTGGAGGAAGGAGAAGGAGAGGAGGAAGGAGAAGTTACGACGTCGTCGACGACGAAGAAGATGAAACGAAATG
>Ga0255774_10002768_pt1 | contig 13162 bp, 10 predicted proteins | sample 101ome_17_FD_179972 | JGI IMG/M metagenome (GOLD analysis project Ga0255774, IMG submission 179972) | Coastal salt marsh microbial communities from the Groves Creek Marsh, Skidaway Island, Georgia - 101407AT metaG (version 2) | ecosystem: Environmental > Aquatic > Marine > Intertidal zone >...
TAGTGATAAGTCGGCAAACGGTATCTCGGCGTTCCTCGTAGATGCTTCATTGCCCGGTGTATCAGTTGGTGAGCCACCACGTATGCTGGGAAATGAAGGAAGTCATGTCTGCTACGTATGGTTTGAAAATGTGCGAGTATCCGAAGGCGCGCTAGTGGGTGGGAAGGAAGGCGCGGGCTTAAAGGCAGCGCTTCGTGGAATTAACCATGCACGACTGCACGTAGCAGCTACTTGTGTTGGACAAGCAATTCGATTGATAGAAGAAATGACGAATTATGCGGCGCGTCGGATACAATTTGATCGTCCAGTGGGCGATTTTGGTCAAATTCAGGCACTATTAGCAGACAGTCAGGCGGAGATGGCAGCCGCCCGGGCTTTATGTATTGATTGTGCTAAGGCCTTTGATTTGGGAGGGCCAATTCCTCACGTTAACATTGCTTCTGCAAAGCTGTTTGCAAGTGAAATGGTCTCCCGTATCGCAGATCGAGCGGTGCAGATTTTGGGAGGAATGGGATACATGGAAGATATGTCACCTATTCCTCGTTTATACCGTGATGTGAGACTTTTTCGAATTTTTGAAGGTACAAGCCAAGTGCAGCAAGCTAACATTGCCCGTGCAATGTTGAAGGATATCTAGCCAACTCGGTCGTCAAATACTACTTATCAACTGTGGCTTTTTCACAAATTTTCGTGCCAAGTACTTACATTCTTGTTTAATTTTTGCCATTAGCGGCACATCGCTATCAGAGGCTAAGGGAGAACTAAGATGCAAAGAAAAGTGATAGCGTTGGTCTTCGCTTTGTTGCTTCCAATCTGCGGTAATACTGCCACTGCAGCTGGAGGGGGTAGCGATACTAGCGTCTCAATTGGTGATGTTAAAAGATATGTCGATCGGGGGAAGTATGATCGGGCAATTGCCAAGGCAAAAACATATTTGGAATCTAACTCGCGTTCTGCCGATGCTTACAACTACATTGGATACTCTCTACGTCAGCTTGGAAAATACGCTGAAGCCAAAAAAGCCTATGATAAAGCTCTCTCTATTGACCCTAATCATGTGGGAGCTCACGAATATGTTGGAGAGCTCCATATCAAGTTAGGGAATCTTGAAAAGGCTAAGCAGCATTTAGCCGACTTAACGCGCATCTGTGGTAACTGTGAAGAGCAACAAATGCTGGCTAAAAAGATCGCGAACCCCAAAGCGGGTGGCTGATGTCTGCGATAATGAATTCAATTAGCTAGACTCATATTTGTAAGCGCCTTTTAGAGGTTTAGGTCTTCAGCCTTAAATTTATTAGCGCTAACTTCGCATGAAACAGTCCTTATATGCTGTTCGTTAAACTCATTAGATAGGATCAAAGCTATTATGGCTGATAATGCTCGCCGGCTCGTTTTCTTTGAGGAATGGATGGATACTGATGCTGCTTTGGCGAAGTTTGATGAGGTAGATGACGTGCAAGTTTCGCATCTCCATTACGCTGATCCAAAGAGCGAATTAGATGCGGCAATGGCTCGTGCCCATGGTTATCAAGTGCAATCCCGCACGGAGCTTCAAGAGCCCTGGTTCCCAAATTCTGAATTTTTGACAAGGGCGCCCAATATTGTTGCGGTGTCCTCCACTGGTGCGGGCTACGATTATATCGATGTTTCCGCAATGACAGCAGCAGGTGTTGCAGTCGTAAATCAGGGAGGAACGAATAAGGAGAGTGTGGCTGAGCATGCGCTTGGAATGATGCTTGCTGTTTCAAAAAAAATGATTCAAGCGGACCGTCGTTTGAGACGTGAGAGTAATGTCGATCGGATGGAGCTCACCGGCGCAGAACTTTTAGAAAAAACGGTTGGCATTGTTGGGCTTGGACAAATTGGAACACGAACCGCGGAACTTTGTCGCCTTGCTTTGCGGATGGATGTCATAGCCTTCGATCCTTACTTGTCCGAGGCCGAGATTTCTAGTCGCGGTGCGCGCAAGGTTGATTTTGAAGAACTGCTCCTAACCAGTGACTTCATCTCAGTGCACTGTCCACGAACAGAAGAAACTTTAAACATGTTCGGTGCAGAACAATTTAAAAAAATGAAATCAAATGCAGTTTTTGTAACTACTGCACGTGGTGGTATTACAGATGAAGAAGCGCTCGCTGAAGCATTGAGTAATGGTGAAATTTTGGGTGCGGGTGTTGATGTTTTCTGGAAGGAACCGACAGACCCCTCACACCCTCTAATGGCTCTCGACAACGTGTTGGTTACGCCACACCACGCTGGTATTACCACTGAAGCTAATAGAAATATGTCTGTTGGAGCAGCAGAACAGTGGATAGGTATTTTAAGAGGTAAGAAGCCTCCAAGACTAGTTAATCCAGAGGTCTGGCCTGCTTATCAGAAGCGTTTTGAAAGAATTATGGGTTTTCGTCCTGAGGATTGATTCCTTGCCTCTGATCCTCATGGCACTAAAGTATTATCTAAGACCAAATTTATATAGAAGGACCTACTGATGGCGGCAGGTGGTTTTCGTTTTCCTCGCATCGATTTTTCTCCTGAATTGAAAGCCCTTCAGCAAGAGGTTAGAGACTTCCTTGCATCAGAACGAGCGTCTGGTGGATATACGCCAGTTGCAGATGGCTGGGCATTTGGTGTTGACCTTGAGTTTAGTCGCAAGCTTGGGCAACGCGGATGGTTGGGGATGACGTGGCCTAAAAAGTATGGAGGTCACGAACGCTCGAGTATGGAACGTTATGTGGTAACAGAGGAGCTCCTAGCCGCGGGTGCTCCAGTATCTGCTCATTGGGTTGCTGACCGCCAGTCTGGTCCAATGCTACTTAAGAATGGCACGGAGCAGCAGAAGCAAGAAATTTTGCCTCGCATCGCTGCTGGAGAGTGCTTTTTTGCCATTGGTATGAGTGAGCCAGATTCTGGATCAGACCTTGCTAGTCTGCGCACCACCGCCACGAAGGTTGATGGCGGTTGGAAGATCAATGGCAGAAAAATTTGGTCTTCGGGCGCTCACTTTTGCCACTATATGATTGCTACAGTCCGAACAGGCGGAACTCGAGACGAGAAAAACCGGCATGAAGGTCTTTCGCAGTTTTTGATTGACCTTAAAGGTCCTGGAATACAGATCCGTGGCATAAAAAATATGGCGGGTGATGAGCATTTTAACGAGACTGTTTTCGATGACGCTTTCGTGTCAGACGACTGCTTATTAGGCAAGGAAGGTGAAGGTTGGCATCAGGTTACTAGCGAGCTTGGTTTAGAGCGTTCGGGGCCTGAAAGGTTCTTGTCGTCGGCCATTACTTTAACCGAGGCGATGCGTCGGATTGGAGACAATCCGGACTCTCGTGAGGCTGAGACGATTGGGAAAAATGTTGCTCGTTTAAAGGCCATGCGGCGAATGTCTCTTGGTGTATCTGCACTATTGCAAGGAGGAGAGTCCCCGGTAGTAGAAGCGGCATTGGTCAAGGATTTAGGTACTAAATTTGAATCAACGCTGCTTAATGACGTTCGACAACTGATTCCTACCGAAGCAATTGGCCAATCTACAGATGACTATGCTCGTACTCTGTCGGAGGGATTGTTGCGGGTGCCGTCTTCTACCATTCGAGGAGGAACCAATGAGGTTCTTAGAGGTATTGTTGCCCGACAGCTTGGCCTTCGATAGAGACTTTATATCATGAGTAGTGATGAAAATTTAATTGTAGATGCTGCTGCGCGTATCTTTGGTGATTTAGTTTCCCCCAGTCTTATAAACGATGCTGAAGCTGGAATTTGGCCGTCGGAACTTTGGGCCATGCTTGAAGAAAGCGGACTTACATTGGCATGGGGAAATGAAACCTTAGGTGGTGCTGGGATAGAAGTGATTGATGGGTTTTCTCTACTTAGGGAGGCAGGTCGTCATTCGGTGCCCGTGCCCTTAGCTGAAACCATGCTGGCATCGTGGCTACTTGGTCATGCTGGGGTTCAATATCCCGCGGGACCAATGACTGTTGCTCCAACTAAGATAAATTCAAATATCAGTTTGGGACCGGACGGCATTCTATCCGGGACAGCTCGCGATATTCCTTTTGCTCGTGTGACTGAACACATCGCAGTTTTAGCGGATAGCGAGGCGGGTAAGGTTATTGCGCTTGTCAAGACCTCGGATTGCGCTCTTCGTGAAAAAAAATCTATTGCTGGAGAGCCTTCGGACGAGGTGTCCTTTGATGGAGTAAAGCCAGTTAATGTTGAGCCCGCACCTTATGGTCTTGATGAACAAGCACTCTTTGCTATGGGGGCAGCAACGCGGGCTGTTCAGATAGCGGGAGGACTACAGAAAATTTTGGATCAGTCAGTCCAATACTCTGTGGAGAGATCACAGTTTGGGCGACCAATCGCAAAATTCCAAGCAATTCAGCATGGTTTGGCGCAGCTTGCCGGTGAAGCAGCGGCAGCAGGAGCTGCTGCTGACGCTGTTGCGGAGGCAATTGCGGCATCTGGAGGTTTAGGTGTGGAAGCTCGGGCGGAGGTAGCGGCAGCGAAGACCCGTATTGGAGAAGCAGCTACGGTGGGTACAGCGATTGCTCATCAGACCCATGGTGCAATGGGTTTTACTTACGAGCATTCATTACACCATGCGACTCGTCGGATTTGGGCCTGGCGAGATGAGTTTGGAAACGAAAGCTATTGGGCCATGGAACTTGGCCGCATGATCGCCGCTGAAGGTGCAGACAATCTTTGGCCATTTATAGCCGGTAAGGAATAATTCCTTTTAATAGATCGATGTTTTGGAAGCCTTTTTTCTTGGGGCTGACTGGAATACCTTCAGGATCAATTGCTGGTTGCTGATCGACCATCAAGCTCATGAGGCAATCAGTCATTACGGAAGTAATCAATTCCTATGTTTTCCGATCCTTCTAAACGCAATGTATTAATCCTTGCTGTTTGTCAGGCATTGTACATGTCAGGCACGGCTTTAATGCTTACCACTGGTCCTCTAGCCGGAAAGATACTGACGCCGACGCCGGGCTGGGAAACTTTGCCTTTGGCAGCGCATCATGCAGGCGTCATGTTGGCAACCATTCCAGCTTCTCAGCTCATGCGTCGGATAGGCCGCAGAGCTGGCTTCATGATTGCGACTTGGTTCGGTGTTTTTGGTGCTATTTTGGCAGGCATAGCGATGCTTCAGGGGTCTTTTTGGCTTCTTTGCGTTGGGGTCACAGTGGTGGGATGGTTCAATGGCTTTGCCATTTTCTATCGTTTTGCGGCGGCAGATATAGCTTCGGAGGAATTTCGACCCAAGGCAATATCATGGGTCATGACAGGTGGCCTATTTGCCGCCTTTTTAGGTCCAGAGCTTGCTAATTTAACGAAAGATGCGCTTTCCCCAATTCAATTTGCAGGCAGTTATTTTGCTCTGATCGGAGTGTATTTAATTTCATTTCTCCTTTTGTCTGGAGTCCAAATACCCAAGCTCACTGAAGAACAACGTAAGACGTCTGGGCGTCCATTACTTGAAATTCTTATGCAGCCAAAGTGTGCGGCGGCAGTGGTTACAGGCTTTGTAGCATATGGGGTGATGGCGCTTTTGATGGCTTCAACACCCTTAGCAATGGCCAACTGTGGATTTGAATTTGTTGACTCAAAATGGGTAATTCAAGCTCATATAATTGGAATGTTTGCGCCATCTTTTGTTACCGGAGACATCATAAAAAAGCTTGGTGTGCTTAATGTTATATTGATTGGCGCAGCACTGAATATTTTAGCTGTGATTGCACATCTTTTAGGTGCTGGATTCGAAAATTTTGTGATTGGGTTATTAGTTATTGGCGTTGGTTGGAACTTTATGTTTATCGGCGCTACGACGCTTTTGACCGAGACATATCAACCTGAAGAGCGAGCAAAAGTGCAAGGTTTTAACGACTTTTTGATTTTTGCAACTGTGGCAATTGCTGCTCTTTCATCTGGACAGTTACTTAACGCCTTTGATTGGGAGACTGTTAATTATGGTGTGACACCATTGATATGTTTAGCCGTGCTTTGCATTCTGACGCTGAAAGCGAGGCGGATATCTGCAGCTTAAACCGGCGGCTTTGTCGCAGTAGTGTAACTTGCACGATACATGGTCATCTGGCATAGACCGGCGTGATTTTGTGCGCCCGGTGTGATCCGGGTCGTGCCTATCTATTAACAATACTTAACAGCAAATTGGGGGAGGCCTCTTCAGATGGACATGGCCTATTACATAACGCTGCTTTGCGGCCTTGCGGCGGTGCTCTATGGCATCATTATTGGTCGCTCAGTGCTGGCGGCTGACGCTGGCAACGCCCGTATGCAGGAAATTGCAGGAGCAATCCGTGAAGGCGCGAGCGCTTATTTAAAGCGTCAATACACAACGATTGGAATGGTTGGTGTAGTAATATTCATCTTAAGCTGGCTTCTGCTCGGTTTTCTTTCTGCCCTTGGCTTCGCGATAGGCGCTACTCTGTCCGGCTTGGCCGGTTACGTTGGGATGCTTGTGTCAGTTCGCGCTAACGTAAGAACTGCAGAGGCAGCTCGCGCTGGATTGGCTCGTGGACTTGATATTGCGTTCAAGTCTGGAGCTGTCACAGGAATGCTTGTAGCTGGGCTCGCACTACTTGGGGTTGCGGTCTACTACGGAGTTCTAAAGGGTGTAGGTGCTGAAGGTCGCGACCTGATAGATCCCCTTGTTGCTTTGGGTTTCGGAGCTTCTTTGATTTCGATTTTTGCTCGTTTGGGCGGAGGTATCTTCACCAAAGGAGCCGATGTCGGAGCCGATCTTGTAGGCAAGGTTGAGGCTGGAATTCCTGAAGATGATCCCCGCAATCCAGCAGTTATCGCTGATAACGTTGGTGATAATGTTGGTGATTGTGCAGGTATGGCTGCTGACCTTTTTGAAACCTACGCAGTGACTGTCGTAGCTACTATGGTGCTAGGTCTTATTTTCTTTGGTGGACAACCCATAATAGATCAAGTCTTGGTCTACCCACTGATCATTGGCGGGGTTTCAATCATAGGTTCAATTATCGGAGCCTTCTTTGTAAAACTCGGAGCGTCACAGAATATAATGGGCGCATTGTACAAAGGGTTCATTGTTTCCGCCGTTGTTTCCCTTGTGCTGATCCTTGCAGCTACTTCGCTTGTAATAGGTATGGGTACGGTTCTTGAAGGGCCGTCAGGATCCTTCAGTGGCACTGGATTATTCATTTGTGCTTTAGTGGGTGTTGCGGTCACAGGTCTGATTATCTGGATCACGGAATATTACACCGGAACAGAGTATCGCCCTGTTAAGAGTGTAGCCCAGGCATCAACCACCGGTCATGGAACAAACGTGATCCAAGGGCTTGCTGTTTCAATGGAAGCAACAGCTCTACCGGCGTTGGTTATATGTGGTGCAATCATAATCACGTATCTCATTGCTGGTATTTTCGGTATCGCGATCGCCGTAACCGCTATGTTATCTCTGGCAGGCATGGTTGTGGCATTGGATGCATACGGCCCTGTAACAGATAATGCGGGTGGAATTGCAGAAATGGCAGAGCTAGAAAGCGATGTCCGCAATACTACTGACGCCCTAGACGCTGTTGGCAATACAACAAAGGCTGTTACTAAAGGTTATGCCATTGGGTCTGCTGGGCTCGGCGCACTTATTCTTTTTGGTGCATACACCGCTGATTTAGAATACTTCGCCGCAAACGCAGCAACCTACACCTTCTTTGAAGGTGTGACCCCGAACTTTAGTCTCAACAATCCGTATGTGGTCGTTGGGCTCTTCTTCGGTGGGCTTCTACCATTCTTGTTCGGTGCAATGTCGATGACAGCGGTAGGCCGTGCAGCAGGTTCTGTTGTAGAAGAGGTTAGACGTCAGTTCCGTGATATCCCAGGCATCATGGAAGGCACTGGCCGCCCGCGCTATGATACGTGTGTTGACTTGCTGACAAAGGCTGCAATTAAAGAAATGATTGTACCGTCCTTGTTGCCAGTACTTGCACCAATAGTACTTTACGTCGTGATTTGGATGATAGCTGGTAAGTCGGCTGCGTTCTCCGCTCTGGGTGCGATGCTTTTGGGCGTGATCGTCACAGGTCTCTATGTTGCAATCTCAATGACAGCCGGTGGTGGTGCATGGGATAATGCTAAGAAATACATAGAGGACGGTAATCATGGCGGTAAAGGTTCTGAAGCTCACAAGGCAGCAGTCACCGGTGATACCGTTGGTGATCCCTACAAGGATACGGCTGGTCCAGCCGTCAATCCTATGATTAAGATCACCAATATCGTAGCGCTTTTGTTGCTTGCAATCTTAGCGCACTAGGAACGCAGGTTCCTTCTGGAGAATTAAGGCCTTGGAACTTGTCTGTTCCAGGGCCTTTTTCTTAAGCTTAAAATTTAAATAGCTTTAAATGCACCTTGAAAAAATTTCTTTAAAAACGGGGCATTTTATAGGGCCAATTCGGTTAACCGCTAGCAGCGCGGCCTGGTCACATAGAAAGCTCCAATTCCTGGAATGAATTGTCTAACCTAGAGGCTGTATGCTTGGCACTAAGAAGCTGGACGTGAGTAATGCGCAGGTCTGTCAGGTTACAGACGTTGTCCGTCCTTTTTTAAATGTGATGCGAGTGCAATAGCTGAACCAAAGTCAAAACATCATGCCTACATTGGGACGTAAAGCTCCAGTATTGGCATGGTCGTTGCGTTTGGATGATCAAAAGTAGGCCTTAACGAACTATGTATTGGTCCGCCTATAGGAGGTCAAAACTAGCCGTGAACCCGCTCAATGAGAGTTTAAAGTCCAGTTTTTGACGACGAATATTTTGCAGAGTTATTGTCCCCGCAGAACCGCGTTTCAATGAATTGACTAGACCTTCTGACAAACGTATTTGAGCGATGCAGCCCTGCCTGAGGCAGAATGCAAAATCCATATTCTGCCCTTCTGCCCCATCAATACTTAATGAGAGGCCAGGGCGTAGCCAGATTCCAAGGGGTGCTATGAAACGCAATAAAGCGCCTTGTTCCCCAGGGGGTTTAACCACGGCAGCTTGCATTACAGGTTTTCCATCACGCGGATTATTTATCACCTGGGTCATTTCACAAAGACGCCCGCTATTTGGTAAATCTCCGCACTTCATGGTCCAGTCACCATTTTGACTAGTTTGAATATTTGTCAATTGCTGTTGTTGTTGAGCAACAGCAGGGCAGGTCAAAAGCGCCATAGCGATAAACATTGTACAAATACGAGTGCTAAGCAAAAAAACCTCCTCAAAGCGGTATAGTCTAACCCATGCTCTTGGGTCACGACACTGCTAGATCGCTCAGTCAGATGCAAGGGTACTAGAAATTAAAATTCGTTATGTCTAGGCCACTTAAGATGAGGAAAGGCAGCAAAAGGCCCTGGAGTTAAAACCGGAGGAGCTGTCGTGATGTAGCTTCTATCCAATTCAGAGAATGATGTAACACCCAGTAGGCCTAGAGCGACTTCACACTCTCTCTCAAGAATTTCCAGCATTCTCACAAGCCCCGGTTCGCCACCAGCTGCAAGGGCGTAACCTTGCATTCTTCCAAGACCGACTGCATCTGCGCCCAGTATCATGGCTTTTACGATATCAGTACCTCGGCAAAAACCGCCGTCAACTGCGACTTCTGCTTTACCTCCGACCGCTTCTACTACCTCTGGCAGTACGTCAATTGCTCCACGACCATAGTCGAGTTGGCGTCCACCATGATTGGAGACATAAACACAATCCACGCCGTATTCGACTGCTAAAGCCGCGTCCTCCGCTGTCGCTATACCTTTGAGGATGAGTGGGATTGTATGCTTATCCTTAAAGCGTTTTACCTTGTCCCAGTTCCAAGCCATTTGGAAATTATGACCTGTTTTATTAGCTCCACGTGCTCGTCCTGCAGGCAAGAAACGTTTAATAATATCCCTTTCACGCCGAGAATAATGGGCGGTATCAACCGTTACTGCGAAGGCACGAAATCCACAGTCCACAGCTCGTTTCACATGGTCGTCAACAAAGCTGTCGTCTCCTCTGACATAAAGCTGGAATAGAGTTGCTTGATTTACATTCCCCGCAATTGTTTCCATATCGGGCTGGGTGACAGATGAGACCATATGATCAACGCCGAATGTTTCTGCTCCTCTAGCTGCGGCTACACCTCCACCGGCTGCAAAGCTTTCTAGGCTTCCTATTGGTGCGAGGAAAACTGGAAGGCGCCTTTTAAGGCCCATAAAATTCCCTGAAACATCAATGGTTGACACGTCATTGCAAACGCGAGGTCGGAACGCCAGGCTGTCTAAACTAAGACGATTACGGAGATAAGTTGTTTCAGTTTCAGCTCCCCCTGCCAGGTAATCCCAAGATGTGTCAGGTAAATTTATGCGAGCGCGCTCGGGGAGCTCTTGTAAGGTGAGAAATTCTGGTTCGCCATAACCGGTTGCTCGAAGGCTGGTACTACTCATATTTACGTGTTCCTAAATTTCAGCTGCCTTGCCGCTCGGAAAGGATAAGCTGATGGTTAAACATACTCAGCGTTGCTTGAACGCGCCCAAAAATGGTTTCCGAAGGGAAACTTCCATCTTGTTCTTCTTCACCAGCAGGAGCCCCTAGCATTAGCTCTAAAGCATCCGCAAGGTTTTCAACTGTCCAAATATGGAAATTCCCATCAGAAATCGCATCTTGAACCGATTGGTCAAGTAAAATCTGCTCCTTATTGCTGGCCGGAACGATTACCCCTTGTTCCCCAGTAAGGCCAGCTCTGGATTTTTCGCAGGCTCGAAAAAAGCCCTCAATTTTATGCCGTACACCACCAACCGACTGAGCTACACCTAGCTGGTTCATTGACCCGGTAATGGCTAAAGATTGATTTACGGGCATTTTTGCTAGGTCTGAAATGATTGCAACAGCTTCAGCTAATGAAGCGCTGTCACCCTCTACCCCACCATAGTTCTGTTCGAAAGTCATAGAGGCTGTAAACGAAAGAGGGGTTCGTCTTGCAAAAGTACCCAAAAAATATCCATTCAATATCATTGCGGCTTTCTGCTGTATCGGCCCACCTAATGCTACATCACGCTCAATATTTACAACGCCCTTTCGCCCTATAGACGTTCTAGCAGTGACCCTTGATGGACTTCCAAATGTATGATCGCTAACATCGCGGACGGTTAGGCCGTTTACTTGGCCTATGACACTTCCGTTTAAGTCGATCTTAACGCTTCCGTTTTGGATCATCTCCTGATTACGGTCTTCAACTCTACTATTCCTTCGCAATCGTGCTGTCCTTGCCGCTTGTATATCAGCTGTTCCAAGCTGCTTAACATTGCCAGACTGTTTTGCGATGGTGACCGCTTCTGCAATTAAGTCATCAATTTGTTCAAATTTAGATGAAACTCTTGTTCGATCGTCAGCCCATCTACTGGCATAACTAAACAATTCAGAAACGGCAGAATTGGAACAAGTATAGCCGCCTCGGTCATGTGCCATTTTCTGAATAATGCCGCCAAGCCGACTTAAGTTGTTCGAGCTTGCCGGCATATCAGCGTCTATTTCGGCTTTTATTTTAAAATATGATTTAAATTCAGGGTCAGACGAAAAGAATGTGTAATACCAGTGAGGAGTGCCTACGATTACGACCTTCAGATTGAGAGGAATTGTCTGTGGCTTTGGTGCGCCAGCAATCGGAATGCCGTTAAATCTATGTAATTCCTCTATTTGTATAGTCTCATCTCTAATTGCTCCTTTTAGGAATTTCCAAGAAATATCAGATCCTGCTAGCGCATCGGCACGGAGGACTAGTACTCCCCCATTGGCTCTGTGTAGAGCTCCTGGGCAAATCATTGTGAAGTCAGTTTCAGCTCCACCTCCCTCTTGGCGGTATTCTAAGCGTCCAAAAAGGTTTTGATAGGTTGGATTAGCCTCTAAGATTACTTTTGGGTGCTTGCTAGAATTATGGTCAACAAAAAGATTTACAGCATAGCGCCGCTCTGGAAGCTCATAGCCAGGATGGTTCGTCTGGTTGTTTCGGGGAGGTAAGAACAAATGGAAATTCTCTGTAGCATCCATTTGAAGTTCATCTAGCCAGTCGCAAATACTTTGAATTTCGGAAAATTCTTCTTTCAAATCTTTGACAAGCATTGAAATAGTAGCATCAGCAATCTTCCTACCTAAACTTTGCGAACTCTGTTGAATCTTAATTTGTTCTTCCGTTACCCACTCTGTGAATTGTGAAATTTTATACTCTAGCGCTTGAACCCTAATATTTACGCCTTCGCCGTCTTCTTCTGATGAGTTTTTAGATTCTGAATTTGCCTTTGCCTTCTTCTCTGAGTTAACGATAAATAGTCCTTGCTGAGTTTGATTAATTTCTAGACCGGCATCGTGAGCCTCTGACCTTAAATTTTCTAGTTTTTCTAAAATGTCTGCATTCAACTGCTCTGTTTGCGACTTAATAATTCCTTGCATTTTCTCTTGGTCAAATGCGTAGACGAGCCCCTCACGGATCTGAGAGATAAGAGAATTCAAACGCTTTTTAAATGCTTTCCCTAAGCCTGATGGTAGAGGGAATGCGTGTGGCTGATTTTCTTGCAGGAAGTTATTCAAATATAGCCAGTCAGGAGGGGGAGGGCGCTTCGCCATTTCTTCTTCAAGGAAAGCCAGCGTTGCCGTCATCCGACCGCTTCGATCTTCGCCAACAACGAAAATGTTGAAGCCTGGTTCAGACATTTCTAGGCCACGCTCCAGGGCCTCCTTGGCGCGTGTATGGCTTTCCAGGGAGAAGGTATTTGCAGATTTTTCTAGTTCTAATACTTCGAAGTAAGGAAGTCCTGCTTCAGTTGCCGAAATTTTTCGGGATACCATGTGTCAGCCCTCCAACAGGTCTAGAATATCCTTTAGATTTGTGATCTCAGCTATTGGTTGCCCTGGCAACCTTTCACTTGGTGCGTTGCCTCTGTTGCACCATACGGCCTGAAATCCACAAGATGATGCGCCAGCGATATCCCAGGCATTCGATGAAAAGAATGCAATTTTTTCAGGAGTGATGTTTAATCGTTCGGCCGCCAGATGATATACTTTGGTAGCTGGTTTAAAGATGCCTATTTCCTCAACTGAAAGAACAAAATCCAAACTTGGTGCAAGGTTAGAGTGGTTCACCACTGAGGTTAGCATGGTGGATG